>JAEEGL011315701.1_pt1 | contig 21793 bp, 15 predicted proteins | sample 9134231 | NCBI WGS metagenome assembly JAEEGL01 (sample SAMN16246548, study PRJNA631951) | gut metagenome | biome: gut microbiome; feature: rumen; material: fiber-attached | host: Bos | place: Iran: Karaj | collected 2018-10
AGCAAGCACTTTCAAAGTAACTGTTTTTCCGGTACCGGTGGCTCCGGCTATAAGACCGTGGCGGTTAGCCATCTTAGGAATCATAAAGACGCTTTCGCCCTGCACATTTTTACCTACAAGAATCTGTCCGTCCCTGTACATCCTATCTCCTCCTGCGAACATAGATTTCACTGAATTGATATATTCAAAGCCTATAATAATACTATTCCAAAGCAATTCTGCTTCTGTTCCAAGCCTATTCTAAGCCCATGATATATATACTTGTACATAGTCTAAGACATTATACTACATTTTGGCTCTCTTATCTATATTTTATCCAGAATTTAAAGTCATTTTATTTACGTTCACCTTACTCGTCTCTGAATCCCATGTTAACCCTCCTAAAAACACCGAGATTTACAAAATCAGGATATTCGATGCCATAACTAAACCTCAACTCCCATCTTAGGCAGCGGAATTTAGAAAACTTAGTTTTCCGATGTTATGACCAAGCATCAAATAACTATTTAGGCAGCGGATTTTACAAAATCTATTTTTTCGGTGTAATTCCTAAGCATTAACTTACATTTTAGGCAGCGGAATTTACAAAATTCTAATTCTCGCTGCAAAATAGGTGAACACCGTATTTACGCAGCATTTTCCCGGTGTTATAATGCAAATATGAGTAAAGAAAACGAAAAACAGCAGACGCAGCATGAAGAAAGAATTCCCGGCAAACAGGAAAGCGCAGTATCGGGCAAGCATGAAAACGCAGTATCGGGCAAGCAAGAAAGCGCGGCATTAAGTAAACAGGAAAGCGCAGCACCCGGCAGCCTTGAGGGCGTGTTCCCTGCGAAGCACAAGGACGGAAGCCCATTCTACCGCTCGTCTCTGACATACAAGACAAAGCATATATCTCTCGGCAGTTATGACACCCCCGAGCAGGCACACCAGGCCTATCGCATGGGGCGCCTTCTTCTTGCGTCAACATACACACGGCTGGAAGATTATTCTGAGGGAAATCCCCTCAATTTCGAGAAATGGGTCATCCTTCTAAATTTCCGGGATAATGATATTTACATCGGCACTCCCATCTATGTGGACAAGAAAATGTTCCGCTACTATCTATCTCCGGACAAAGTGCTGAAGTTCGATATGGACGACCTTTTCTATTACTCATCACACAAGATCATGCAGCGCGGCGGACATCTTTTTGTATCCGACTACGGCTCCCAGATCACAATCTACACACGCTACGGTATACGTCCCTACGCGGTTGAAGGTGTGGACTATAGTTTTCTAAACGGAGATAAATTGGACTTCCGCCGTGAAAACCTGAAAGTAGTAAACGCCTATCACGGTGTGCGCCCCGGTATCAAGGGTAAATTCCATGCCCGCATCCATCTAAACGGATACTTCCATATCGGCACTTACGAAACACCTCTCGAAGCGGCTATAGCATATAACAAATCCGTTGATATCGTGAGAAAAGCGGGATGCCGCAAGAATTTCATTCAGAACTTCATCGAAGAGATCAGCCCAAGACAATACGCCGAGCTGTATTTCAAGTTACCGATCTCCGATCAGATACTGGAATACAAACCCGGCGATAAAGCTGCAAAAAACAAGAATATAAACAACAATAACAAACAAGCATAAAAAACAGTTACATAAAGAATCTTTCAAACAAAGCGAGTTCTTTTTCATAGAATTCGCTTTTTCTCATTTCTCCAAAGTCGGGGAACAAAGCGGTTTTAACATTTCCGTCTTCATCTTCTGCCTGCATACGCAGAACCCATCCCTCATCATCTCCGAAAAGAATATACGAAAAGGTTACGGCTTTGTCTCCGCAATTTGCAATGATACGAGGCCAGTCTCCGTCTCGGTATATAATCTCCGTATGGTTGATATCCGCCTCTGCAAGGAGTTCAGATAATTCAAGCAGCCTTGGCGCCGCCATATATGCGCTCACCGTGCTGTCGCACCCTATATTTTTCGAAACATCTTCCAGCCAGATACCGGAAGTAAGAAGTTCCAAGCATCTGACAAAATCGGAATCCTTTTCCGTGATCTCATAGGGAAAAGTCATGCAGCCTGCCTTCCTGTCGCCGGCATAACCGTTGGTTCTGAGATACATACGGACCATGAGTTCAAAATCTCCGTCCTCCACTTCCTCCGGCTCCTCAATATCTGTATCATATGCAAGAAGACTGATGGCAAATTCTCCATCTTCCGTATCAACCTCAAGAGCGGGAAGTCCGTCGCCACCAACACTTAAAAAAGCTGTATATCCCGTCTTGGCGGCTATGTCCAGAAATCTTTCAAGACGGGGCATATAAATATATTCGCACAGCACATTTATCTCTTTTTCGTTAACCATATGTTTTCCCTTATAACGGCCGCTTTTTACCGCTGCTTATTCAGATCGATCATGCTGACACTTCTGAAACAGGATCCAAAATCCTCAATGTGCATCAGGAAAGTTCCCGCATCGGTGTCATCCCCCAAAACAGGTATTTCCTTTCCGGTGGTTTCCTGTTTTATATAGTGAACTTTTCCGTCTCCCCAGGGGTTTCTTAAGCGTATCATCTTTTTTCCGCCCACATTTTCAACACCCAGAACGGAATACAGGTGAGGTCCGGCAATTCCGCCTCTTACGGCATTGGCTTCCTCATCATTGTTTTCTCCCGAAACAAACAGGTAAGGATAACTTCCCGCAACAAAGATGTATTTTGATTTAGGGTCATTTTGCTTTTCTTCTATGCTCCTTATGGTGTCGTTAATGGCTTCTCCGTATGTATCCATCACTTCATCTTTGGAGACTTTCAGCATTTGTCTTATATCTTCTCTTCCAAGATGCTTATCTATGACCTCCATTTTATCGCTGTCCTGAATTCCGGTAAGTAGCTTAAATGCCAAATCAACTTCTCCGCCCTCAACAGAATTATAGGATCTGGCAGTTCTGGTATCCACAGCCTGCCCATCGGCAGTTTTTATGACCATGTTGGTAACCGTATTATAATCGATTATCCTCTGTGAATCTCTTTTATTACCGGGATTTATATTTGGATCCTTTAAATCTTCCTTTGCCCGGTCAAGTGATTCCGTATATTTCTTGTGCCCGTCCACAAGTCCGGAAACCACGTATGCTTTCTCTATCAGCTTAACCCAAAGTGCACCCCGGGAATATTCCTTGGGAACAGTCTTTTTAACATTAACATAGACCTTATTTCCTTCCGCATCGTAGAGTCTTACATTTACTGTACCATCCTCCTTTTCTTCCATCATTTTCTTTATGAAATCAGGACTCCTCTCCACGATGGTGGCAATGGTTCCGATAAGATAGCAATCTCCCAGGCCTCCCTGCAATACATCTTCGATACAGGGTTCATGTGAAAACAGCACTTCATCCGTGGCATCAACCATTTCCTGAGGAACAAAGGGCTGCTCCACTCCATTGATATCGATAACGCCTTTTTCACCATCCTTCTTTTCTCTGTAAAGAACCACGTCATCTTCTTTTATCAGCTTATCATTTTTAGTGATGGTGCGTTTACCCTTAAAAGCAAACATCTTTTCAATACGGGCAAGACGTTTCTGCTCACGGATCCATTTTCCTTCTATCTCCGTAAGCGTAAGTTTATCTGCCTCTACTACAACATTTTTGTAAGTATCCTCCTCTATTTCAACCGCTTCCGAAAACTTATAATTTGATTTCATCTCCTCAAGCAGTTTTTCAAGTTCTTTAGGATCCTTTTTTGCTTTTGCATCTCGGATCTTTTTTAAATTCTCGGCAATCTCCGCCTTTACTTCGGCAATCTTATCGCTTATAATCTTTGCATATCTCTTTTCGATATTTACGCCTTCATAACCGGTATAGGAATTAACATATTCCTTGTTTTCCTTTTTGATCTCTTCTTCCTTCTGTTCGCTGTAGCCTTCAAAAAGATTCACTGCACCGGAATACATATCCCGGAGTTCGTTATAAATCTTGCGCTTTTCTCTTCCCACAAGTTTCCGCGCTTCTTTGTCTTCAGCCGTCTCATTAAGAGAAGCATAGGCCAGGACATAGTCTCTGATCTCGCTGATCTTGTCGGGGCCATCATTACCGTCCTTGTCTTTTTTGATTACTCTGAAGCAATTCTTATTGTCGCAGCACTGGGGCATATCAGTCGCCATGGTTTTCTTGGATTCAAGAAGCATGCCCTGAGACCTTGAAACGGTTTTTTCTTTCTTTTCATCCAGATTATCAAAGACATTTTCAAGCAGCTTATCTGTTTTGTATGTCTGTGTTTTTTCGATAACAAAATCGTAATTGACATATCCTGCATCACCGGTGGTGGGTTCATCAATTGCTTTCTTAACCGCGCCAAGCCTTTTTTTCAACATATCCAGGCTTTTGTCGCTAAGCTGCATTCCGGAATTCTTTAAGCTCTTCACCAGCTCATCAGGATCGAGCTTTTTGATCCTGTCATTCAGATCGTCCGAAAGCTTATTAAACTTACTTTTTCTGGATTTATAGGGATGGCCTGATAATTCAAATTTATATCCCGGGATCGTGATCTTTTCTGTGAGTTCTTCCTCGCTGAATGCACCGGTATTATCCATCATTTTGACGCCGTCTATAACAAGAGCATTATTTCCCTGAAATACGTTCCTCTTAACCAAATATTTGATGCTTTCCTTGCTTCTGTTCTTTATTCCCAGGATCTTGTCAATTATCTCCGCCTCACGAAGCTGCATAAGAGCTTCATCGGAATACGCAATGATCCGGTTCTCTTTTTTTGCGGTCTCGATCACATTTTCATAAGACTTCAGATCCGTCTCGTCATAGTTATATTCATCGCCCTTCTTTTCTACTTTCTTGTATGCTGTGGATGCCAGACTATCCGTCACAACAGATACGGCGATATTTCCTTTTTCGGTCTCCTTTTGGGTAACGGTTTCGGTTTTATACTCCCTGCAGATAATGTCCTTGTATGTGACAGCACCCAGTTCCACCATTCTCTCTATCTGCTCTTCATCGATCTTGCTTACCCACTCATATTCGGTTTTGAACTGATCGATCATATCATGTATCTCAAGATAACGTCTTTCATTTTCGGTGGACCATGAAATGTGCTTATCCAGATACTTCTGCATCCCATCAATGATCTGTGGATAATAAACCGATTTAATCTTATAAACATCCAGACCCAGCTGCTCTTTTTTTGAAGAAATCCTGCCGCTAAGTTTATTGTTAAGATCGGTGATGGTTTCTTTGATCAGGCGAAGCTTTTCCGATTCAAGATTGTCCAATTTTTCCCGGGCTGAATCAAATTGATGGTTAACATCACCGATGGTTATCTTTGAATTCTTCTTTATCTCACTTTGAACATTATCAAGTATGGCCTGAACTTTTCTGTGTCTGTCGTTTTTGGGAGTCTTTCCGTTTTTAAATTTGATCCTCTTGTAAGTCAGGCAGGTACTCTCAAGTTTTTTTAACGCGCGGCGATACGCCAGTTCACCGCCTTCTCCCCCTTTGTTTTTACGAGCCTCTTTCACATCCAGAAGCTGCCTTTTGACCAGTTTTAAGGCATAGCTGTTGGTCCATCCGATGGTGGGCGCAAATCTGTCCGCAGCCTCGATTATCATATCTATGGGGCTTTGTTTAATGAGCTCACTTTCATGATCCTCAAACTCCTCTTCTTTTAAAACCTCTGTTTTCAGAAGAGGGTCCTTCAAGCTCTTTTGCTCTTTTAAGTTTTGCTTATTCTTCAGGGATTGGTTTGCAGAAAACTTTACAGCCTGTTCCTGCTCCACCATGCTCTTATGAAGCTGTTCCTGCTTATCCAGCCTTTCCTTCAGTTCATCCCGGCCGGGCACCCCTCCGGTGTTAATAACACTTTTATTCTTTTGAAGCTCTTTTGTCTTATCCCGGTACTCCATAAGCGTTATCCTTTCCTAAGCACACCGTGTCTTACCAAAACAGGGTGAACATCATCAAACATTATACCTACTATCGTTCTGCTCCTCCCCGTGGTGCACTTTAGGTACACGTAACTGACTTTTGCTGCAGCCTTTTTGCTTAAATACAGGCTTCCCGCAGCCAGTTTTAAACTCATCTCCAGATCACCGTGATCCGTCTCAAAGATAAGGGGCATAACAACGTTTTCACCCAGCCTTATCATTATCAAAACAGAGTCAACTTCCCCGGATGAATTAACATGAATACTGCTTATCTCCCAGTCAACGGCATGTATATAATCCCTAAATAACTGAAATAAATCTTTTCTCTCGGATTTTCTTAAGTATTCAAGGACCTTATCTTCTTCCACTTCAGTAATTCCCTTTACACCCTGACTCATTTTTACGGGCACGGTACCGAATCTGGATATCATATCACCCAATGTCATCATAAGTTCGTATGAAGCATTCTTTTCAAACCTGAATCCCAGTCTGCTGAAATATGCCTGAGTAATATCGCTGTTTTCATCTTCGAAGATATCCGCTTCGATAACCCCGGAATACTTGTCTCCGATACGTTTAAAGAATTCAATCATCAATCCGTCACCGGCACCCAATGCTCTTGCAGCAGGCAGCACATACAGCCACAGGATCTTGACGGACTCGTTTAAGTACTCAAAAATAAGGCATCCGGAATCTCTGCCATCTTCGTCAGTGGCAACAATTCCGCAAACCCTTTTGTTATCGATAAGTCCCGATATCCGATCGGGGACCAATAATGGATATTTGTTTTCCGATAGTTTTTTTATGGTTGAATACTTCAAAAAAGCTCCTTTGAAAAAAACCGGCATCCATTTTTCGAATGCCGGTTCCTGTGATTTTTTCAGGAAAATATAAATTAAAGTTTGAAGAATGAAACGGCATCTGTAAGATTTCCGTTAATATCCCTCATTTCTGTGGTACGCTCCTGGGTCTCGTTACATGCTACAGCCACTGTAGAGCAGCTTGCGGAAACTTCCTGCGCACTTGCTCCAAGTTCCTCGGAAATAGCTCCAAGATCTGTGGTAGCATTTGTAAGTTCATTCTTGATGGTGTCAAGTTCGTTAGCCATCTCGGAAATGGAATTGATTCCCGCAACACTTTCATCCACAGCACCGGACAGGACCTTAAACTTATCCTGAGTGTCGTTAATATATCCTCTTTCGGATTCGATGATACCCTTAACTTTTTCCGCAACTTCAACGGTCTCGTTGGAAATATCGGTAACCTTCTTTACGATGTCGTTGATCTTAGCAGCATTCGCTGAGCTGCTCTCAGCAAGCTGTTTGATGCTTTCAGCAACAACCGCAAATCCACGTCCTGCCTCTCCTGCTCTCGCAGCCTCGATTGAAGCATTGAGGGAAAGGAGCTGAGTCTGGCTCGCGATATCGTCGATCATCTGAACCGATTCGGAAATATCCTTGACCGCATCATTCGTAGCACTGATCTTTTCGCTGATCTCCGTAACGGCACTTACACTGTCATCGCTTGATCTGAGTACCGTATCCATATACTCGGAAGCTTCGCTGTTTGCAGTCATGATTGCTTCCGAAGCATCCTTAAGAACCGAAACATTCTCGTTTAATCTCTCGACATTGTCTCCGAGTTCGATAGCCTTGTCCGCCATTGTCTGTGCGCTCTCGGCTACCGACTGGGAAGTCTGTGCAACTTCGTTTATTGCTTCGTTGATCTGAGATATACTCTCTACGTTTCGTCCGGTCTTTTCGTCAACATCCACAACCGCCGAAGAAAGATCATCAGCTGAAGCTTTAACCGTACCTACAGCACTGATAAGTGCCTTCTGAAGTTCATTGGTGGAATCCACAAGTGAACGTATCTCAGCAACATTACTCTTTGCATCAAGTTCTCCGTTAAGTTCGCCGGATGCAAGCTTTCCGGATGCAATTGCCAGTTTCTTAATGGGACTTGCGACTTTGCTTGCAAACAATAACGCTATGATCGCGAAGATTACAACTATGGAAATCGCAATAATGATACAGATCATTACCACTTTATTGATCATCTTATTGAGGTGATCCATGGGTTCACCTGCAAATGCCATACCCCAGACATTATCATCAGCATCATATATAGGCATGTAGAATACCAGATATTTCTTTCCGCCGATAACAACGTTCTCTCTGGTTACCACATTTCCCTTCTGACACTCGGCCCAGATGTCATCGGCTGATTTGGTACCGATGTTTCTGGATCCGTCAGAGTTTCTGAGGGAAGTGATATATCTAACATTATCCTGGAAAATGGTGATATATACGCTGTCTCTTTCAACGAACATATCAGTGTATGCAAAGCTGTCATCATCCTGAGCTATGATACCTTCCCTGATATCATACTCGAAATAGCCTGCAGCACCTCTTGCCGCAACTTCAAGTTTGCTGTACGAATCTTCCTTGAGGTTTGCTCTGATCTCGTATGCCGCTACAAAAGTAAGTACCAACGCACCCACCACAAGCGGAATAAGCGCGAACAGGATCTGCATCAGATAAATTGAAATTCCACCTTTTTTCTTCATTTCTTTTTCACTCCTTGATTATAATTTTTTATTCAAGCAAAACTATGATGCACTATATTTTTTATATATTACCACAAATAATCAAATTTTCAATTATTTTTTGAATAATACACAAATTGTTAACAATATTTCAACATTTCTGTATTATGTGGTAAATATTCTGAATTTTCCCCTCATTATTAACGAGTTCTATTTTTCAGTATAGTCAACGAATGAAATGTTTAAATTAACAAAACCGGTAATTCCGTCAACAGAACCCTTTGTGCTGTATTGCCAGATGGAGAACTTATAGGGATAATCCGGAAGGTCCTCCTGCTGGGTAAGCCAGAAGTCATAAGCGGTAAGCTTTGACATCTCTATCTCTTTGATAAGCCATTCCTTGTCTCCGTATATGCATCCGGTATAACCTGCACCGCTTACATAGTCAAGAAATGCTTTCGCTATCTCAGTTCTCTCGTTTGGCGACAGGGTTTCTATCCTGGCTGTATCCCCGTCAACGAATTCCATATCAAAACATATGGGATAATCGATCTTGTACTCTCCTAAAGATTCGATCACAAGCTGAGCTTCTTCCACTGCTTCATCAGTGTTTACGGCCTGGGATGAAAAATAAACTCCAACCTTAAGCCCCACATCCGTAGCACGTTTCAGATTCTCATAGAAGTATTCGTCCAAAGTGATCTGTCCTGTGCCGTATCCTCTGGCGCCGACTCTGATCATTACAAAATCTATACCGTCTTTTCTGACTTTATTAAAATCGATATAGTCCTGATATTTTGATATATCTACACCGATGTAAGATACTTTCTTTCCGTCGATATAGTATTCCATCCTGTCATCCTTGCAGACAAGATTTGTATAATCGTAATCATTTCTGGGCAGATACGAAGAAATGGTAACCCACTCTTCGGAGCCGTCCCTCAGAATAACTTTGGTGTGTTTTCCGTCCTTCGCGGGATCCTTTTCTTCTTCTTCATCCTTGCCGGCAGTATCATCGGTTTTATCAGTGCCTCCCCCGCCGGTGCCCGACCCGTTTCCGGAAAGATCTACATCTACGTTTTCCGTAAGGCTCTCTCTATCCGCAGGATAAAGATCCCAGAAATCTAATTCATCCGGAGATGTGATCCCTGAGTCCGAATAAGTATCTTCCGCAACCACAGGTGAATTACTTTGGGATGCACTCGCTGTATCATCGGGATTCGATGCGTTTTCAGAGTTCTCGTAGGTACTCTGGTTAACGTTTGAAAAATCCGCATGATGGTTTTTCTTTTTGATGGCGGGAACAACAGCTATTGCAAGCACAAGCAACAGCACTGCAGCGGATCCTGCCGCTACAGCCCCAAGCTGTGGATTTATTTTATTGTCGTTTCCGCCTAATTTCATAACCTGTCTTTACATCCCTATTATCTTTTTAGGACACTTCTCTGCGCAAGCTCCGCAGCCTACGCACTTTTCCTGGTCGATGACCGCATGATTGTCCACTATTGTAACTGCACCGTTCTGGCAGTTTCTGAAACAGATTCCGCATCCGATACAGCCAACTGAACATGCCTTCATGGTAACGGGTCCTTTGTCCTTTGAGCTACATCCCACTACGTATTTAGCATCATAGGGGATGAGTGAGATAAGGTGTTTGGGACAGGCTGCTACGCATTTTCCACAAGCCTTACACTTATCTTTATCGACAACTGCGACGCCATTCTTAACCTCTATGGCATCAAAAGGACATACTTTTACGCACGTTCCGAAACCAAGACATCCGCTGTTACAGCTCTTGGGGCCTCCGTTAGGAACGAATTCAAGCATGCGGCAGTCTTCTGCGCCAACATATGTATAATCTGTTTTAGCTTTTTCACAGTCACCCTTGCAGGCAACATACGCAACCATTCTCTTGGAATCGGCTGCTTCAACGCCCATGATGGCTGCGATCTTCTTTCCAACGGCATCTCCGCCAACGGGACATGCGTTGACCGGCGCTTCGCCTTTTGCAATAGCAGCCGCAAGTCCGGAACATCCGGGATATCCGCAACCTCCGCAGTTATTTCCGGGAAGGGCAGAAAGCACTTCCTCTTCTCTCGGATCCGTCTCCACCTTAAATGCGATACCTGCTATTCCCAGGAAGAGTCCGACAAATATTCCTACCGCTGCAACAATTCCGGCAGCTATTAAAATACCTGTAAAATTCATATTCCCCCTCCTTTACAGCAGACCGGAAAATCCGCAAAATGCTATTGCCATAAGACCCGCGGTAAGAAGCACGGAGGGCATTCCCTTGAAGCTTTCGGGAATATCATTGTGCTCCATCTTTTCGCGGATACCCGCAAGAATCACTATGGCGATGGTGAATCCCAGGGCAGTAGCAAAACCATTGATGACTCCGGTTCCGATACCGTAATTTTTCTGTACGTTGGTAAGGGCTACTCCCAACACCGCACAGTTGGTGGTGATGAGGGGAAGGTATACACCCAGCGCTTCGTAGAGCGAAGGAATAACCTTCCTTAAGAACATCTCAACAAACTGTACAAGAGCCGCTATTACCAGAATAAATACGATGGTCTGAAGATATGTGATGTTGAAGGGTACAAGAATAAACTTGTAGATCACACCCGCAACCGCACTGGCAAGGGTTATAACGAAAATAACCGCTGCGCCCATTCCGGCTGCCGTCTTTATCTTCTTTGATACGCCAAGGAAAGGGCAAAGGCCGAGGAACTGGCTGAGCACTACGTTGGAAACCAGTGATGAACCCACAAGGAGGATAAATAAATCTCTGATATTTGTGATGTTATTCATTTGAGTCCTCCTTCTCTTCAGCCTTTGCTTCGGGTTCTACAACCTTTACTTCCGGCTTTTTTTCATCCGCGTTGATAACGGGATTCTCCTTCGGTGCATCCGCATCGTAGAATCTCTTTGTGCATCCCTTGTCACCGCAGGTTGAGCAATCCTCCGTGCATCCGGAACCGATCTTTGATACATCCTTGCCCTTTGCTGCAGCCTTTTTCTTGATTACGTTCTGAACCGCAGTCAGCGCTGCCAGCACGAAGAATGCACCGGGTGCAAGCACGAAAATGTTGATGGGTGTGAAGCCCGCAGGCATAACGTGAAATCCGAAAATGTTTCCGGTTCCCAGGATTTCTCTTACCGCACCAATAAGTGTGAGGGCTACGGAGAATCCAAGTCCCATTCCGATTCCGTCAAAGAGTGAAGGAAGGGGCGGATTGTGATATGCATAGCTCTCGGCACGTCCGAGGATAATACAGTTAACGACTATCAGCGGAATGTACACGCCAAGTGCCGTATTCAGCGAAGGAAGATATGCTTCCAAAAGCAACTGTACCATAGTTACGAATGAAGCAACGATAACTATGAATGCAGGTATTCTCACTCTGTTTGGAATGAATTTCCTCAAGAGTGAAATGATCAGGTTTGACAGAGCCAAAACAACCATGGTTGTGAGGCCCATTCCCAATCCGTTCATAGCGGATGTGGTAACCGCAAGGGTGGGACACATTCCCAGGGCAAGAACGAATGTGGGGTTCTCTTTAAGTACTCCGTTAAGGAGGCGTTCGGTAATCTTGTTCTCTTTCATACTTATACCCCTCCTCCCATTTTTTCATTGTAAAGCTCGGTTACAGCCTGCATACCACCGTTAACAGCGTTTGTGACAGCCTTTGTGGTAATGGTTGCACCGCTGATGGCGTCGATCTCTTCATCACTTGTCGCACCTGTCTTGGTGATCCTAAAGGATGAAACGCTCTTATCCGCAAACTGGGGAACCAACACTTCCTCCGCACGCATTCCCAAGCCCGCCGTCTCCGATATGGAAAGGATGGACACTCCGATAAGATGCATGGGATCCTGAGTGGGATCTATTCCGAGGTAGAGTACAATGTTTCCGCCATAGCCTTCGGATGAAGTGGATTCAAGCACATAACCTGCGAAAGATCCGTCGCTGTTTTCTGCTTCATATACAGTGCCAATGGTTATTCCGTCGGATGCAAGTGAATCGGTGAGTTCGCTGCTCAAAGTATACTCAATCTCGGTAAACTTTTCTGCAGTGGGCATTACCTCCGCACATGCTCTCTGAATTGCAAGCTCCTGCTGCTGCTCGCGAGGCTTTTTCGTAAGCTGGTAAACAAATCCAAGTAAGAGGCCGGCTACAAGGGTGATGACAAGCAGTGCTCCCGCTTCTTTCATCATAACTGTGATATCTTTAGCCGTAGCTTTTGATGTATTGGCCATGATCAATTGCCTCCTTTCTGTTTCTTAAGATCGGATCTTTTGAATCCGAAAGGAGTCGGCTTTGTGATCTTCTCTATAAGAGGAACGATCAGGTTGCCGATGATGATGGCGTAGGAAACACCCTCTGCACTGGGACCGAAGATACGGAATATACCTGTCATAATGCCAAGGAAGATTCCGTAAATGATCTGTCCCCATTTGGTGATGGGCCTGGTGACATAGTCCGTGGCCATAAAGAACGCACCCAACATGATACCACCGCCTGCAAGCTGTGCAGCGATGTACGCGGGGTCGATCCCTCTTCCGCCGAAGATACAAATGAATACCACAAACGAAAGGATATAGCATCCGGGGATCTTCAGGTCGATAACTCCCATAAGGATCAGGAAGCACGCTCCGATAACTATGGCAATAAGCGAAGTCTCACCAATGGTTCCCGCCGTCTTACCGATGATCATATCCGAGATGTTCACCGGCTCTCCTGCTTTAAGTAAAGCAAGAGGTGTGGCTCCTGTATAAACATCCGTTGCAAAGTTTGTCATTGCACTGGGGAAAGAAATGATAAGGAAACATCTTGCCGCAAGGGCGGGATTCATGAAGTTCTGGCCGATTCCACCGAAGAGCATCTTGACAACAAGTATGGCAAAAACAGATCCGAGAGCCGGCATCCAAAGAGGAATGCTGACGGGCATGTTCAGTGCCAGCAACAGTCCGGTCACAACTGCCGAAAGATCGAATATGGTCTGCTTTTTCTTGAGTATCAGGTTGAATAAAAATTCTGTAAGTACAGCACTTACTATGCTGACGGCAACTACAAATACGGCGCGGATACCGAAGTTGTATATACCGAAGCCCGTTGCGGGCATAAGTGCTATGATAACCAGCAGCATAATGCCGCCGGTGGTCGCCTTGGATCTTACATGGGGATTCGAGGAAACCTTATAGCTTATTTCGTTGTTTTCTGCTTCTTTAGCCATGTTTCCTCCCTCCTACTTCTTTCGCCTGTTGGCGAGTTCTATCTTTCTCATTGATTTAATACTCTGTGTGAGCGGTCTCTTTGCGGGACAAATGAAGCTGCAGCATCCGCATTCGCAGCACTCCATTCCTCCGTTTTCCACAAAGCCCTGTGAATCAAAATGTTCCGCCATATCTGCCAGCACGTTGGGCATTACCCTGCCGGGACAAACCTGTACGCATCTGCCGCATTTAATGCAGGCCGTTGTCTCGGACTCCGCCACTTCATCGTGGGCAAAAGCAAGAAGCGCTGTGGATGTTTTGGTGGTGGGTACGTCAAGTCCGAACATGGCAAATCCCATCATGGGTCCGCCGCAGATGATCTTTTCGGGTTGTACTTTGAATCCTCCGTCCGCATCCAGAACTTCCTGATAACTGATTCCGATGGGAACGCTGAAATTCTTCGGATCCGCAACCGCATCACCGGTGACCGTAACTATCCTCTCCATAAGAGGCTTTCCGTATACAATGGCATTATATATGGCAACAAGGGTATCCACGTTGTCTACGATACATCCAACATCTGCGGGAAGCATGGTTGAATTTATCTTTCTGCCGGTGGTGGCATGGATGAGCATTCTCTCAGCACCCTGGGGATATTTGGTGTATACGCCCTTTACGGTGATTCTCTTATCCTCGTGTGTAAGCTTCTTTAAAAGCGCAATGCAGTCCGGCTTGTTCTCTTCTATAGCGATGATGCCGTGAGCGTTATCAAAGAGTCTTAGAAGTATCTTCATTCCCCCGATAAGCTTTTCAGGCTCTTCCAGCATTCTGCGATAGTCGCTGGTAAGATAGGGCTCGCACTCCGCACAGTTTGCAATAACGTAAGTGATATTGTCCGGCTCCTTGGGCGACAGCTTTACATGTGTAGGGAAACCTGCGCCTCCCATACCAACTACACCCGCATCCTTTACGGCATCCAGAATCTCCTGCTTTGTTGCAAGATTCCAATCCATAATGGGATTGTACTTAACTTCCTCCCCAAGGAAGTCATTCTCGATAACAATGCTGTTTACGGTATCCCCGGTGACGATCCTTCTGGGTTCTATTGCCTTTACTGTTCCCGATACGGATGAAAAAATAGGCGCAGAAACAAAGCCTCCCGCTTCTGCGATCATCTGACCGCGCAGGACTCTGTCACCTACTTTTACAATTGGATTGGCGGGAGCACCTATATGTTGAGATACAGGATAAACAAGCGTAGAACCGGCTTCAAGCCGTGTGATGGGCTTGTCCTTAGATAATTCCTTCCCCTCGAAAGGATGGACACCGCCCGAAAATGTAAATCTAGGCATTTCTTGAATGTCTCCTTCTCCTGTTTAATGATACTACGGATTGTGTCGCTACTTCGTAGCTCTCACATCATTTTATTGTACTCTTTTTCTCAAAAAAATACTACTAAATTTGGATATTTATGTTATTATACAAGGTATAAATTGTAGCATTGATTTTTCGTTTTATAGGGACTGTTTTATGAAGATTTCAAGAGAAACACTGGAACAATTTGATATAAAATATGACATCACAAGAATCGCTCCCTTGGAGGAGCTTCTTTTTCTTGATATTGAGACCACCGGCTTTACCGCCAGAAGCTCTTATCTGTACCTGATCGGATGTGCTTTTTACGAGAACGATACCTGGTGCACCATACAGTGGCTTGCGGAAACCTACGAGCAGGAAGTGGAGATACTTGAAGCATTCTACGATTTTGCAAAGAAATACAAATATCTCGTTCACTTCAACGGAAACCAGTTCGATCTTCCCTATATCATCCAAAAGTGCAAGCAGTACGAGCTGGATTACGATTTCGAGATTTTCGAGGGAATAGACCTTTACAAGAGGATCAGCCCCTGCAAGGTATTCCTTGGCCTTTCAAACTGCAAGCAGAAAACCATGGAGAAGTTCCTGGGAATAGATCGCCAGGATGCATTCACAGGCGGTGAACTCATAGGCGTCTACCACGATTATGTGAAGGACCCTTCAGAGTTTTCCAGAAACACTCTTCTGCTCCACAACGAGGATGACCTGAAAGGAATGCTTAGCATACTTCCCATGCTGGCTTACTTCGATTTGTTCAACAACAGCCTTCATGTAAAGAGAGCATCTGCAAACAATTACAAAGACTATTCCGGAGAGATACATCAGGAGCTGGTACTTGTGGCTGACCTTCCCATCGAACTGCCCAAGCCCGTTACCGCATCAGCTTGCGGCTGCTATTTCCACGGTGAGGGAACCGAAGGTTCTTTCCGCATTCCCATTTATGCCGAGGAAATGAAATATTTCTACGCAAACTATCAGGATTATTACTATCTTCCCGAAGAGGATGTAGCTCTCCATAAATCCGTGGCTACCTTCGTGGAAAAGGAACATCGCACACAAGCCACAGCGGCCACCTGCTACACCAGGAAGATCTCCCGTTATCTTCCTCAGTTTGATCTCCTCTTCGAGCCCATTTTCCGCAGGGAATACCGCAGCAAGGAAGTCTTCTTCGAACTCACGGACGAACTCAAACGTGACAGGGCGGCATTTACGGAATATGCAAATCATATTTTGCAGATGATAGGAACGACGTATTAGGAAAGAAAAGGCGATTCAGCAGCGGAAAACTACTGTATCGCCTTTTTACTTGCGCTTTATAACGAATTCAAAAATGCATCATGAGAAACCTCTCTCTCATTGCTTTCGTTATATTTTAATATTATCTCTATTATTATATTAACGGTTCTTTGTCCCTCAGTCTTGCATCTACCAAGATATATATCCCACTTATTTGCAGGAATCTGACTGATTACCGGATCTGATTTGATAACATTTTGTACAATGTTTTCTATTTCTTTTTCCAGGCTTGTTGTGTCTTTCATGAAAATCCAGTTATAGTGTTCATCATTCCCAAATTTTCCTAAATTTAATGCATTACTAACTAACTCCGTTATTTTTTTCTCAACCTTTTCTCCGATACCGATGATATCTTTGTCTTCCGTGATCTTAAATACGTCCTCATTGCCCGCATCAAAACCATAAAAATCAATCCTGTTTATTATCTTTCGTACGCTGTCAATAAAATAAAATCCTTTTTTATCAACGTTTGTGCGAACAAACAGATTAATTTCCATGTTCCTGTTATTGGAGTATCCATCGTCTGCTTTCGGTGAAACAACAGTGCTGTAAATTGAATAATCATTTATTTCTTTAATACCACCATTAAACAAACCGCTAATGTGATTGCAGGATATAACTTTTCCGGTTTTCTTTGCTTTTATATCCTCTTCCAAAACATATTCACAAAAATCATTTCTGCCATAATTATACCCTATGTTACCGGCATCTTTTTTGCTGATATTATTTTCAAACAAAGTATCCCTGTCTCTGTTAAGGATATAATACAACCATATTCTTCTGTCACTACCTATATTCAGTTTACAATTATCAATATAGTTTTTCAGCAACTTTGCCTGACTCGTTTTTTCAAAGCACTGCTTTACTCTGTCCAAGTATTCCTTTTTGCTGTTAAGTTCTGCGTCATTTTCCCAATAAATATAATCTCTGTTCCATGCAGTTTCCTTATCCTTCACAGGCAGCTGATATTGACCGTTTTGATCTATATTTAATGCAGTAATATAAAAGGCTTTTTTCCAGTTCATTTCATTACCGGGTGTAAAAATATCTGCATCGCATTCCATATACTTTTTTAGAAGATCATACTTTTGAGTAATATCACTCTTTCCGTCCCAATTATATAGGTCTGCAAGATAAAACAAAAATTCTATCCTGTGACAGCGATGTTTCTCCCTATCAGAGTGCCTTTTTCCGCACTCTTCGAACATATCGATTTTATATTCCGGTTTTTTGTTATCCCTAACCCAGCATATAACTGCTGCTTTTAAATGTTCCTCCTTTAAAGCAATCTCATCAATTATTTCGTCATATTGTTTGTTTTGCTCTGTAACATTAGCATACCAAGTTTTGTGATCAACGTCTTTCAAAACATCCAATAAAGTTTTTTTATTCACACTATCAAAACCACACGCAGCCGAGAGATAATTAATGAGTTTAACAATATATACAAACTCCTTTATTTCAGGTTTTTTATCCTTAAGAGCATCTATATCGAGATGTTCTTTAAGTAACTTCCAGTATTCATCTGTATTAAGCTTTTTATATTTTTCCCAAAAGATTTTATAGAATATGAATCTGGTTGTGTTATTATACTTGTCTGCATATTCATAAAAAGCATCTTTTTCTTCAGCAGTATAATTGTCATAACCCGACAGAATAAAATCTAGAAATTCAAAATAGTCTCCGGGCAGAGTATGCTCCTTCCTGAGCATATCCATAAAACCATAATAATTCAAATGAGCATGGTCATCCTGATCCTTTGCATTTTTATCGTTTATTATTTCTAAATCCTTGTAAACATTCAGAAGCAGATTTGAAGTAAGGTCATCCATAAATGAGACTTTTTGTGATAATGATAACCCACTGTTTTTTCCTTCTACCGCAGCCTTAAATGTATTTATGTATTGATTATCATAAGCATTTATAAACTTTTTCGCCCTATCGTCATCTTTCGAGATCAATGCCTTAAGATTCTCAAACTCATTAAGCAGTTTTCCTCTCTCGTTCATGTTTATATAAGTTATAGCCGCGCGATTTTCAGCATCATAAGCTATTCTTTCTTTTTCAGCGGGATCAGTCTCACGCTCCAAAACATCAGTATTGTTCTGAAGCACAAATACAAATCTGACAGGACATTTTTCCGTATCAAACAGGGTTGTATAAAGCTTATCCCAGTCAATTTTTTTGTCCTCATCTGCGATTGCGATCTTTTTTATGTCATTAAGAAAATTGATTGCTCCCTCAATAGTATTATCATTTTTCCATTGCATTTTATACCATGAAAAGCTTTTCAATTCCGTTTTTTCATCCGCAACATATTTTTCAAAGTCGGCTTTATACTCCAGATCTCCGTTCTTTATCTTTTGAAGCGTGTCAAAGAATCCTTCGGCGCTGGGTCTGACCATATAAGAAAAACCTTTTATTCTATCATTAAATCCAGCTGTTTTCTTTGCTTTTATACTGCAAAACCACATAAACAGGAAAACGGAAGTAAGACGCTGTTGACCGTCTATTGGAAGAAAATCATCATTTAGTTTATCTATGCCGTATATAAAATAGATATCCATTTTCTTATTTGGCGTATTAAACAAGGATCTTATGAATTTCTCCCTAATAGAATTGACCGATTCTTCAATTCTTCCCTGAGCATAATCTCTCTGTATTACCGGGATTACTATCCTTTTTTCCGCAAATAATTGAGCCACATTTGTTATATTATACTCACCCATTATCATGCCTCCACAAAAAATGCATTAACTCCGTCAATCAATTCTTCAAGATACTTCTTTCGATGGCACGGATACCAGATTTCTGCGCTGTAACCTTTTTCGCAATATGCGCCCATAAATGTATTCACTGTTCCTATTGGTACAAATTTACCTTCCTTAATCTTTGTAAAGACAGTATCCTTCTTGTCTTCTAAAGTGTCATTTGAAACAGATGTATTGTCATTCACCGTTAGAAGCGACATATTCCCCATGGAATTATCTTTCAAAAAAGAAACCAGCAAACAGTTATAACCATCGGTATACGATATATGATCAGCAGTATATTCATCTGTTGTATTATAGATCTCTTGTTTTATATCATCTTTATTAATCATATCCTGCATCATATCTGCCATCTGCTGTTTACAATCAACTATTTTCTTTATGTCGGTGGTAGAAAGAATATTGTCAAATTTATATTCCAAATATTCCTTCCATCCGGAGCCTATTATATCTTCAAGAATTTTTTTCTCATCCTGATTATCTCTTTTAAGAGATGTCTTTCTCGCAAAAATATGTTCAAGGATCCATTTTTCTTTGCTGTAACTGTAAAATGAGAATCTGGAAATGCTCCCTTTATTCTTCTCTAGCGTCTGCAGATTAAAAATGATCAGGAATGTCTGTAATAGCATATTACTCGAATTATATACCATAGCTTTGATCATTTTAGACATATCATCATTTTTTTCATCACGAACAAAACTAACAGTTCCGTCCTCCGATACAAAAGTTTTTGAGATATCTGGTGTTTCATAAAATTTTCTGATCCGTTTCTCTATCATCTCATTCAATTTCTTTTTTGCATCTCCTATGCCACTCTCTTTTAATATTTTGATTATATCCGCACTCACCTTTAACTGATTAAAGTACTTTTCTTCAACACTTCTCCTGGTAACCTTGCTAAAATATACATCCTCCATCCATCGGATCAGTGAAATCCTGTGAAACATTTTCACACATTGTTCATCCGCCTCAAGATAAACAATGAATCTGTCGTAAACATCACAGATATCGTTCCACCACTTCTTCATTATGTTCGCTTTATCAGACGAATCTTTTGCTACGGCAAGCTCAGTCCTTATCCATTTATCGATCATTTTATATGAATAACGTTTATCGGTGAAATCATTTCTTATCTTTGTTTCATCGGTTTCTCCCATGTTCTTCAAATTGGTGTACACAAATAAATCTATAACTGCATCAAATCTGGTCTGTTTATGCCATTTATCATAATGGGGGAAGAAATTCCATATCTCCTCATTATGAAGTCTGGTTTCAATCTCATCCCATTTGTTTCCTATCAGAATCTGTCTTGTTTTGATTGCTTCAAGATTTCCCTCACATCCCTCTTTGATATAATTGTCCGGATTCATAAACAGAGCTTTGGTCAATTCCGATTTGTTAAGTGGTATCTTGTCTGCATTGAATTTTTCAAATACATCTTCCTCAGTTCTTTTATCATCTTCTCTGTCGCCGTCACCATCGGTGTTTTGTCCCAAAAGCGGTTCATACCAAATAATGGTTGTATTATATTTAAAGAGATTGACCAACGTATTGATCAATACATCGGAATAATCTGTATCTTCATCATAATCCTCTATTGTGAATCCAAACATGCTGTCACTTGTAGCGGGGCCTTCGATTATCGCTTTGAAGTACAGGTAAATAAAGCAATATGCATTTACCATAAACTGTCCGTCAATATTTCTGTCCCTTCCGGCTCGGTCGACCACTTCGTTTATGTTAGCAATCTCCTGCTTATCCACTCCATCTATATTACTTTTATTGCTAAAAATATCATACAGAGCAGAATGACTCAGCTTTTTTACGCTGATACCCTCAATCTCTTTACAAATCTCCGAAATATCCTTTAACACTGTTTCGGTTTCGTCACGATCATATGATATTGCTATTTCATCGGCTTTATCACAACCACTGATTTTCTTTATCAACCTAAAACGATTGAGCACTTTAAAGATGAGTGAAAGAGTCGTCAGTCTCTGCTGACCGTCTATAACAGAATAGATTTCAACATTTTCATCGACGGATTCCTCTTTATTGATAACCAACGGTTGCAAGCAGTATTCATAACCCCTCATTTTTGAGGTATTATCTTTTAACTCTTTGTAGTATTTCTTGTAATTGATATAAGTATCTTCTATCAGACAATTGACCTGATATGTATCCCACCTGTATCCCCTCTGATACCCTTTTACATGATACTTCTTTTTGATCGCATCATCTTTTTTATTGGATGCATTCATAATATGAAAGATCTTTTTTACCGCTTCGCCCATCCCATTTTCTCCTTTTATCAGAAAAAATACATCCAGAACAGTACTGAATGTATTTTTTCATATAGTTTGTTGTTATTTTATTATTCTGTCTTTATAAAATCATTCATAAGGATTTGACACTAATACCCCACGGGGAATAAACTCTTCAATCCTGCATGCTTTTCAAACCAAAGGGACTCGATTTACCCGCTACGCTGCAAAATACGCGATAACGTTTTTCAAGGTTTCTCGTAGAAGAATGAATTCTTACGAACATATCCGATCTCTTTGTAGTTCAGGATCTGCTCGGTGCTTCCGATGAAGAGGTATCCGCCGCTCTTTAAGCTGTCGAAATACTTCTTGAACACTTCGTCCTTTGC
>JAEEGL014318988.1_pt1 | contig 21792 bp, 16 predicted proteins | sample 9134231 | NCBI WGS metagenome assembly JAEEGL01 (sample SAMN16246548, study PRJNA631951) | gut metagenome | biome: gut microbiome; feature: rumen; material: fiber-attached | host: Bos | place: Iran: Karaj | collected 2018-10
AAATCAATTGAATCGATGAAGTCTCTTACAAAAGAATCCACCTCATATTGAATGATGTCGGATGCGCTCATGCCGGAAATGGCACCCGTCGCAGCTCCAATTGCAGCCTTCTTCCAGTCAAAGGCATCAAGAGTAAAGATCGAGAGAAAGAATAATGAAAATACAGCAAAACGAAATTTACGAGTCATGTTTTTCCCCTGATTTTAAGGCAGAAATCACCGTTTTTGCCACCTTCCAGTTATCACCGGCACCCATCGTAACAAACACATAGCCTGACGGATATTTTTTATCAGTCGGTTTTGAAAGATATGACAAGACGAGTTTTGAAGCTTCGTCAAACTCACCGGCATACGAAACGCAAGGATGATATTTTTTTGCATGCTCATAAAGCATCTCTCCAGAAACGTTTATTTCTCCTGCGTTTTCCCTTGCACTTCCATAAATCTTATTGATTATGACTTTATCAGCAGAACCAAAACTTCCTGCAAAGTCTTCTAAAAGCGCAAGAGTCCTTGTGTAAGTGTGGCTCATAAAATCCACGATAATCTCATAATCACCGTAAAATTCCCTGAATCCGGCAAGGGTTGTTTTTATGGCGGTCGGATGATGAGCATAGTCATCAATAAAAATCACATCCTGCCCAGAAGGCGATTTTTCATGGCCGACAATCTCACTCCGCCTCTTTCCGCCTGCAAAATTCAACAGGCCCTGCTTGATTGATGAAACATATGACGAAGGATCCTTTCCGTCAGTACGTAAAAGCTCAGTCACCAGTGCAACTGCCGCACAGGCATTTCTGACATTGTGCTTTCCTGGAACTTTTAGGGCACACTCGCCGATTCCACCAAGCTCAAAATACTGTTTTCCACCCTCAGTTCTGGTAAATTTTAATGAATATGCTCCAGAAGCTTTTTCTCCATAAGGAATCAGCTCTATGTCAGGACGCTTTTTCGATGCGATTTGGGCAACCTCACAGGCACCGCTTTCATCCGCACAGTAAATCAGCTGACCATTTTCCGGAAGCTTGCATACATAGTCAACAAAGGCATCCCTTATATCTGCGTAAGTCGGATAATAATCCTGATGATCGCTTTCGACAGAGGTCAGTATTATTTTTTTTGGCTCAAAAGACATGAAATGCCTTTGATATTCACAAGTCTCCGCAACAAAATAAGATTTTTTTTCTGTTTTTTCGCTTTGCTCAGCCAGTGCTGATGAAGTCATCGTACAGCTGTTTCCAAAACTTGCTATGATTGAGCCGGCAAGAACCTGACTTTTTAAATCAAGACCTTTCAGGAGCGTTCCGACAAGACCTGTCGTAGTTGTTTTTCCGTGAACACCACAAACACCGCAGGAATAAGCCGTCGAACTTACTTTTCCGAGAGCCTGAGTATAGAGGAACATCGGAATATTTTTTCTTGCAGCCGCTATGAGGTCTGGATTTTTTTCAGGAGAATACGCGCTTGAATAAACAACATAGTCTATTTCGTCAGTTATGTTGCTTTCAGAAAAAGGAAGGGCTTTTATTCCAAGCTTGTCAAGGATGTCGTCTGTGTAAAATCTTTCGCTTACATCGCTTCCAGAAATTATGGCACCGCGGGCAAAGAGAATCTCGACTAAGGCAACCATTCCGGTACCTTTGATTCCAACAAAATGAACATGTATATTTTTAAAATCTGACGGGAAATTTTTATCTTGAGACATGGTGATATTTTAATTCAATTCAAAGGCACAATCAATACAAAGGGGACTCAAGGCTACACCCACTAGGATGTTTTCCAAAGTCCCCCCTAAAAAAAATTATACTTCAAATGAGTCAATCTGCAGGCCAATCTGAGAAATCGAATCTTTCATGGCAGCAGAAATTTCTGTAAGTTCATTTCCGGTAGTGTCAATCTGCATGACGCTTGAAGACATCTGCCTTACGCTTCCCTTCATGACATCAGTTACTTCCTGAAGCTGACGAACCTGCTCAAGTATCTGCGCGTTTCCAACAGACATCTCGCTTGAAGCAGTCTTTACTTCCGCCGTGCTGTTGCTCATGTCTTTTAAGGCATCAAGTATCTGACGGCTTCCTTCCTGCTGCTCCTGCATTGCAGACTTAATCTGCCTTACGAGGTCATCCGTATTCGTTATGCCGGCAGAAACAGAATTGAAAGCAGCCGCAGTATCTGCTGAAGTCTGAACTACAGCTTCAATGGTGCCTTTTATGAGGTTGAGCTGCTGCCCGATTGATTTTGATTGAGAAGATGACGTCTCGGAAAGCTTTCGGATTTCATCCGCAACGACAGAGAAGCCTTTTCCAGCTTCGCCCGCATGCGCCGCTTCTATGGCAGCATTCATTGCAAGAAGGTTCGTCTGTTCTGAAATTGCAGCAATCGTTTTATTTGCTTCCTGAAGCATTTCAGACTGCACCTCAATCTCCCGGATTCTCTGGCTCATCTCACCCTGCTTTTCATTTCCAAGGCGGGCTTTTTCAGCAAGGTTCTCAAATGAATCGGCCATCTTGGAAACTGACATGTTTACGCTTGAAATATTTCCGACCATTTCTTCGACTGCTGAGGAAGCCTGTACGACTCCAGCAGACTGAGTTTCAATCATCCTCTCAAGGGACGTTATGTTTGATGCGATTTCATTTACGGCTCCGGCTGTTTCCTGAACACTGTCAGCCTGAGTTGATATCTCACGGGTCACGCTGTCAATGTCACTCAAGATATCCTGAATTGAGCGCGAATTTTCCCCGATTCCATTTTGAAGGCGCATTCCAGCCCCTTTCAGCTTTTCGCGGGAACCTTTTATCTCAATCATGATGCTCTGCAATTTCTCAACAAAGGAATTGAATCCCAAAGTAACGGAACCGATATCATCATTTGAGAGAACTTTAAGCCGTTGAGTGAGGTCGGCATTTCCTGATGCAATTGAGTTTATGTTTTTCTCAAGGATTCTGAGAGGCTTAAGCATTCTGAAAACAGAAATCGATGAAGTAAAAATCAATATCATGCAGATTATGATTCCAATCACACCCATTCTGAATGCAAGATAATAAGCAGTTGCATAAACCTGAGTGCGCGGAACAACCATTCCCATAGACCATGAAGTTCCCTTTACGGGAGCATAAAACACAAGGCTTCTGCTTGATTTCTCACCAATCCACTCCATGCCCTCCTCTCCCTTTACCATAGAGGAAGCGATTTCTGAAACACCAGAAGAATCTGCCGAGTGCAAGTAGTTCTTTTTCATTACAAAAGCAGAATCAGGGTGAGCCATTACGATTCCATTTCCATCCAGCAAAAAGGCATATCCGTTTTCTCCAATGGTGATTACGTCAATAGCCTTGGCAAGAGTCTCATGAACAACAGCCCCCGCAAAAAAACCTACGGCTTTTTTGTTTTTGCTTACGGATTTACAAACATAATAAGCAGCATCCTCAACGCCAGTGCCAACAGGGTTACTTACATACTGAGAAAGCCCATCATTTTTCATCTTGCGGTAAAATTCCAGAGATGAGACATCCTGAACCCGGCCGTCATCATAATACCCAAGCCCAGTATCGTAATCGCAGTAAATGATCTCTCGGAAATCGTTTCCCTTCGCCTTCTTATGAGTCAGCATCCAGTTAACGACATCTTCCGTCGTAAAACCGCTGGCTACCCCGTCGCTTGTAGTGTAAATCCTAAGCTGCTGCATGAATTTTGAATTTCTGTATGAGAGTCCTTGAATATGAGCATCAATAAGTTCTGTGGTAGATGTACGGTACATTTTCTCGACGACATTCTTAATTACAAAAACCGTTACAAGTTCCAACGCTGCAATCAAAATTAAAATTTCAAGACCAAGTCTCAAACCAAACGCAAGTGACAGATTCTTTTTTTTCATTTGTGACACTCCAAAATGGCTTTTTCCCCTCTCTCTAACTCTCTCGCAGAACAATTTAGTATTTACGTATGTATGGCATAATTTTCTAACGTTTGCAACAGTTTTCAGCAATTTTCTAGGAGTTTTCTCATAATATAACAAAATATTATAAATTTTGATAAAACTATTCAGATTTTGCGGTAAAACTGTGCATATTTTGATATCTTAAATTGGTCTTAAATCGACCTTAATTTTAGTTTAAATACTCTACAAATGTCTAAGATTTTTCGTCTTTCAGGTATAAAAAAAGAGGAAAAGCAACCTTAAAAAGGTTTCTTTTCCTCTTTCGAACTCTTTTTTTTCCAATCTAAATCAGTCTGTCAAAGTAAAGGTAATTTTGAGAATCATATTACGGTCTGAGCTGCTGGTACCAATCTGTACATAATCTGTAGCCCGAATATCTGCCAGCGTATAATTACCGTATACACTATTCAGGCCATAATCCTTAGCACTGTTATTAGGGCTTCCTTGCCATCCGGTAGCTGAACAATTAAAGGCTGCATCCCGTGATGACAGCCATCTTTCAAAGTTTTGCGGATCCCAATGAGGATCGTCGTAAAATTTTGAATAGCTGCCCCAAGAACGAACAGTTTCTCCGTTTATATAAATAGTACCTTTTGCTTCATAGTAGTTCTGCCAAAGCCACCCGTCATTAAGGTGATATTTTACAGGCTTAATTTTTACAAACACACGCTTTGTCTTTTCAATCGTCTCACATCCAGCCTTGCTTATTTTTACGTATACGGTGTTATAGCCGTCAGGAACGTATGTAAGATCATCTGGAGTTTCACCATTCACTTTTACTTCCATCGCATAGCCTGATTTTTCATAAGGATTGACTATGCTCATGCCAAGGTTGACATAGCTCAAAAAGCTGTATTTATACGCCTCGTATGTAAGTCCGTCTTTTATCTCATCCCCGTAATTTTCTCCATTGAACAAATAGATCAAAGGTCCAAGACTTCCGCTCGGATGCAGGTAAAGTTTTTCATCCGCACCATCGTGACCGCCAACAACGAACATTGAGCAGGCAGAACCAAGAACTTCTTCCGTACCGCTCAGAAGATTAGTTCCTGTTGAATATTTTTCATCCGTTATGTCCAGCGTAACATTAAAATCTTCCCCTAAAGAGTCCGTAACATTTATAGGCTCACCCCTTATTGAAACATCGTTATTATACTTTTCGCCACCATAAGGGATAAGCGTGTCTGTTCCACTGAGTTTTAATGTCGCGACATTGTTAATGTTTATCGCTCCCCCTGACGAATTGGTTCCAGGAGATTCAATCGTGTTTTCGCTTATTGTTCCACCGCTCAACTCAAACACAGTGCAATAAAGGTAAACCCCGCCTCCGCCAGTCGTGTTTGCACCAACCACTTTGTTCGAGTCAATCGTTCCGCTGTGCATTTCAAGGTTTGTAGAATTGTATGCGCTTCCGTTGATGCAGATTCCGCCGCCTTCAGCTTCAGCAGTGTTGCCGTAAACACCTCCTGTCAAGCTCTCTGTCTCGCTCTCAGATTTTTTTCCGAGATATACAAATCCCTTCTCCGAACTGATTCCGCCTCCGTATTTTGCAGAGTTTCCTTTTCCAGCCTCAGTTCCGCCGATTTTTGCAGTGCCATACATGAAAAGCTTTGCATTTTCCGCAAGATAAACGCCGCCTCCATTTTGACTCGCCGTACAGCCTTCGACACAAGCCCCGTTTCCGAGCGTAACAGAACTTCCAGAAGAAATGAATATTCCGCCACCTTTTTCAGCCTGACCGTTTGTAATCCTAAGATTTTTTACCGTTACAGGAACACTTGTAGACACAGTAAGAACAGAACCTTTTTTGTTTCCGTTGATGGAAGCAACTGGCTCTCCGTTTTCATCAAAACCACCATACCCCTGAAGCGTGATTGAATTAACTTTTCCGTTCAGAGTGGCTGGTAAACTCATCGTTGTCTCACCATTGGCCGGAAGCAAATCTCCGACTATGTTTATTGTGTAGTCCAGATCAGACTTTCCGATCGCAAGCATCGAGTTTACGACCTGAGAAATGGACTTTGCCGGAGCATAAAAAGAACCTGTATTCTCCTCGCTTCCAGAATCAGAACTGACATAGAAATCTTTAAGCGAAAAGTAGGTTATTATATTTTCTGTCAGATTGAATGTTCCGCTTGAAGTTATAGGTGTATATTCAGACGTTGAAGGATTGAACCATACGTCGGTCGTAAGAGAATCAAATACGTTTATGAGCTGCGGCAAACTGAAAAGCAAAACTCCATCAGCAGGATTTACAGTGCTGTAAAACAAAATCTGAACAGAATGTGAGCCAGAAGCGACTTCGATCGGCTCTCCTGCTGAATCCGCAATGCTCACGCTGCCATCAACCGGAACAAGAAGTTTTTCTCCAGAAGTGAAAAAGCCCGAAGGCCATGAACTGTCATCTCCCGAAAGATTTTTGATCACGACCGATTTTACGGAGGAAGGCACTGCCATTGAGAGCTTTACTTTGCCATTGTTACCGGATGTCTGAACAGGATTAAGGTCAAAGTTCGCCTTGAACACAGAGTTTGCAGCAGAGATTTCCCTTTTGACAACCGGCGAACGATATATAGTTGTTCCCAAAGAATTTGCTATTGAGACAACAAATTTCCAGCTTCCGAACGGGATTCCCATAGAGAAGGTTACTTTTCCTCCGCTGAACGAAAAACAGTTGTCTGGATCTAAACTTCCGGAAGTGCTTGAGATGGTTTTTACTTCGCCTGTAGCAATATTCGTGGCTGCGACAGAGTATGTGTATGTTGTTGTTGCTATGTCATCAGGAATCGTTGCTATTGTAGACTTTTGAATTTCAAGTGCTGACGGATTTATTTTAGAAAGCAAGTTTCCAGAACTTTCGGAATCAGTATTCTGCACTTTATTTTCGTTAAATTTGACAGATGCGCTCATAGTTTCCAGGGCTTGGGACGGGTATGCCCCCTGCGAAAAAGAAACAGCACCATTTATTCTCGCATAAGAAGAAGCTTGAGATGATTCTGATACGTTTGATACTGCTGCGATGATGCTCTGCCATGAGGCCACCTTTCCAGCTGAATCAGATATCTCAAAAGAACATGAGGAGAGAAAAACAATAAGAGGGACAATAAAAAGCCCCCCCCCTATACAAAAATTTAGTTATACAACGCAGATATTTTACAGATGCAATTCGGCTAAAAAAAGAACTTGTGTTCATTTTTTACCTCCAAAACTTTTTTTCTATTTGATTTCATATAAACATTGACTGCGGGAATATTTCAGAATTACGGACTCCCCAAAAGTCATTTTCGGGAATCTTCTTACCTATATTGTAATGTAATTTGAAAGTTTTTCAATTTTAATTAATTGATGCAAGATACATTAGTAAATAAAAAAGAGGAAACGCAACCTTAAGAAGGTTTCTTTTCCTCTTTCAAACTCTTTTTTTTCCAATTTTTTAATTTCTAGGCTTCAATTCCGCCCTGGCTCAGCTGCAAGTACATCTGGTCAGCAAGTCCGAAACCGGCATTTTTCGTCATAAGGGTAGCATACTCATCGTAAAGCATGTCCTCGTACATGTTTTTTGCGTAATCATTTGTTGAATCAGCTTTCATGACTGTTTTCCTCATTGAAGAAAGCATCATCTTTACCACGTATGATTCCATTTCAAGAGATTTCTCATAGAGTTTTGAAGTGCGGTCGATTTTTCCAGGAGCTACGTGTGGGTTTGCCTGATTTGCGGCCGCACCTTTAGGAGGTGAGTTCTTGTCACTTTCAGAAGTATAAACACCTGAAAATCCAGAGGTGTAGACTCCGTTCAGTCTTCCGTCATAAGCTACCTGTGAAGAAGAGAGATTTCTTCCAGTCATGCCGCTTTCAGACTTTGCAAGGGATTTTGCCTCACTTACAAGCGCGTCAAATTTTCCTTTCTCAGAAGAAATTCTTGCGCTCAAAGAAGCTCCTTCGCCTTTTGTGATTGCTGAAATTCCGCCGACTGTCATAAAAATCTCCTTTTTTATTTTATCCACAGATGGGCACTGATTTTCACAGATTATATTTTTCTTGATTTGAAGGACTTCGAATAATACCGAAACATTCTCCTATAACAAAAATCCTAATCTGTGTTCATCTGTGTTAATCTGTGGTTTCAAAACTATCGTTTCAAGTTTACTGCTGTTGAGAGCATTGAATCCGTTGTCTGGATTGCCTTAGAGTTGAACTCGTAAGCTCTCTGGGCAACGATCATCTGAACCATTTCGTTTACGACGCTTACATTCGACATCTCGACGAACTTGTGCTTAGTAACGCCGAATCCCTCAAAGCCCGGTCGTCCTGCAATTGCTTCCCCGGAAGCGTTCGTAACCTTGTAAAGATTGTCTCCGGCAGCCTCAAGACCTGCGTTGTTTGGGAAACGATAAAGCTCAAGCTGAGCAACATCAATCGGATCGTCCTGTCCGAAAATTTTTACGGATACGCGGCCTGTGTCGTCAATCGTAAGTGAATGAATGTCAAAACCTTCCGGCATGATAACTTCCGGCATTACGCGGAGGCCGTTTGAGTTTACGAGCTGACCGTTCATGTCGATTTTAAAAGAGCCGTCACGGGTATAAGCATAGCTTCCGTCGTACTGCTGGACTCGGAAAAATCCATCACCGACTACAGCAATGTCAGTGTCAACACCAGTATTCTGGAGGGAACCTTGCGTAAAGATGCGCTGTGTCGCTGCTACTTTTGTACCGGCTCCCTGCTGGATTCCTACAGGAGTAACCGTATCTTCGGTAGCCGGAGTGCCAGCAAGCTTTAAGTTCTGATACATCAAATCCTCAAATTCGACTCTCTGCTGCTTAAATCCGGTGGTATTTACGTTTGACAGATTGTTTGAAATCGTATCAAGATTCTGCTGCTGTCCGTTCATTCCGGTTGCTGCTGTCCAAAGACTACGTACCATAGTTATCTCCCATTTACCAAAAGGTGTTTTTATTTGCCTTATAATCTATTTATCGGTTGTTTTTACATCTGATTAAGTGAATCTTTAGCGCGAGAGGGCAACTTTATTCCAGAGCGTCTGCATCATGGAATCTTCACTTTGAATTGTCTTCTGGCTTGCCTCATAAGCCCTGTTCACTTCTATCATCTTTACCATTTCATTTACGACGTTTACGTTGCTTGTCTCCATGTAGCCCTGAAGCATTCTAGGTCTTTCCATGCCCTCAGCAATATAAGCTTCTCCAGAAATGTCGTTTGAATTCCACAGGCTGTTTCCCATCTTCTTAAGATATCTTTCATTGTCAAAGCGAACGATTTTTATGCGGTCAATCACCTCGTTGTCTTTTGTTGTAATTACGCCGTCTTCATTTACAATGAATTTATCATCCTCAACGTGAATGCTTCCGTTTTCACCTAGGAGAGGATATCCGTCTTTTGTCAGGAGGATGCCTTCCTTTCCAAGAATGAAGTTTCCATTTCGCGTGTATCGCTCTCCGTTTGGAGTTTCAACTGCAAAAAAGCCTTCTCCAGAAAGAGCCATATCCGTACTTGTGTTTGTTGCCCTGAACGAGCCTTGCTCAAATTCTGTAAAATTCTCATTAGTCTCTACACCAAGTCCGAGTTTTCCAATTATTGGAGCGGCATCAGCTGAACCGAACGGAGTGTTGTATACGCCGTCAGCAGAAGCCCTTCTCAAAAGCAATTCCGGGAAAGATTTTGTGACTGTCGTATCACGCTTAAAACCTGCCGTGTCAACATTTGCCAGATTATTGGAAATCGTATCCAGTCTGTTTTGCTGAGCGTTCATCCCGCTAGAACCAATATACCAGCCTCGAATCATAAAAATCCTCCGGAAGCAAGTTCCAAAACTCATGCGTTCTTGAAACTGCATCTCAATAAAAATGGTGTGATGCTATTTTTTGTACAGATTAATTATCGGAAATTAAAAATTAAATTTTAATTTGTTTTTTTGCAAAAGTGACTATAAAATAATCTTGGTTCGGGAGTTTATTCTAAATGACTGTTGCAAAGAAATCGGGCATTTTCCGCCCTTTCTTTTTTTATATAATTTTCGCCGTATTGCTTGCCGCCCTATTTTTTACAGGCCATTTCATCGTGCCAAAAAAAGAATCTTTCTTTTCGTATTACATAATTCTTGTAATATTCCTTGGTTTTTCTTTTGCAACATTCATGCTCACGCACATACTCAAGGAAAAACTGCAGGTGACGATTGATTACGATGACATCACAGACCTCTACACCCTAAAAAAATTCACGTCAGAAACAGAAAAAATCCTTTCAAAGGCAAAGCCGGATGAATATTCAGTAATTTCAATAGACATAACCAGATTCCGCTACATTCAGACTTCAATTGGAACAAAAAATGCACACGAAATCATACGGCTGATTGGCGAAAGGATTTCAGAAGTCCTTCCAGACGGATCGATTGCGTGCAGGAATTTCATCGATAACTTTACGATTTTAATCAATCAGACATTCCAGCCGATAATCGAAGACTATGTTGTTTCCATGCTTTCCGTCGTAACAAAAATGGGGCATCTTCTTCCGCTTCACTACACGATTGATTTTTCAGTCGGAGTATATGTGATTACAGATCCAAAAGAAGACGTTTCTTCCATGCTCACAAAAGCAAATACAGCCCGCGCTTTCGGAAAGAACAGCATAAATCCTCAGAGAGTGTCATTTTACACGCAGCAGATGGATCAGACTCTTGTTGAAGAAAGGGAAATCCTCTTTGACATGAACCGCGCGTTTGAGGCAAAAGAATTCGTCACCTACTATCAGCCGAAATTCCGCTTTTCGGACACGAAAATCATCGGTGCGGAGGCTTTGGTACGATGGAAACACAAGGACAAGGGACTTTTGCCGCCAGGAAAATTTGTCCCTCTGTTTGAGAAAAACGGCTTCATTCAAAAAATCGACCGGCTTATCTTTGAGTCTGCCTGTCAGTTTCTGGATGCATGGAACAAATCTGGAGAAGAAGGCTGCGCTCCCTACCCGATTACGATTTCATGCAACCTGTCCAGGGTTCAGCTCTACAGCCCGAACCTTGCAGATGATTACGCTTCAATCGCCGCAAAATATCAGATTTCTCCGTCAAAAATTGAGCTTGAGCTTACGGAAAACCTCATGATGGACAACAAGGAAAAGCTTTTGAAGGCAATGAACGGATTAAAAAAGGCAGGATTTGACATTTCAATTGATGATTTCGGCTCCGGATTCTCCTCGCTGGGACTTTTAAAGGACTTGCCTGCAAATGTCTTAAAGCTCGACAAGGAATTCCTGGCGGAAAACGCAAGGCACACAAAGCGAAAGAACATCATCATCCATTCCGTAATAAACATGGCAAAGGAGCTTGAGCTTGTAACCATAGCAGAAGGTGTAGAAGAAGCAAGTCAGGCAGATCTTTTAAGGGATATGGGATGCGACATAGCACAAGGGTATCTTTTTGCAAAGCCTATGGATCAGGATGCTTTCTACAGGCTGCTTGTATCCCACATTGAAGAAGAAGTGCAAGAGAATAAAAGTTGCATTCACACATTTTAGGGGTTATCATAAATTTAATAATAAAAAATAAAAAAAGGAGCGAAAGTTTTATGAACAAAAAGAAGGAACCACGCGTTATTGCAATCATTCTTGGAGGAGGAAAAGGAACGCGTCTTTATCCTCTCACAAAGGAGCGCTCTAAGCCGGCCGTTCCATTCGGCGGAAAATATAGAATCGTTGATATTCCAATATCAAACTGCATCAACTCAGGTTACAGAAAGATTTATCTTCTTACTCAATTCAACTCAGCATCTTTGCACCATCACATCACAAATTCATACAATTTTGACCGTTTTTCAAAAGGTTTCGTAGAAATTCTTGCAGCAGAGCAGACGCTCGAGCATTCAGGCTGGTTTGAGGGAACAGCTGATGCCGTAAGAAAAAATTTCATTCACTTTAAGTCGCAAAATCCAACCCACTACATAATCCTTTCAGGAGACCAGCTTTACAGGATGAATCTAAAGTCATTCATGGAAAGCCACATCTCAAGCGGGGCTGACATCACGATAGCAACTACAGCCGTAAATGAGCGTGACGCAACCGGATTTGGAATCATGAAGATTGACGGAAAGCACAAGATCACAGAATTCATCGAAAAACCGTCAGTTGACGTCCTCAAAAACGGAAAATGGCAGATTCCAGAAGGTGCAAGAGGTGATTTGCCGAAAGAAAAGGAATACCTCGCCTCAATGGGCATCTACATCTTCAACGCAAAGACTATGGAAGAAGCCCTCGACAACGAATTCACCGACTTCGGAAAGGAAATCATTCCTCGCGCAATCAAAAACAAGAAGGTCAACTCGTACATCTTCAACGGCTACTGGGAAGACATCGGTACAATCCGAAGTTTCTACAATGCAACGCTCGACCTCACTAACTACGATCCTGCATTTGACTTTTACGATGCTGATGAGCCGATATACACTCACATGCGAAACCTTCCGCCGTCAAAAATCAACGATGCAACCATCGAAAACAGCCTTACCGCAGAAGGATGCGTAATCTCAAAATGCAAGCTCAAGCAGTGCGTCATCGGTGTACGCTCAATCATCGAGGTAGGCACCGAGCTTGACGGCGTTATCACAATGGGAGCGGATTTCTACGAGAACAAGGAATCAAAAGAAGAAAACACCAGCTCGAAAAGACCGAACATCGGAATCGGAAAGAACTGCAAGATTGCAAAGACCATCATCGACAAGAATGCTGCGATTGGAGACAACTGCCGCATCAACGTTGACGGAAACAAATATCCTGACGGAGAAAACAAGCTTCCAAGCGGAGTTTCATTCTACTGCTCTGACGGAATCATCGTAATCCGAAAAGGCTCAGTCATTCCTTCAGGAACAGTCATCTAAAAAAATTTGCACGGATTTTAGCCCTGTCAGCTAAATCCGTGCAATTTAAAACTAAAAATGCAGTCAATGTATGACAAGCTCGGTGAACTGCTTAGTAAATCCCTTGAAGAAGGCAGCATTCCATCATTCGGGCAGGACAAAAAAAATTCTTCCCCTCAAAAAGCACAGATGCTTGAATGCATTATTCCGGGCGAAATAAAATCACAGCTGAAGGTTCTGCACCTTGAAAAGGATGCAACATATGCAAGCGCAAAAAAATCATTCCGTGAAAAACTAAAGGATATTCATCCGGACATAAAAGGAACATCAAGCGAAAGCAAAAAAAAAGCCGGGGAATTAACCGAAAAACTTATCTCAGACTGGAAAATAATAGATGAATGGCATGAAAAAACTACATGTTCATATCAATAACAAGCTGCACTTCCGTGGTTGAAGAATTAAGCTTGCTTGCAATTTCATCAACAGTGTTTCCACCGATATAAAGCTCCTTAACGCTCTCGTTGAATTCTTTTTTAGGAACAATCGGCGTATCAGCATATGAAACATTGGGGCCTAGAACAGGAACGCTCGCCACTGAAGAACCGTTACTGTCCACAGAAAAATAAGTTCCAGTATTTGAAAGAATTTTATTTTCATCAACAGGAGTTTCGTAAACCTGATCAAACAAGTCAGCCTGCTGTTGTGAGACATGCCTTTTTCCTTCTGAAGTAACAGAGTATGACTCGTCGGCCCTAAGTCCAAGGCCAATCGGCTGTGAGCTTCTGCGGTATTTCTCCGCAACGTTTTTAGAAAAATTTCCTTTTTCAAAAGGAGAGGCAGAATCAAGCTGCTGCTGATAATTCGCAACTGCCCGCTGTTTTTCAAGGTCATTCCTCATGAGTGCAAGCTTACGCTCAGACTCAGAAACAACCATTTTTATCTCCTTGATTTTTGCCTCGATTATGTCAAGATTTCGTCCGGTGTTGCGATTAATGTCCGTCAGCATTTTCTCAAGTTCCTCTCGTGTTGACGAAATGATGTCATCCGTAGAAAAAAACTGCCTGAACTTTGAAAACATCACAATCCAGAGAACAATATTTAAAATACAAAAAAAGGAAGCAACTAATACTAAAATCATTCCATTACCATTCTACCGCTCTATGTCGATGTGGAGTCCTAAATAAGATTCCCTGATTTCTAGAGCTTTTTTTTTCTGCTCGGCTTCACCCTCATTCTTATGCTGTCCATTTTTAGACTGAAATTCACCGCCATGATGTTTTTCATCATCATGAATCCCCGTGGATTTTGCCTCATTATCCGCAGCCTTATGAACTTGTGCTGCTTTCTCCGCATTCTGCTGAATAATTTTTGACTCCTGCAGCTGCTGGGCAAGCTGAACACCCTGCTGCTGATTGGCAACCGTCTTTGCGATATTATTCATGTTTGAATACATTGTCTGAAGGTCAATCGGTGAGATTCCCATATTAACTGTATCCCTCTGGGCCTTTTATGTCGTCCATGTTAGGCTGCTCATATTTTCCGCGACGAACAAAGCCATTCTCATAATAGAAGGTCACGCTTTTTGTATCTGCACGAACTTCATCTTTTTCATCACGAACAAAAATCTTTACGCCTGAATACACAGTTCCGGATGCATATACCTTTCCGATATTCTTAAGCTCACGAAGCCTTGCCTGTATTTTTCCGATTTCCTCGTTGTACTCGTAGTTTTCCTCGATGATAGAATTTTTCTGCTCCACGAGTTTCTCAAGGTTAGCCTCCTTTTCTTTAGGGAGAGTCTTTCGGATTTTTTTCATATTCTCAAGCGTTGAGATGTTCAATTCTATTTCATCAAGAATCTTTACATTATTATTCTGCATTTCCTGCAGTTCCTCAAGGCGATGCTTTGCTTTTGGATCATATCCAACTTCGATTACAGTCTCCGTTCCACCACCATCAGAACCAATGTTTTTTGCAAGGACAAATTCCGTGGCAAAAAGATGACCGCCTGTAATCTGTGCACGTTTTCCCTGAAGTATGATTCTTTTCTGAGCAGAAACATCACTGTTCATAATGGAATCTGTTACGATGACATTTTCTTCTGCCTGGACGGTCGTATTCTGAATGAATTTTGCCCACAAAGAACCACCGCAGACAATCTTTCCCTCATCACGGCCGATAACACCAGAAGAAACGATGATGTCACCATCAGACTCAAGGGAGCATTTTCCAACAGTACCATTTACCTCGATGTTTCCGCTGGCCTTTACATCAAATCCATCTTCTACGCTGCCCTTAACGATGACAGTACCAAGAAACGTAATGTTTCCAGTCTTGATATTGACACCGTCGACTTCCATAATCGGCTCAACACAAATCTTATCGTTTACAAGCAGAACTTGTCCGTTCATTGCAGCAAGAATTGTTCTTCCATCAGTATCGACTTTGACATTTTTTCCAAGAGGCATGTTGATGTCACGACCATTTTTAGCCTCAAGATAGCGTCCGTAAAGAGTTTTGCCTGCTTTTCCCTGCTCTGCAAGGATTTTTTGTGCGAGAGGCTGTCCCTCAACAACGTTTTGAATAAGGTTAAGTTCCTTGAAATCAACCTGACCATTAGCGGCTTCTCTTGCACGGATTTTAGAGCGGTCGGTTTCAAAATTATATGCAATATATGCATCCCTTCCATCAACCGGCATAACGGCTTCTGCTACAATTACAGGCTCGTTATAGACAGGAAGATCTATGAGTGCCGTTATTTTTTCGTCAGAAATACCGGCTACGACTCCCTGCTTGTTCAATGCAGTTTTTATCTGCTCTGCGGTAACATCAGCTCCACCCATAGTCGGTGGATTAATAGTTGCAGTTGCATACATCTCATCTTTTGAAATATCAATTACAAAGATGGCATCTGCAGAAGGAACGTGATTATATTCTCCAATGACAACGTATTCATCATTTGTACCGGACGCAGCAAGTTCCCGAACTTTTGCCTCATCAAATGATTTTGTATCCGGTCGATTTAAATCAGCAATAATGTCGCCGGCACTTACAGGCGAGCCTCCACCAGTTGGGAGAGTAACCTTTAAAACCAAATTAAAGTCGAACCTGTGAATATAGTAAGCACCATTCTTTGCAACGACCTGTACTTCATCATCGATATCAGAATCACCAAACAAGTCGTTAACATTTTTATTGAGTTCTTTTTTGATTGTATCAGGATTCTGATATATCTTTACATACCAAGGCTTTTTGGCAATTCCCATAAAACCTTCAAAGCCTTTTTCGATGACTTCATATTCAAGATTTGTAACGCGGGTGTCAAACTGAACTGCTGCATCCGCTAAAGCCTCGTCCAAAGTATCAGCACGGACATCAATGCTTTTGATGTCCTTTTCTTTTTCGTGGAGGTTAAACATATCTTTTCGAATATCGTCAAGAGAAATCATCGCTTAAAAAATACCCTTCCTGAAATTTGTGAGCTTGGAGCGAAGGTGAAGGTTCGCATTTGAATGCAACTGAGAAATTCTTGATTCTGAAACATCCAAAACCTGTCCGATTTCCTTAAAAGTCAAATCCTCGTGATAGTAAAGTACAATGACCATTTTTTCCTTTTCTGGAAGCTCATTGATGGCCTGAATTATAACCTTGCGGATTTCTTCGCGCTCAACCTGAACGTCAGGATTTAAAGACTGAGGAGACTCGATGCTGTCAGCAATTGAAAGGTGATCACTGTCATCGCCAGAATACCAGACATCATTTAATGAAAGCACACTGGTTCCACTAAGTTTCATTACTGTATGCTGGTAATCCTCAAGACTCAGGTTCATCTCCTTTGCGATTTCCTCATCGGTTGCAGGACGGGAGAGTTTTGACTCAAGGCTTGAAATAACATCCTCTATTTCACGGGACTTCTGCCTTACAGAACGAGGAACCCAATCAAGCTGGCGCATTTCATCAAAAATCGCACCGCGGATTCGAGTTACGGCATAAGTCTTGAATTTTACTTTTTTATCCAAATCATATTTACTGATGGCATCGAGCAGGCCGAACTGACCGAATCCTACAAGATCGTCAAACTCCATGCTTGCAGGAAGGCCAACAGAAACTTTTCCGGCGACATATTTTACCAAAGGCATGTACTTACGGATTATTTTATCGCGCAAAGCTGAAGCCTTGGTCTTTTTGTACTCTTTCCAAAGAGCATCTTCTTCCTCATCATTTATAAATGCTGATTTTGTATTATCCATATAGTACCCTACACCCTTTTTTAATTATCTTGTGCCAAAATAGTCCTGATAGCCTGGGCCATGACATTCGTGTCCTGACCATTGGATTTTTCTGCACTTGATGAAGCAGAACTGCCGCCTCCAAGCGCAAATTCACTGTCACTTATGACTTCGCCCTTTTCACCAGATCCAGACAAAGTCAAATCGTTTATTTCAGGGAGACTGTCAAGTGATTCTTCGTCTTCACCTGATGCTTCCTGATGAGCTTCATTTGCAGGAAGCTGAGAAGGAGCAGAAGCAGTAACGGCATCGAGACCTACAGGCGTAAAGCCGCTTGATTTTTCTGATTGAGGTACAGGATCATTTTTTTTATCTGATGATAAAACATTTTCTGCCCCCGCAGCAGTAAAATCGTTCTGAGTGACTGTGTTTTCCTGCGGTGCAGAATATTTTGCCTCATTCTCGCTTGTTTGCACGCGAGAAACTGGAGAAGATTCCTTGCTGGCCAAATCCTCAGCACCAAGACTAGGACGATTGTTTTCAACAGAGAATTTAGGAGCCTGATCATCATCCGGAAGCTTTGAATCATCAACGACGATGTTTATCATGTTTCCAACCGGAGATTTTTGAACAGGAGTACCCAAATCTGAGTTTTCCACCCCTCTTACATTTTCTGAAAGGAATTTGCCATATACGAAACTGATTCCAATACACAGAGCGGCGAATACAAGTGCAAAAATAAATGCACGAATAAATATGAATGGCACTCCGACACGAGAAATCAGTCCGATAATAAAAGACAGAACAAACCCGATTCCAGCAGAGATGCAGATATTTTTCGGGTTCATCATATACTCCTCCCACTATTTTAGCTTAAGTCAAAAAAATCATTCGGTCAAGTTTTTTCTTTATATACAGCATTTATATAGAAAAAACATTTATTTCTTGCGCAGAAACTTTTTAAGGAAATTAGAAACTCCCTCTGAAGTTCCGTCATCATTTCGCTCGATTCTTCCAACTATGTGCTTAATGCACTGCGCTGGTTTTGAAGTCGGATTAACGACAATAAATGGTTTTTGCCTGATTACAGAAGCCTGAACGACAGGATCATCATATACAAAACCGATATAGTCTACCTTATAATTTAAGAATTGAGCCACGATGTTTATGATTCGCTCTGAGATTCGCTTTCCCTCATCTGCCGAGTGTACGCGGTTTACAAGGAGCTTTATGTTTGTCTGGCGGTCAACAATTTCAGTCGTAATTATCTTTATGATTCCATACGCATCTGTAATTGCAGTCGGCTCAGGAGTCGTAACGACGTAGACTTCATCAGCAGCAGCAACAAACTGAAGGACATTGTTGGAAATTCCTGCCCCCGTATCTATCAGGATAATGTCCGCATTTCCAAGCATGCTGAACTGTTTCGCAAAATAATCGAGTTCCTCAACATTAAGGTTTGCAATTCTTGAAAAACCGTTTGCTCCGGCGATGAATTTTATTCCAAATTCCGTATCGGTGATTATTTCCTGCATGTTCTTCTGACGCTGGATGACTTGCATCAAGTTGTACTGCGGTACAATATTCATCAATACATTGACGTTCGCCATTCCGAGGTCACCGTCAATCAAAATTACTTTCTTTCCTTGCTGAGCATAAGCAATCGCCATATTTACCGCGACATTAGATTTTCCAACACCGCCCTTACCACTGGTAATGGCAATAATCTTTGTCTTATGAGTAGACATCATCTCTCTAAGTTCCTGTGCCTGGTCTTCCATTTTACTTATCCTCCGGGAACAATTCATCTATATGAGCTCGATCCACACTGAATTCGTGCAGATTTATAAGAAATTTCACAACGGTCGCCCGCTCAATCTTTCTAGGAACTTGCTGACCGTCAGTTATGAATGAAATCGGCTTGTTTTTTTTGTGAAGGACACTCAAAACATTTCCAATTCTGGTCGTTTCATCCCATTTTGTTATTATGACGGATCCAAAATTAAAAACCTCATAATTCTGAATGATTGAGTCAAGGTCACGCGCCTTTGCAGATGCAGCGACTGCAAGATAGACATCAGGGTGAATTCCCTGAACTTCAAGCATCTTTCGCATCTTCGCAATGTTTTCATAATCATTAGGACTGTAACCTGGGGTATCAATAAAAAGAACATCCAGGGAATCCTTATAATCATCAAAAATCTTTTTTACGTCAGCAGCAGACTCAGCCTTATCAACATCAACATTCATGAGGTTTCCATAGCGGCGAAGCTGCTCCTCAGCACCTACACGGGTGTGGTCGATTGTAATCATCCTTATTGAAGGTTTTGCTTTTTCCTCAGCCTTTGCCTCAAGAATCATGGTGCCGGCTAGTTTTGCAATCGTTGTTGTTTTTCCGACACCAGTTGGACCTACAATGATTATGACATGAGGAAATTTATGAGGAACATTCGGTGCAATCTGAATGTTCTTTCCAATCCAATCGATTACGGTTTTCTGAACGAAATCAAAATCATCAAGCTCATCAATTGTAAGCTCAGAACGAAGCCGCGTAGTGATTTCATTTATGTATGAGAAAGTAAACTCGTTTTCCTGAAGCAAATCCTCAATCTGCTGGATCGAAACATGTTTTTCCTGAGCATTTGTAGCAGCCAGCATCTGATCGATTTTTGAGCTGAATGTCTTCTGCAAGTCCTCAATTTTTTTGTCGATGGATGCTATCTGCACAGTCTGAGTAACACTTGCCGTTGTTTTTGCCAGAAGCTCGTCACGATTTTTCTGAAAAGACTCAGCAGAAGAAAGTTTCTGACCAAGAACATATTTTACTTCCGTAAGTTCTTTTTGTCCGAAACCGAAAAAACCACTTTTTAAAATCTGCCTCTTTCCAATAATGTCATAAGAGGTTCCGTATTTTTGAAAAAGCTGGGCTTTACAATCTTCAACAGTTTTTCCGACCAGTGTCATGACGCCATTATCACTTCCGATAGAAGAAGAAAGTCTTGAAGAGGAAGCATCAAAAGAATTTCTTGAAAGTGCCTGATTCGAACCGTCTCTATACATTTATTTCTCCAAGTATTTCCAGATTGATATTGTTTCCAGCAGCCATAACTTCATTGAGCGATAAGACTGTAACGCCTTCAAGCTCCCGCTCAATAGATCCCTGCACCAGCTGTCGTACCTCAGCCGTCGGACAAAGAAGAATCGGCATATAGTTCCTTTCTTTTGCAGATGCTATAGACGCACTGACAGAAGAAATCCATTTACGGCCGTCTACAGGATCAAAAGCAACAAATGGACGGCCTCCATCATTTGGAACGACGCAGCTGCTCAAGATTTTTTCTGCAGCTGACTGCGAAACCTGCAGGACAGAGAGTTTTTTGTCCTGATCCACATATTGAAGACAAATCTGAAGTCCCAAAGCCTCGCGTACTTTTTCGATAAGGAGCCAAGTGTTGTGCTGAAGGCTTCCATAATTTGCAAGGGTTTCCAAAATCACAACGATATTTCTGATTGAAACCTGTTCACGCAAAAGTCCCTGAAGAACTTTTTCAATTTCACCATAAGTGTATTTATATGTGGTGAGCACTTCATCGACAACGACAGGATTTGATTCCTTGATTTTATCGATGATGGCCTTAGTCTCAAGCCGCCCAAGAATTTCTGCAGCATGCTTTCGGATGATTTCCGTAAGGTGCGTCGCAATTATCGTCGGAGGGTCGACAATAGTATAACCAGCCTGCTCCGCTTCCGAACGCTTATCTTCGCTTACCCAAATTGCAGGAAAACCAAAAGCAGGGTCTTTTGTCGCCTCACCTTTGATTTCTTCCGTAGCAGCACCAGTATTCATGCACATGTAATAACCAAGCTTAATTTTACTGCGTCCTGCTTCTATTCCACGAATTTTAAAGCTGTATTCGTCAGGAGAGAGCGTCATGTTGTCAATGATACGGATTTTTGGAACGACAAGACCGAGATCCAAGGCCGCCTCACGACGGATTCGCGTAACACGCTCAAGAAGCTCCGCACCCTTCTCTTTGCTGACCAGAGGAATGAGGGCATAACCGAGTTCAAGGCACAATGCGTCGAGGGGAACAACAGGACTAACTTCTTCACCTGATGCGCCTGACTTTTTATTCTTTGCATTCTGCTCTTCCTCGAGTTTTTTAGCAAAAGAAGCCTTCTGCTTTTTTACAAGCCTGTAGCCGTAGAAAACGAAAAGTGCGCCAAACGGAAGAAGAAGATACCATGGAAAATTCGGAATCAGGCTCATTAAAGCCAAGGTAACGCCTGTAATTATGTAAACATATCCGCTTGTAGTAAACTGCTTTTTTAGCTGCTCACCCATGACTTCTTCTGCTGAGTTTCCAGTTACGATAAGACCTGTCGCAAATGAAAGCAAAAGAGAAGGAAGCTGTCCCAAAAGGCCGTCACCTATCGTAAGCCGGGAATAGGTCCCTGCGGCATCACCAAAAGTCATTTTTCCCAAAGCGACACCCGTGATGATTCCCGCAAGCAAATCCACAACCGTGATGAAGATTCCAGCCTTTACGTTACCGCTTACGAATTTTGAGGCACCGTCCATGCTTGAATAAAAATCGATGTCCCGCTGAATCGCAGCTTTTTTTGCACGCGCCTGCTCATCAGTTATATAGCCGGAATTTAACTCAGAATCGACCGCAAAAAATTTCTGGTTCATTGCGTCCAAACTGAATCTGGCAGCAACCTCTGAAACTCGGGTTGCACCCTTTGTGATGACGATT
>JAEEGL011715440.1_pt1 | contig 21791 bp, 21 predicted proteins | sample 9134231 | NCBI WGS metagenome assembly JAEEGL01 (sample SAMN16246548, study PRJNA631951) | gut metagenome | biome: gut microbiome; feature: rumen; material: fiber-attached | host: Bos | place: Iran: Karaj | collected 2018-10
GAGCGCCGATGTCTTCTTCGCCGTTCCGACCACGGAAACCATAAGTACAACGCTCAGTATCGTATTAACAAGCACTAACACCAGTATGACTACGGATAACAGATTTCTTTTCATAATGCTCCCAAATCAATAGTTATTCAGCGAATTATATATCTTGATCTCAACACGCCTGTTCTTGCTTCTGCCTTCCGGCGTTGCATTATCTGCAACCGGAACATATTCTCCCCTTCCGGTATGCTTGATCGACGCCGGATCAAGTGCCGTTGTGTCGATCAGATAGTTAAACACCGAAAGTGCACGTCCTGCGCTAAGTTCATCATTGTTTGAATACTTCGCTCCGCTCATGGGAACGTTATCGGTGTGTCCTTCTATCTCTATCGTCGAGGATGCATATCTTTCCAGGATCACTCCTATCAGATCCAGCACCGGAATACATTCAGGCTTTAGTTCCACACTTCCCGAATCAAAAAGTATCGATCCTTTAAGTGTAAGCTGAACATACTGGGATGTAAAGTCAATGTCCACATCATCCTGCATGTTGTTCTCTTCAAGGGCTTCCTGTATGCGTTCTGCCAGTTCCTCGGATTCCTTGAGACCGGTCTCGGTCATCTCCTCCATTACGTCCTTGACTTCTTCCTCATCCTGGGCGTTGGTGTCCTCGGAATCGATGGTGTACTCCTCGCCCTCGGCATTTAAACCCATGGAATTGATATAATCCGATAACTCGTTTAACTGGCTTACGCCGTTTGAAACAAGCACACCATCACCAATGGCGCTTGATCCTGCCTCAAATATCGAGAACGTGGACTTGGAAAACGATGCCACTATAAGTTCGTATTTCTCAACATCAACGGATGACATTGAAAACAGGAGCACGAAGAAGCACAAAAGCAGGTTCATCAGATCCGCAAAGGTCGATTGCCACGCAGGCGCTCCTTTCGGCGGCTCTTCAGGGGCTCTCTTAGCCATCTTCACCACCTCCGCCTTCAGTTCCTATACCTTCACGGTCCTTGGGTGCAAGGAATGACTTAAGCTTCTCTTCAATTACTCTGGGGTTCTCTCCTGCCTGAATTGAGAGAAGTCCCTCTATGGTTATCTCCTTGGCCTGCATCTCAATGGCATTGTTGCCCTTAAGCTTGGCAGCCACGGGAGCGCATATCCAGTTGGCAAGCATGGATCCGTACAGTGTCGTAAGCAACGCGACCGCCATAGCAGGTCCGATAGATGACGGATCGTCCATGTTCTGGAGCATGTTAACCAGTCCGACCAGAGTTCCGATCATACCCCAGGCAGGACCCATGGCACCCAGATCTTCCCAGAATCCTATAACGTTCTTATGTCTGCCTTCCACGGATACAAGTTCCGTCTCCATAATACCGCGTACAAGTTCAGGATCAGTACCGTCCACGACAAGCATGATACCCTTCTTAAGGAACGGGTCATCCAGGTTACCGGCGGCTTCTTCAAGTGCCAGCAGTCCTTCCTTACGGGCTACGTTGGACAGTTCTATGATCTTGGATATGATATCTCCGGTATTAAAATTGGGAACCTTGAGTACAAGTCCGAAAGACTTAAGTCCGCCAACAAACTCCGGGATCGACTTGGAAGCAAGTATACAGCAGAAAGCTCCTCCGAACGTGATCAGCGCAGAGGGCGCATCCAGGAAACTAAGTAAGGCAGTTATCGGGTTACCGAATACGATACCGAATATAACGAGGCCCAAACATATAAGCAAGCCAAGCAGTGAAGCAATATCCACAACAGTTCTCCTAACAAACAGGTATTAACGCACAAAAACAAGCCATAGTGTCCTCTCTTAAAAGGTCACGGCCTATATTTATGCAAAAATATCCTTTCTATACGATTTTACCAATGTTTTTATGTCTTGTCTACTTTCTTTTACAATTATTTTGCGCCCGGTGGTGAAGGAAACCACAGTATCTGGTGTTTCCTCCACAAGCTCGATCAGGTCCGGGTTTATGAGGACTTTAACCCCGTTAATCTTGGTAACTTCGATCATAATCAGCCTCGCATTTTCACGGATGAAAATGAGCATGTTTCGAAATCCACGGATGGATTTCGATGCTCGCAGTAACGCCGAAAACCACGGGATACGCCCGTGGCTGTTTCGGCTATATTATGTTAACTTATTATCTCTTCAGGTTCGTAAGTTCTTCAAGCAGTGTATCCGATACGGTGATGATACGTGAGTTAGCCTGGAAACCACGCTGTGTGGTGATCATTGTGGTAAATTCGTTTGCCAGGTCTACGTTGGACATCTCGAGTACGCCGGATGTCATATAATCGCCGTTAGCCGTGATATCAATGCCGATGCCGTCGAACTCGCCTGAGTTGGGAGTCGATACATAGAGGTTATCTCCCGATTTCTCAAGACCGGCTGCATTAGCAAACTGTGCTACTGCGATCTGTCCTAATATCTTGGTCTGGCCGTTGTCGTATGAACCTGTGATGACTCCGTCCTTAGCTACCGATACGCCCGAAAGTTCGCCGAGTCTTCTACCGGTTCCTAAGCCACTGAAATCACCTGAGACAACGCCTGCGGTTGAAGTTCCGTTGTTGTTGAACATCGTCATGTTGGTGAAGTCGATGGTTATGGTTGAGAATGCGTCTGATGTGAAGCTGAGTTTAGCTGTATCGCCGCCGTTGATATCAGTGAAATATCCGTTGTTGGGATCAAAATTAAGCGCTGCAGCCTGCTTTGCTATCTTCTTACCGGTAAACGATAAAACTCCGGTTGTAGGGTTAAGATCCAGATCTGCCACGCCTTCATAATCCGAGAAATCATACAGATCCGTGGTAGGAGTTACACCTGTATCCGGGATAGGATCAGGAAGCTTTCCATCAGCATCAAGCTGAACGATTATTTTATCTCCGGCCGAATTATTAACCATCTTATATCCTTCTATCAGCTGGTCAGGACTCATGGTATAAGTCTGGGGATCCGTGTCTACGTTATAGGTCTCAAGACCGAACGCTGCGCCTATCTCGTTGGTCACATCTTCTTTGCTTGATGAATTGATGACTCTGTCCAGTTTGATATAGAATTTACCGTTATCTCCGTCCTGATTGTGAATGGAGAACTGAGCGTTGTACAGATATCCGAGATCATCATAGAACGCCAATGACATAACCTTGCCGGCTGTGGAATTAACGTTTGTATCGTTCTTATCTACGATACCGGATGCATATCCGAGAGAAGTTGCTTCCGGCGGATATACCATATTTTCCGCTGACATGATACGAAGGGCTGAAACTCTGTCCTGAATGATATTGCCGTCAGCGTCTGACTGCCATCCCTGTACAGTGTAACCGGTGGAGCTCATAACCAGGTTTCCTACGCCGTCTACTACGAAGGAGCCGTCTCTGGTGAAGAAGTTATCAGATCCGTTAGATACAACGAAGAAGCTGTCGCCGGTGATCATGATATCGAAGGGGTTATTGGTAGACTGAGCTGACCCCTGCTGTGTAATGGCTGTGGAGATAGCTCCTGTCTTGGCGCCGAGACCGATCTGACGGGCGTTGATACCACCGGCTCCGGTATTGGCATTTGCTGCGGATGCATTCTGTGTTGTCTGATACAGAAGATCCTGGAAAGTCATTGACTGCGACTTGAATGCAGTCGTGTTAACGTTTGCTATATTGTTACCGATTACGTCCATCCTGGTCTGGTGGGTCTTAAGACCTGCGACTCCGGAAAAAAGTGATCTCATCATAAGGCATTTCCTCCTAATACACTAAACTATACATATCTGCTCTTCGGGTATGATCTATACGATCACAGCGCCGTCAATATTTGTAAATACATTCTCTTTGCTGTCAGTCTGATCCATGGCCGTTACTACCGTTTTGTTCGGTACATTTACTATAAAAGCCAGTGAATCGACCATGACCAGCGATTCCTTGATGCCCTTATTGCGGGCTTTTGCATACCCATCCGTGAGCCTTCCTATGAGATCGTCCGTAATCTCTATATTTCTGTCCTCCAGCCTTGTGCTTGCGTGCTTGGAGAACTTAAGCGACATATCAGCTTCCGTACCCTCTGCCGTCTTGGATCTTAAGATATCTTCGAAAGAGAATCCCTGGATTTCCTTCTCCCTGGATACGCCGGCCGCATTATTATTCAGGAGCCTGTCTGCTGCCTGATTTATATTTATATAATTGTTAACCTGCATACCGTCTCCTCATCTTAGATCTTATGCCTCTACAACCTGCGCTGCATTTTCAGCATTGGCTTCCACATTCTCATTCGGCATCTCATCAGTAGTTTCCGCTGTGGTCGTAGTGCCTGATGATTCAGCTGCTGCCTGATTTGCTGCTTTTACGATCTGAGCCATGATGCTTACATATTCATCGATCTTCTTATCATATTCGTCCTTGCTCTCACCTAAGAACTCTTTTTCTCTGTCGGTGAGATTATCGAACTGTTCGGTTACAGATGCAACTTTTTCAAGGTCTGCTATCGTCAGATCCGACAATGCGGGAAGCGAATCAAATGCCTTAACGAATGCATTTGCATTTTCCATAGCCGATGCGTATCTATCATCTACCACATACTTTAAGTCATCCATGGAATACAGTTCGCCGTCTATCGAAAGGAAAGCCTTGCCGCCTTCATATGATACGAAATCAACTCTTCCCTGTATCTCGGAAACCTTTCCGTCTGCTCCTTCAACATTCATCAGTACTGTCTGTCCAACTAGTCCCGACGCTCTGGAGAGCGTCATGTTCTGCGCCATGTTCTGGAGTTCCTCAACCTGGGAGAACTGAGCGTATTGTGATACCCATTCGGTATTCTGTGTAGGTTCCATGGGATCCTGGTATTTCATCTGCGCTACCAGAAGCTGAAGGAAATCATCCTTATTTGCGGTAGAGCTGTTGCTTTTTTGCAGTGATTCCTGGGTTGCGCTTGTAACTATCTTACCATTATCTATAACTGCAGATACTGCCATATCTTTACCTCCTATTTTCACGGATGCATCTGTATCTCCGTTTAGACGGTGTAATTAACTTTATTACCTTCGCTTGCCATCATCTCGGCAGTGATCCTGTCTGCTTCATCCATCTCGGCAAGTTCGCTCTCATCCGTGATAGCGTTTAGGTCGATGCTCCTTCTTCTGCCTCCCAGCCTTCCTCTTGCTTCCTCTCTTGCCATCTCGTCCTGATGCTGTCCGGCGGTGTCGCTGTTCTGGTCAAATTCATGTGAAGCTACCGTAACCTCTACCGCTTCGATCTTGACTCCCTGGCTTTCAAGAGAATCCTTAAGCTGTACGATCTGGCTTTCGATCGCTGCCCTGACTGCCTCATTCTGAGTTAAGAACTGGGCTGTAACCTGACCGTTCTGCGATACCAGGTTTACTCTCACATTTCCGAGAGTGGCGGGATGAAGAGTCATCTCCAATTCCGTTACGTTTTCTCTTAAGTTTGCTCTCATGCTTTCCATTATCTGATTGGCTACATCAGAAGGATCCGTCCTGAAGCTTGAGATTTCTTCCGTGTTTTGTACGAAAACGTCGTTTGTATTTATGTCATTATTCTGTTGTGTTGTCTGGGTGATCTCATGACCCTGGATGTGAGCATCAGAATTTTTCTCACGTCCCTGAGTATCAGATGAGTCACCTGAATGGGTTCCGGTCTGCTTCTGCATTCCTGCTACAGAAGCTACTCCTGTGGATGAGTCCACTTCTACATCAAGTGTAACTCTTTCTCCATCAACCGTTGCAGTCACTTTGTAATCTTTTTCGCCTTCATTCACCGGTTCTGTTTCTTTGGTCACATTCAGGCCTGCCAATACGTTGTCTGCAATCTCCTGCCCGTTCAGCTCTTCAGTCTGTACGAGCACCTCATTCAGGGCTTCCTGCGATAGGTCCAGCGTTTGTCTGAGGTCGGCGTTTGCATCACTTACATATTCCTGCAGTGAAGAAAGTGTCTGATAGAGGTTTTCATCCGTAAGCAGATTCAGTGTATCCTGATCTCCTGATATCTGTGATACCAGATCTGCCATATTGGAAGGATCAAGTAAGTCCGACATGTTCATATCAAGCTCATCCATGGCTTTGAGCACATCTTCCGGAGCCACTTCCAACTGGTTTGAGACTTCGTTTACTATCTGGATCAATACCTCTCCTACAGCCTCTACGGTCTCTTCGTCTACCGTTTCAGCTTCCCCGGTGTTATTCTTTGTTTCCCTTCCGGTTTCCTTCTTAACCTCGTTCTTAACAGACTCTCTGTTGTCGTCCGTTCTTCCCGTGTTAACCGGCTTATCAACCTGCTCAACTCCCCTGTCTGCCGAAGGATTCTGCTTTGTCTGGTTAACTGCCGTCTGTGCGTTGTCAGCGGGTACCATGTTAAGAGCTGTTGACTGCGCTTCGATCGCCGTCTTTAAGTTCCCCATGAAATCACCGCTGGCCTTGCCGGTGGGAGATACACCGTTTGTTTCGTTTACCATAGGTGTGATAAAACCTATGTCATTTACAGGTAAACTAGTCATGTGTTCCTCCTTTATTATGTTAGTGTCAAGGTTCATGTAACGGGTAAATATACCCTCATACACTTACTATATCGGTCTTAGCGCATCAAATCTTAATACTGCGGATCCATTAATTTCGTGATCTTGGCTGCCACATCCTTGTCCATGGCACCCATGACCTTACCTCTTGAATCAGAGTCCATATTCTCAAGGATCCTTGCGGCCAATGCAAGATTATCCGTCATGGCTTCAAATATCTGAGCTGCCTCCTTAGGCTTCATCGCCGTATAGGCAGCCACATAATCCTGCATCTCCTTATCGGTCTCAGACTGCTTGATGACCTGCTGATACAGTGCCTCCGCCCTTTCAGGTTCTATAGACTCGTAATATTTTGCGTAAGCGTCTATACCCGGTCCTTTCTCAGCATATACCACCTCGTTATAGAATTCGTTCTTGATACGTTCAAATTCCACCTGGGATTTCTCGAAGGTCCTGAGTCTTTCGATCTCTGCTTCAAGCGCCTCAACTCTGGCAGTATCCGTATCGGAGCCGCTCTTAAGTCTGGCGATCTCAGCCTCCAGTTGCCTTATATACGCCACAGCTTCATCTAAAGAATTAAAGCCCATATAAGGATCTTCTCCGCTTCCGCCGTTATCAGCCACGTTCGATCCCAGATTAGATTCTGCCGGAAGGATCTTATTGATCACGGGAACATCCGCGATCAGCGGGCGCATGATCGTCGATCCCAAGCCGCCCACATCAAGCTTGATCAGGAGTGCAAGTATCGCAAGCCAGATCACTATGATGATGATAGTGACCATCACGATGGATAAGCCGCCGGCATCATCGCCGTCTATGGCTTCTTCACGCTCCTCTATCTCTTTAGCCCTGGCTTTGGCGTCCTTTTTCGCCTGAGCCTGTTCCTTCTTAAGAGCCTTTTTTTCTTCCTTTATTCGTTTTTTCTCTTCGTCCGGATCAAGGACTGCTACATCATCAGCTGCCATTATCGTCTGTTTCCTTCTGCCCGTATCTGTAACTTACGAGTTCATTTATCTCCATGGATTCGGTATGTTTCTCCTCCTCCAGGAACTGTTCAAAGGCCCGTTCTCTAAGGCGTTCCTGAACCTTAACTTCCTTCATGGCTTCGGTCAGTTTTTCTCTTGCTGCCTCCACCGCTCTTGCAGCCATCCTTACGCTTATGGTCTGGCCCTCTATATAATCATCCATAACCTTGATGGCGCGTTCATTTTCTTTGAGTTTGCGCACATCAAGTTCATCCTCACGTATGCGGCGTCCCTCTTCCATATAGTCGCTTCTGCGCCTCTTAAGAGCCGCCAGCCGCTCCTCCTCTTCCGTAAGACGTGCCTGGGCAAGGGAGAATTCCATCTCCGCCTGTGTCTTAAGCTGGTTTTTGATGTTCAGTAAACTCTGAAGACGGTATCTGAATACTGCCATTGCCTGTCATTTATTCTCCAAACATTGATTCCAGACGTGCAAATGAATCTTCGAAACTCACTTTCTCGTCCGTCTCCTGACACAGATATTCGTTGATGGCTTTGTTCATCGAGATTGCGTAATCTATATCAGGATTGGACCCCGACTTATATGCGCCTATATTGATCAGATCCTCCGCGTCTCTGTATGTCGCCAGTGTGCTTTTTAATCTGCCCGCGTATTTCTTATGCTCCCTTGATACTATGCCGGACATACACCTGGACACGCTTGCCAGAACGTCTATCGCAGGATAATGGTTTTTCTGCGCAAGCTTCCTGTCAAGCACTATATGTCCGTCCAGTATTCCTCTGGCGGTATCTGTTATGGGTTCGTTGAAATCATCTCCGTCCACAAGCACCGTATAAAGCCCTGTGATGGAGCCTTTTGCGTTCTTGCCCGCCCGTTCTAAAAGTCTCGGCATCTGTGAATACACGCTGGGGGGATATCCTCTTGAAACAGGAGGTTCGCCGCTCGCAAGACCTATCTCACGCTGAGCCATGGAAAATCTGGTAAGGGAATCCATCATCAGCAGCACGTCCTGTCCCTGGTCTCTGAAAAATTCTGCGATAGCCGTGGCTGTCATGGCGGCCTTCTTTCTCTCAAGCGCAGTCCTGTCGGAGGTTGCGACTACCACAACGCTTCTGGCCATACCTTCAGGCCCTAAGTCCCTGTCTATGAATTCCTTAACCTCTCTGCCTCGCTCGCCGATGAGGGCAATGACATTGATATCCGCATTGGTATTCCTGGCAAACATACCCATAAGAGTCGACTTGCCGACGCCTGAACCTGCAAATATCCCTATACGCTGTCCCTTACCCAATGTAAGAAGACCATCCACCGCCTTGACGCCGAGAGAAAGAACCTCGTCTATGACTACACGCTCCATGGCTTCAAGAGCCTGTGTATCCACCTCAACTCTGGGGCCTTCTATCTCTCCGAGTTCTTCGCAGTTCCCCAACGGATCGAGAACATGTCCGAGAAGCTTATTGGATACCGTAACCATAAGAGGTTCACCGGTATTCTCAACTCTGCATCCGATAGATATGCCGTCAGTTGCCTGATACGGGGATAGCTGTGTCCTGCCGTCCTTAAAGCCTATGACCTCCGCATAGATATACTCATCCGGTGAAGTGTATATCTTGCACAGGTCTCCGAGTTTTGCCTCCGGTCCTTTGGACTCAATGCTTAAGCCGACTACATTTTCGACCTTGCCCATATTGAGTATCAAAGATTCCTCAAGCACTCTGTTATATTTGTCAAAATCTATATTGAGAGTCATACGTACGTACTTTATCCTTCGGGATTATACGCCAGGAGCATAAGTTTGTTCCTGAGTTCATTTAACTGTCTGTCAAGCCCGCAGTCAAACACTCCGTTATCCGTTTCAAGCAGACACTGATTTCTCCCAAGCCCTATATCCTGAACGATATCCACCTGACATCCCGGAGCGGCTTCCTGAAGGATGGCTTTCTTAGCGTCATCCATCTCCGGATAATCTTCTGCAGATACGTGGATTATATATGTCCTGCTGCCCTCGACATCATGCATGGTGGATGCTATAAGCTGCGCAAGAAGCTCCCTGTGCTGTGACAGATCCACCTTAAAGATATGCTCATATATACCTGTGATGGTCTGAACAAAACGAGGCTCCAGCTCCGCGATCATCTGGGCGTATTCAGCCTCCATCTGCTGAGCGCGCATCTCAAGTTCCTGCATTCTTGATGCATACTCATCCTGAGCCTGAACAAGTCCTTCCTGATATCCGGCCTGCTTGGCGTCGGCTTTGATCCTGGTGCCTTCTATCTCAGCCTCGCGCCTGGAATTATTCTTATACTCCTGCGCCAGCTGTTCGGCGGTTGCTACGATCTCATCAGCCTTAGCCTGAGCTGCGATCCTTAACTCTTCAGCTTCCTGTTCCGGGGAAACGTACTTGATCACATTGCTCTCGTCATCTTCATCCATCATCAATGCGTCGATCTGATCCGCATTTATCCCTTCAACAAAACCCGCTTCGGCATTCTCTGACGTTACCATGGTTTCGGCATTGTCGATCGGCTTTGCAGGTTTCTTTTTTGCCTTGACAGATACTTCCTTAAGCTTCTTTTCAACTAAGGCGTTAGAATCAATGAGCATCTTATCTTCGCCCGATATTGTATTGTAAAATTTCAGTATGGTACTAGACAATTATCTCGTCTCCTCCACCTCTCGAGATTACGATCTCGCCGGAATCCTCCAACTTACGTATTACATTAACGATCTTCTGCTGAGCCTCTTCAACATCCTTCATACGAACAGGGCCCATGAATTCCATATCTTCCTTGATCATCGAAGCAAGACGCTTGGACAGGTTGTTGAATATCGCATTCTGAACTTCCTGGTTGGAGCCCTTAAGTGAGATAGACAGGTCGTTGTTCTCAACATCACGCAGCACTCTCTGGATAGCACGGTCGTCCAGGAGCAGGATATCCTCGAATACGAACATCTTGCGTCTGATCTCGTCTGCAAGTTCGGGTTCCTCTATCTCCAGAGTCTCCATGATATGCTTCTCTGTTCCGCGGTCTACGGTATTTAATATCTCCACCACGCTGTCTACGCCGCCGATGATGGTGTAATCCTGATTGACCAGACTGGACAATTTTGATTCCAGCACCTTCTCCACCTCCTTGATGATCTCGGGCGAAGTTCTGTCCATGACTGCGATCCTCTTTGCTACATCCGCCTGTCTGTCCGGATGAAGGGCGCTTATGATCATGGCAGCCTGGCTCGGAGACAGATATGACAGTATGAGGGCGATGGTCTGAGGATGCTCATCCTGAATAAAGTTAAGCAGCTGTGACGCATCCGTCTTTCTGATGAACTCGAAGGGCTTAACCTGAAGCGAAGCGGTAAGTTTGCCGATGACATCCTTCGCTCTCTCTTCTCCGAAGGATTTCTCCAGAAGTTCCTTCGCATATGAAATACCGCCTTCTGCGATATACTGCTGCGCAAGGCAGACCTGATAGAACTCGCCCAGAACATCTTCCTTAAGCTGGGGAGTTATGCTTCTGGTATTGGCTATCTCAAGAGTGAGTTCCTCGATCTCTTCTTCCTTAAGATGCTTAAATATCAGCGCCGACTTCTCCGGCCCCAATGCTATCAGCAATATTGCGGCCTTCTGCAGGCCGTTCATTTCATTTTCAGCTCCTCTGGCCATTTATTCTCCTTTCATGGAAGAGAGGTCAGCCCCATTCTTCCGTCAGCCAGTTACGAAGCAGCAGTGCCGCGGCTTCCGGATTATCTTCAACAAATTTATTGATAGCCCTCTTGATCTCAGATTCTTCTTCCATGGCTATATCTTCAAATTCGCCCTCGGGAGTGGAGGCCAGCAGACTCTCCACACTCAGTTCAGGCTCGGGTTCCTCTTCAACCTTCTCTCTCTTCATACTGCGAAGTACCACGAACGCCAGGAGTCCGAGGATAAGTATGATCAACAGGATCTGAATGAGATCCGTAACCGAGAAGGATGTTGCTTCCTTATCGAAGAATACGTTCTGTGTATATGCGGCTATGGCGATACGGGCAACAGGGATACCTGTTGCTTTGGATACCACATCCACCAGATCGTCATCTACCTCAAGCCTGCTTCTGTTATTATTGGCAAGCTTGTATTCTTCCCACGTAATGCCATCTAACAGTCCCTGAAGCTCAACGTCTTCTTCTCTTATAACGTTATACGAGATCGCGGTAAGTGCAACGGATGAATTCGTATAGTCAACCAGTCCCGCCGGTTTATCTATGACCGTGATCTTCTCATCGGGAAGATAGTCTCTTAATTCCTCATTGACGGAGGAATTGGAAGCGCCCTGATCGGGTATCACGTATGTGGTATTATTCTCGGTATTGGAATCGGTACCGGGTACGGCTCCGCTGGCGCTGTTGGAATCCGACGAATAGGTTTCTTCATGTGCCAGGACTCCCTGCTTCTGACCTTCCTCAGGCGAATAATCATGTATGGTCTCAGTCTGAGTGGAAAAATCCATAATGAGGTTACATGCTACTTCAACCTCGTCAAATTCATTGGTTGCAAGCAGTACTGCACGGACCTCGTTCTTAACAGCAGTCTCTGCCTGGCTCTTGACGTTCATCTGGGAACCGGTAACGCCTGCCGTCGAATAATTATCCTCGCCGGAATAAAGCATATTGCCCTGGGTGTCCATAATGACCACATTGTTGGCAGTCTCATTTCCTATGGCAGTGGCAACGGCCCGGGCCAGATACGCCGCCTGCTCGGTAGTGAACTCATCTTCAAGCTCTAACAGGATCGCTGCGCTGGACTCGGCCTGGGAAGCAATAAGCGTTCCGTTGTCCGTCGGGATATTCAGTTCAACATGCGCGCTCTTGATAGCGTCGAAGTTGGATATGAAATCATTCTCCAGCTGTTTCTCAAGATACAGAACGTACTTGCGCTGGGTATTGGCTTCGGTTGTGGATATGCCTCCGTCCGTCACATTGTCAATAGAATAGGTGGTAGTTTTGAAGCTGTTGGAACCAAGAAGAAGGCTGACCTGCGACTGGTTCTCCTCAAGTATGGATATGCTTAAGCCATCATCCGAAACCTTATTGGTAATGTCGTTGGAATCAAGGATCTCCTTGACAGAATTGGTCTCTTCTGTGGTCTCGGCCACATATATTGTGATGTATTTGTCTCTGGTAAGAAATGCGATAAGTATCGCAAGCGCCGCCACCACAAGTACACCGGCCACTATGATTATGGTCTTCTGTCTTGTGGTGAACTTATTCCACCATTCCAGTATTCTCTGCCATAAGGCTCTTAGTCTGTCAACCATCTTCCATTACCTAACATTAGATCTGCATCTGCCGTGTGAAAGCCCTTCGGGCTTGCACACAAGCTCGGCTGTCGCCGATCTTTGCTTTATATCTGCATCTGCCGTGTGAAAGCCCTTCGGGCTTGCACACAAGCTCGGCTATCGCCGATCTTTGCATTAGATCTGCATCTGCCGTGTGAAAGCCCTTCGGGCTTGCACACAAGCTCGGCTATTGCCGATCTTTGCTTTAGATCTGCATCTGCATGAGTTCTTTGTATGCTTCGAGGATCTTGTCGCGAACTGCCACAGTATAACTGAGGGCTGTAGACGCCTTCTGTATCGCTATGGTCAGGTCGTGAGTATTCTGCGTCTCACCCAAAGCCCATTTGATCTCTTCATTTTCCATATCAGACAGATATCCGTTGGTGACCGCCAAATTGTCCACGGCAGTTTCCAACAGATCGCTGAAATTATTACTGTTGTATGCGTCCGGCGAATTGGTCGGGGCGTGTTTCGCCACCTGTCTGATAGCGCCGCTTGATACATTACGAAGCTGTGTGATATCTATCGCGTCGGTTACTATCGCCATGATCTACCTCCTATGCGCATCAGCCGCCCTGAGCCATATCAAGCCCCTTCTGTGCGATGGACTTGCTGGCGTTAAAAGCGGTGGCGTTGGCTTCATACGAACGGCTGGCGTCTATAAGGTTAGTCATCTCAGTAACTATATCCACATTCGGATATGTGACATAACCGTTCTCATCTGCGTCAGGGTGTGAAGGATCATAAACCATGTTCGCCTGCGTCCAGGTATCTTCAAATACCCCGCCTACCTTTACTCCGCCCTGTTTCCTGTCATTCAGGGCACTGTGGAATATACGGGAAAAAGATTTAGTCTCTCCCTTTTCCTCGAATGTAACAACCTTGCGCACGTAAGGCGTGCCATCCTGGGTTCTCGTCGTGTTGGCGTTGGCCACGTTCTCGGCGATAATATCCATACGAAATCTTTGGGCCGTCAGACCCGATGCGCTTATATCAAAAGAATTAAATATACTCATATGTTCTACCTCGTCACCCCACAGGGCAATAAGTCTGATCTTACTTGATCACCGTCTTCAGATTCTGGAATTCCGCCCTTATGGAATCCGCTATGCCGTTATACTTGATCTGATTGGCGGCAAGCTCTGCACTCTCTGTGTCTATATCCACGTTGTTGTCATCAAGCCTGTAGCTCCACGCCGGGATATCGGTGTATGTCGATACTGAAAGCCTTCTCATGCTCACATTGTGAACCTGATTGTCAAGGTCCGCAAAATGTGTCCACTTAAGTGCCTGGCTCAATGCATCTTCAAAATTAACATCCTGTCTCTTATAATACGGAGTGTCGATATTCGCTATATTGTTGGCAATAGCGTCATTTCTCAGCCACGCCGCATCTGCTGCCTTGTCCATTACGTTAATGTAATCAAAGGCCCGTGTGTTCAAAAACGTGCTCATAGGCAAATTCCTCCTGTGGCATGTTACCACATAAACTCACAAAATAATTATATCCCATATCAGCCAAAGTGCAAGGTTTTTTGAAGCAAAAAACACAACATATTGTGTGTGATACTTATGTCAACCACATTATGTACCGTTCAATATTTTCCTTAAATAAACCCCGGCATGTAAACATACTCTTTTTCATTCAAGAAAAACACAAAAAGGACTCTGAATCCACTCAAAGTCCTTTTGATGCGGGATACCCGCCCATAATCCGTTATTTCTGATCAGGAAAGAAGCGCGACCTTGCACATCCTATCTCACTCTTCCTTCCTTCTTGATCCTTTCAAGTTCATCATATACGGCGTCGTTGACAACCTTGATGTAGGTTCCCTTCATACCGGAAGACCTGCTCTCGATAACGCCCGCGCTCTCGAACTTGCGCAGAGCATTGACTATAACGCTTCTGGTAATGCCTGCTCTGTCTGCCACGCGGCTTGCGACTATCATTCCTTCTAAGCCGTCCAGCTCGTCAAATATCCTCACTATCGCGTCAAGCTCCGATAATGACAATGTTGCTATGGCTCCCTGTACGACTGATACCTTGCGGTCTTCTTCTGCCGATTCTTCCGATACGGCTCTTAACATTTCAAGACTTATTACGCTGGTCCCGTATTCGCACAGGATGATGTCGTCTATATCAAACTGGCCACCGCACTTATACAAAAACAGAGTGCCCAGTCTCTCTCCCGAGATATCAACCGGAGTCACCATGGCGTTGAACTTACCTGTATCGGTATGCTCAAAACCCAGCGTTGAGAGATTAATGTTCTCCTTGGTAGACAGGATCGCAAGAAGCCTGCCGTTAAGAGACGGATCAATAAAAGACGATACCTCTCCGGAGATCAGTTCATCAATGGTTTCCACCCCATCCTTATAGGTTCCGAGTATCTTGCCCTTTCTGCTTATGACAAGTACATTCGAAACAAGGGTTTCCCCCATAACCCTGCATATGTCGTCAAACACAACCTTACCCGAATTGTTGTTGTGCAGGAGCGCTCCGATCTTACGGGTATTGTCTAGTAACTGTATACTACTCATAATCCATCCTTCTTATCCACGAAAACCTTACAGGCACCGGGTTTACCCAGTCTTAAGTCGCATGGTTCATCGTGTTTAATAAAAATACGTCAAGGATGATTATATCGCAATATTTTGACAAATTCAAGTCTGATATTTGATTTTTCAGACAACTTATCAAATTGATTCCGAGATACCATATTGTCAGGTGGTCTGCGACGTCTCTGCCTTAGGCTTCTGCCACGACATGTAATCGCATTCCGGATATCCCGAACATCCGTAATATCTGCGCCCTTTCTTGGTCTTGCGGACAACCAGATCCTGTCCGCACTTAGGACAGGCTACGCCGATTTTTTCAAGGAACGGTTTGGTATTCCTGCATTCCGGGAACCCGGGACATGCCAGGAATTTACCGTGCGGTCCGTATTTATATACCATCTTCCGGCCGCACTGTTCACATATTTCATCGGATTCTTCGTCCGCAACCTTAACATGTTCAAGATTTTTTTCTGCTTCTATGACAGTTTTATCAAGATCAGGATAGAAATCTTCCAGGATAGTCTTCCATCTGACTTTTCCTTCTTCAACCTCATCTAACTGCGTTTCCATGTTTGCGGTAAAGTTCACATCAACTATAGAAGGGAAATTTTCCTTCATAAGCTTATTGACCACTTCACCCAATTCGGTGACATAGAGGTTCTTGTCTTCTTTTATGATATATCTTCTTCCGAGTATCGTAGATATGGTGGGAGCATAGGTACTGGGACGTCCGATGCCCAGTTCTTCCATGGCCTTGACAAGCGATGCCTCTGTATAATGCGGCGCGCTCTGTGTAAAATGCTGCTTGCCTTCAAGTTCAGGCGAAGGAAGCGTCTGACCTTTTGTAAGCTTGATAGGGATCACTCCATCCTCGGCCTCATCATCGTCGTCATTATATGCGCTTAAGAATCCGTCAAAATCAAGGACAGCAGCCGAAACCGTGAATATATGTCCGGCAGACTCTATCTTCACAGCCGTGGTATCGTATGTCGCATCGCTCATACGGCTTGCCGCAAATCTTTTCCAGATAAGGGTATACAGACGCAGCAGATCGCGTCCTAAGTCGCTTTTTACTCTGGCAGGAGTAAGGCTTATATCTGCAGGTCTTATGGCTTCGTGCGCATCCTGTATCTTCTTGCCCTCACCTGCGGACTTGGTCGTCTGCGCCACATATTCCTTACCGAAGTTTTCTTCGATATAAGTTGCAGCTGCTGCTTTAGCTTCGTCTGAAACTCTGGTGGAATCGGTACGGAGATAGGTGATCAGACCGATGGTCCCTTCTCCCTTGATCTCCACGCCCTCATATAACTGCTGTGCAAGACGCATGGTCTTTGATGTGGAAAATCCCAGTTTTTTGCTTGCTTCCTGCTGAAGAGTTGATGTGGTAAAAGGAAGCGGAGCCTTCCTGGTCCTCTTTGATTCCTTTACATCATTTACGCTGAACGCTCCATTCTGAGCTTCTTTTATGATCTTATCTGCGGCGTCCTTGTCAGGAACATCAACCTTACCTTCTTCAGTTCCCCAGTAATGCGCAGTGAGAGGTTTTTTTGCTCCGGGCAGATCAAAAGAAGCATCAATGGTCCAGTATTCTTCGGGAACGAACTTCTCTATCTCTTCCTCCCTGTCGCATACTATACGAAGCGCCACGGACTGAACACGTCCTGCGGATAAACCTCTCTTGATCTTAGCCCACAGAAGGGGCGAGATGCGATATCCCACAACCCTGTCCAGACATCTTCTGGCCTGCTGGGCGTCCACCAGATCCATGTCGATCTCCCTTGCGTTCTTAAGAGATTCCTTAACCGCGCTTTTGGTGATCTCGTTAAATGTGATCCTGTAGACCTTCTTGTCTTCCAGATTAAGCGCCGCGAGAAGATGCCAGCTTATTGCTTCCCCCTCGCGGTCAGGGTCCGTTGCGAGGTATATCTTCTCAGCTTTCTTAACCTCTTTCCTGAGGGAAGCGAGCAGATCTCCTTTTCCTCTTATGGTAATATACTTCGGCTCATAGTCATTATCCACATCGATCCCGAGAGATGACTTCGGCAGATCCCTGACATGGCCCTGACTTGCCATTACGCTGTAATTTGATCCTAAAAATTTGCTGATGGTCTTCACCTTTGCAGGCGACTCCACAATAACAAGATATTTTGCCATATTAACCCTCAATCATAAAAAATTCTTTGACGCGATTTTTCCGTGCAAAGTATAAACACGAATATACAACAAGAATTTATTCTTTGCAATACACTTTTTTGCCTGTTGACACCCATGACCAAAATCGTTATCATTAATTCACTGTTTGACACAACATGGTGAGCCTTACGGGATAAGAAAGGCGTCACACATGTTTTCTTCTATCAATACCGGTACCATATCCGGTCTAAAGAGTTATCTGATCCAGGTTGAAGTGGATACTTCGCCGGGGCTTCCGTGCTTCCAGATGGTAGGTTATCTGGGCAGCGAGGTCAGAGAAGCCAGGGAGCGGGTCAGGGTAGCTCTCAAAAACAGCGGGCATAATCTTCCCGCAAAATGTATCAATATCAATCTGTCTCCTGCAAGCATAAGAAAATCAGGAACATCTTTTGATCTGCCCATTGCCATAGGTCTGCTTACTTCTATCGGTGAGATCGATCCTGACGCCCTTAAGGACACTCTCGTAATAGGCGAACTCGGCTTAGACGGCGAAGTCAGAGGCGTGCGGGGCATCCTTCCCATCGTGCGCATGGCCAGATCATGCGGCATTCCCAGAGTCATCCTTCCATATGAAAATGTAAAAGAAGGAGCGCTGATCCCTGACATGAAGATCATCGGCGTAACCTCCCTGTCCGAATTATGCGCTTATCTTACAGCTTCAGATCCGGAAAAGGAGCTGATGATCCCGCCTGCTGCCCATATCAACATACAGGAGCACATCGAAGAGGACATTAACTGCTCGGGAGATTTTTCGGATGTGCACGGACAGGAAACAGTAAAGCGCGCAGCGATGATAGCCGCCGCCGGTTTTCATCACCTGCTCATGATCGGACCGCCGGGTTCCGGCAAGACAATGATCGCCAAACGGATATCTGCGATCCTCCCGCCTCTTACTGCTGATGAATCCTTAGAGGTCACCTCCATATATTCCGTTGCGGGACTTTTGTGCGAAGAAAAGCCTCTTATCACCGCAAGGCCCTACATATCTCCACATCATACGATCACAGACCATGCCCTTGCAGGAGGGGGCCAGTATCCCAGACCCGGAGCCATCTCTCTTGCGCACAGAGGCGTCTTATTCTTAGATGAGCTTACGGAATTTAACAGATCCACCCTCGATATAATGCGCCAGCCATTAGAAGATAAGCAGGTCAATATAATAAGAAATACCGGCGTATATACCTATCCTGCAGACTTCATGCTGGTAGCCGCATGTAATCCCTGTCCCTGCGGATACTATCCCGACAGGAATAAATGCAGCTGCACGGAAGCACAGGTCAAAAAATATATAAGTTCTGTTTCAGGCCCTCTTCTTGACAGGATCGACATCTGCTGCAACGTGGATTCTGTAGAGTTATGTAAACCTACAAAGGATAAAAACAATATATCAAGCGCAGAACTCAGAGAAAAGATATCCGTAGCAAGACTGCGTCAGTCTGAGCGTTTTAAAGGAACGGATATAAGGTTCAATTCCGAGATGTCCGCCCGTGATATAGAGAATTACTGTATCCTCGGAGCAGACGAACAGCTTCTTATAAGCAGCGCCTATGAAAGCCTCGGCCTGTCAGCAAGAAGCTACCACCGGATACTGAAAGTTGCGCGCACCATAGCGGACACCGAGGACTCGGATAAGATAACAGAAGCGCATCTGTCAGAGGCGATACTCTATCGCACTAACGGCATGCGATATTGGGGGAGGTAATGATATGGATGATAATATGTACGCTTACTGGCTTCTAAAAATATCGGGAGCTTATCCTACGCAAAGTTATAAACTGTACGATTATGCAGGGTCATTTAAGAGCATATGGGAAATGGACAGATCAGAGCTTAGTAACCCTGCCCTGAAACTGCCTGAAGACGTTATCAATAAGATGATCTCGTCAAAAGATCCCGGAATGGTACTAAAAGACCGTGAGGATACGGTTTCTAAGGGAATCTCCTTTTACTGCATAAATGATGCCCTGTTTCCGGCAAAGCTTAAGACCATCTTCGACCCGCCTCTGGGCTTATTTGTTATAGGCTCTCTGCCCGACCCTTCTAAGAAAAGCATAGCCGTAGTCGGTGCGAGAGCCTGCTCCGCATACGGCAGAGAATGCGCCAAAGTGATTTCCTCGGAGCTTTCCAAGGCAGGCTTTCTTATCATAAGCGGAATGGCTCTCGGCATAGACGGAACAGCCCAGAAGGCGGCCCTTGACCTGAAAAATTATTCCTGCGGCGTGTTAGGCTGCGGCGCAGATATATGTTATCCGAAGGAAAATGAGAAAATATATGAAATGCTTAAGGAACACGGCGGGATAATATCGGAATTTGCCCCGGGCTCCCAGCCACAGAGCATGAATTTTCCAAGAAGGAACAGGATCATATCGGGATTGTCCGATGCGGTGGTCGTTATAGAAGCAAGAGAAAGATCAGGTTCGCTTATAACGGCTGATATGGCGCTTGACCAGGGAAGAGACGTCTACGCACTGCCGGGACGCATAACAGACACCTTAAGCGGCGGCACTAATCGGCTGATAAAACAGGGAGCAGGCATCATCCTGTCTCCTTCAGAATTCGTAAAGGAGCTTCTGTTAGATATAGGAGTGGACTTAAGCAAAAAGCCCGCATCTGAAGGTATACAGATGACGCTTGCATCATGCGGGGATCTAAGTCCCGAAGAAAACAAGGTCTTAGCCGCGGTAAGCTTTGATCCCGTAAGCTTAAACCGCATACAATCAGAAACCGGCTTAGATACCGGCAGTTTATCAGGCGCCATCATGAAGCTGACGATCAAAGGGATCATCAGGCAGGATCAGGGAATGTATGTCAGATGCGGATAATAGATGTTATGTAAATCAGTATCCCGTCAGACCTTATTGGCCATGGTTTCCTTATTCTGAGCAAACTCTATACAGGTATCTCTTGTAATGGTTCCCGCTCTGAATAGTTTGATAAGCGCATCATCCATGGAGATCATGCCCTTGGAAGCTCCGGTCTGGATCTGACCGGCAAGCATATTTACATTGCCGTCATGAATGGAATGCCGTATTGCCGGATCCGGGAACATAAGCTCAAACGCCGCGATACGGCCTCTTCCGTCTGCAGTACCAACTAACTGCTGGGATATTACTGCCTGAAGAACGTTTGACAGCTGTATCTTAACCTGCTGCTGCTGATGTGAAGGAAATATATCTATGATACGTTCAACCGTGGAAGGAGCGTTCATCGTATGAAGGGTAGACAGCACCAGATGTCCCGTCTCTGCCGCCGTGATGGCAACCGACACGGTCTCATAGTCTCTCATCTCGCCCACCTGGATGACATCGGGGTCTTCACGGAGCGCCGCTCTTAAGGCGTCTGCATAAGAGCCCGAATCCAGTCCTATCTCTCGCTGGTTTACTATGGATTTATCATGTCTGTGAAGATACTCGATAGGATCTTCAAGGGTTATTACATGAGCGTCTCTGGTTTTGTTGATCCTGTTTATTATGGCGGCAAGGGTTGTGGATTTACCTGATCCTGTAGGACCTGTAACCAATATGAGTCCTCTCTTGCAGTCTGCCAGATTCATAACAGAATCAGGCACTCCGAGAACCTGCGGATCAGGGATCTGCGTTCCCACAAGTCGCAGGGCCATTGCAATAGAGCCGCGCTGCTTGAATATATTTACACGGAAGCGTCCTATGCTCTCAACAGAATATGACATATCATACTCGCCACGGGCTTCGAACAGATCCATCTGTTTTTCGTCCATGATGGAACTTGCAATGGCAAGAGTGTCGGGTGGCATAAGCCTTGAAGACATCTCGCGGCCTTCCTCGTCAAATGCAGGAAGATTTACGAGCCTGCCGTTAACTCTCATTTTGGGCGGTACGCCGACTGTCATATGCACGTCCGATGCACCCGATTCAACTGCTGTTGTCAGTAATTTCTTAAGATCAAGCATGATCACTATGCCTCCATGTATTAATATTAGTATTAATATCAGTATCAGTAACGGTACCGGTATCTGTAGTTACCCCGCTGCTTGGGGGAATGTATCTGTAGTTATCCCACCACTACGGAACAGGAATCATACGCGGTTTGAGTTAGCGTCCAGCGCGTCCTTGTCCATCACATAGCGGTTATCCAGAGTCTTCATCACATCCGCCACTTCTATATCCCCATACATATATGTATCAGCCAGATTCATGATAGAGTTATCTCTGAAGCATAACACCATGGGACGC
>JAEEGL010767211.1_pt1 | contig 21790 bp, 15 predicted proteins | sample 9134231 | NCBI WGS metagenome assembly JAEEGL01 (sample SAMN16246548, study PRJNA631951) | gut metagenome | biome: gut microbiome; feature: rumen; material: fiber-attached | host: Bos | place: Iran: Karaj | collected 2018-10
CGAGCCATGCAACCTGCTCATCCTCGACGAGCCGACTAACCACCTCGACATGCAATCCAAAGATGTACTCAAAGCTGCGCTACAGGCCTTCGACGGCACACTCATATGCGTCAGCCATGACCGCGATTTCCTCAACGGACTGGTCTCCAAAGTGTATGAGTTTGGCGGCGGACATGTGCGCGAACACCTCGGCGGCATCTACGACTTCCTCCGCACGAAGAAAATAACCAACCTGCAGGAGTTGGAGAAAAAGAATCCAAGCACTCAGAGCACCCAAAACACTCAGAATACCGACGGTCAACCGACGGTCAACCGACAGTCAAAGCCAACGTCAGGCTTCTCTGGAGCCTTGGATTATGCCTCACAAAAAGCCGCAGCGGCGGAGAAACGCAAGAAAGAGCGGCAGATAGCCGAGACCGAAGAAGCTATCGCAGCCTTGGAAGCCCAACAGGCAGAGATGGAACAACTCCTATCCCTGCCGGAAAACCAAACGCAGGAGAACTTCCGGAAATACGAAACCGTCAAACACCAGATAGAACAAAAACTATACGAATGGGAAATTTTGAATGAATAATTCAAAAAATCGTGTCCTATGGAACAAAGAAATACTAAGCGAAAGTTAGACGAAGTGATTGAGTACATCATCACTTGGCTTTGCTACGGAGACAGCGAAGCTGCTGCGCGTGTAGCCTACACGGCTGACGAAAAAGCGCTGGAAGACCACGACGTGATTATTGTGCCAAACGGGAAATTCGGTAATTATATCGTGTTGCCCGACATGGGAAAGGTGCAAGTGGAGCAACCCGCGAAAGGAAAAGCGATCATCCGTACGGATATCGTGTACAACGCGTTTTTCTTCATCTCGCGTGCCGAAGAGAGTTATAATACCGAGCGGGATGAACACGATCGTTTTGCCGCCCGGTTCTCCATCCTGGGTCACAATGGTCGATTGCAAGTGCCGTTATTGGATGAATATGCGCGCCAACTGCTTAAACTCTTGAATTGCCCGCTTCCTTCTCCGGGATTCGAGCACATCTACCTGACGCACGACATCGATACTATTTCCAAGTATCGCTCGCTGCGCGGATTCTTCGGCGGGCTCAAGCGCGGAGAAGGCAAACAAGCATGGGCGGCTTTGCGAGACATCCATAACGACCCGTATTATACTTTCCCGTGGTTCATCGAGCAAGATGCGAAAGTGAAACAGGCGGACGTCGTCTATTTCGTCAAGCGCACCCGGGGACTCGGATACGATGCCCCGCAATACCCGCGCTGGGGACGCGATTTCAAGCAATTGAAACATATGCTACGTCACAACAACGTCTATCTGGGTGTACACGGCAGTTACTACGGCGACATCCCGAAGATTGAATACAGCCGCATGTTCCGCACCCACTACTTGCGTACATCGCTCCGGCAACTCCAACAACTCGTGAAAGTAGGTTATACGGATGATTTCACAACAGGTTTTGCCGACGAAGCCGGTTTCCGCCTCCAGACCACACGTGCCGTACGGTGGATCAATCCCGCTTCGTACAAACTGACCAACCTCACGTTGCACCCGCTGATGATTATGGACACCACGCTCAGTAATGAGAACTACATGAACCTCACGGAAGACGAGGCGTATTTCCTGTGCGAGCAATTGATAGAGAAAGTGCGAATGCATCATGGCGACCTCTGCATCTTATGGCATAACAGCAATCTGTTGCCTACCACCTATCACGCTTCATTATACAGCAAAATCATCTCTCTTTTGGCATGAACATACTCATCTTATCGGACGGATTTTCTGCCCCGGCATACAAGCCGCGTCTGCGGTTATTGTGCGAATACTTAACGCAAAAGGGACATGCTGTCCGCGTGATCTGCGAGAAGGCGGATCCTATCACTTTTGCGCATGAATACCCGATCGATGAGGTGTCTCTGTATAAGGCCGGCTTCGCCGATTGGACCATCAAGAATATCGGGACCATGCTGTTCAACTGGAAAGAACGGGCCTTCGAACGCGAGGTAAAACACATTATCCGTGAGCAAAAATACGATTTGGTATTTTGCACGTCGTTTCATACTTTTCCTCTTCGCACAGCCAACCGGATAGCCCGAAAACGGCAAATCCCGTGCGTATTGGATCTGCGGGATATGGTAGAGCAGGCACCCGCCAACCAGACGCTTTATCTCAGTCACCACAAACGTTGGTTGAAACCTTTTGCCAAACTGTATATCCGGCAGAACATTCGCCGCCGGAACAAAGAACTCCAACGAGCCGACGCCATCACTTCCGTCTCTCCTTGGCATGTCGATCTGATTCGCTCGATTACGCCCAAGCCCTGCTCGTTGGTGTACAACGGCTATGACAGTCAGGTCTTTGTGCCGAAAAACATCCCGACAAAGACTTTTGACATCGTATATACCGGTAAAGTCTTTCCGGCCCCGCAACAAGACCCGATTTTGTTGTTCCAAGCGCTCAAACAATTATCCCTATCGCCCAAAGAACTTTCTGTCAGTTGGTACACCGATCCGGCAAGCGAACAACTGATTCGCGCTTTAGCGCAGCAAGAAGGCGTCGAAGCGTACATGCACTATCACGGCATCATCCCGCAGGAGCGCATCGCGCCCACCTTGCAGCATGCCTCCATTTGTCTGGTTCTCACCAACCGAGCCGGTCAAGAGAGCGGTCACGGCAAGATGACCACCAAATTCTTTGAAGCTTTGGGTGTTGAAAAACCGGTATTGTGCGTCACCAGCGACGAGGAATGCCTGGCACAGGTAATAAAAGAGACCAACGCGGGCCTCTCCGCTACGACCGCAGAAGAAGTCGTTGCGTTTATCCATGACAAATATGCCGAATGGCAAAAGAACGGATGTACCCGCCAGACTGTCGTACGAGAGAAGAAAGCGCTTTATTCCCGCCAATATCAGGCAGAGTTATGGGAGCAGATTTTCTTGCGTTTACAAAAATAGGCGCGTCACTTCAAACACTTCCGCGAACGGCAGTCCTGCTTGCACACCCCGTGTGAGGGCTTGCGAACGAATGAAGTCCTCGGACATGTAACGCTTCCCCTTTTGCGAGTGATACTCGGCGAGCGCTTGGTGCTTCGCCGACAAATCGTCTTCATTCAGTTCCACAAAACACTGCGTGTTGAAGGTCAGGTTATTCCAGATCAACTCGTAGCCTAAGAGCGTTGTGTTCTTAAAGGCGCGAATCGCTTCCTGTGCAATGGTCTGATGATCCTGATGCACGTCGTGCGTACTCGGGATAAACACGATATCCGGATGAAGCTGCTCGCGCAACTCGATCAGTTTCTCCAAAATCTGCTGACGAACATAATTAAGTTCGCGCACTTCATAGTCGTATATAACCAGGTTTTGCGGATGGATACCGAGCGCACGTGTCGCATTCCTCACTTCATTCTTCAAGGTGTCTGCCGGCATACCTGCAGGCAGCGACTTGGAAGCCGTAGAAAAGGCCACATAGGTCACCTGCTTGCCTTCCTTTAACAACTTATGAATGGTTCCGCCCATACCTAATTCTCCATCATCGGTATGCGGAGCGAGCACTAACACTCGTTTAATTTCTTTGAATAACATATCTGTTTTTATTCGGTTGTATATACAAAATCCACTCCTGCGTTTGCAGCCGTTTGGCAATCCGTCTCGCCGTCTCCCACGAAGATTGTTTCTTCCGGCCGTACACCTGTTTGCACCATCAGTTGTTGCAACGCGCGGGGCGAAGGTTTGCTCTCAATCTCCGAGGCATAGACTACAATCAGCTGCGGGAACAACTCCTTTATCTGCAAGTTAGCTATTTTCTGCCGTTGCTGCTGACTGTTTCCGTTGGTCAGGATCGCGACTTTTTTGCCATTCTCAAGCAGCTGCGCTATCTGGTCTTTCTTCGCCGGATAGATAGGGAGCGCACATTCGGTTGTTCGCAGTATTTCGAGCATCTGCGGAATGCTTAGCGCGACCGCATATCGGTCTTTGAACCGTTGGAACAAATCCGCTCTGCCCTCCCGAGCAAAAGAAGTACACAGATACGAATAATACTCCTCTGCGGTTGGAGAATCAGCAGCGCACCTTTCCGCAATGCGGCGATAGGCAGCGAACAAGTAGTCCGTCTCGCGATACAGCGTGTTATCGAGGTCGAAGACCACTAACTTATATTTTGACCACTCCTGACTCATTGACTCCGATAGCTCCCCAATACCGTATCAGGCGCGTGTTCCAATCAATCTGCATGGGCTGCGACGGCAGTTGCAGACAATCCCGAACTGCTGCCGCAATAATATTGGCCCCGGCCATTGCCGACATGACCATCGTGCCCTGCACACGCGGGTTGCACTCCAGCAACACCGGTTTTCCGTCGGCATCTTTCTTGAACTGGAAGCCGAAACAATAGCGCAGATTCAATGCCTCGCTCAGTTTTTCCACGGCATCCATAATCGCTTCATTTTTTTCTAAAGAAGCCTTGAACGTGATACCGCTCCGCATCGCTTCGCGCTTACGGGGCAACGCCACAAACTGCCGGTTGGTACGCAACACATCGACCGTATATTCCTCTCCCGGCAAATAGTCCATTACAAGCAATTCCGGAAACTGATCGCCCAAAATAGCATGCAACTCCTCTAAGGTACAGTATAACGAAGAAGGCTTGGAATTATAAAAATCCTCCTTGCGGTTCCTCCCCTCGCCCGCAATGATCACCCGCACGCCGCGCGATCCGTTGCCGCACGGCGGCTTGACGACTGTCAATAACCCTGCCTCGCAACGCCAAGCAACCTGGTCGGCCAGTTGCTCGAAATCGGAGCAGAGAGAGAACGAACCCGTCGGAATAGCCAATTCTTGTGCTTTGCACAATAGACGGTACTTGTTATTGGTATCGGCAATACTTTGTTTTTCCGACACAAGGATCTTCGTGCCAATCTGCTCGAACGCGCTTTTGTGCTCGGCAAGAACGGATAATTCTGCCGTATTCTGCGGAACGATACAATCAATCTGCTTTTCTTTGCACAGAGACATCAGATCACTCAGATACCTCTCCGTCTCCTTCGCCTTTGCGATAGGAAAGAATTCATCACAGAGATATTGGCCAACCGCCATCTCATCAGCGTCTGTGCCGATGATACGTCCCTGAAGCGCACGCAACGCATAAATCGTACCTTGCACGCCGGGTGCCCCGACTCCTGTCAAAAGTATATTCATGCTGCAAAAGTAGTGTTTTTTTTGCATATACACAAATTTTATTGAAGAATTGCATAGTTTTTGTTCGAAAAATTTGTATATATTAAAAAAATGTTGTACTTTTGCTGCGCAAAAAGGCACTATGATCAGTATTATTGTACCCATCTTTAACGCCGACCACTACCTCAAGGCATGTGTGGAGAGTCTGCTGGCGCAGACCTATCCGGACATCGAGATTGTCTTAGTGGATGACAGCAGCACAGACGGCAGTTTGGCGATCGCGCAAGCCTTTGCCAAGCAAGACAAGCGTGTGGTCGTGCTGCAACAACCGCACGCAGGACAGTCTGTAGCGCGCAACGTAGGGATGGCCAAGAGCCACGGCGAATATATCGCCTTCGTGGACGCAGACGATCAGTTAGAGCCCGATTGGTGTGAACGGCACATGGCGGCTATCGACGGCGTGGACTATGTGCAGAGCGGCTATAAACGGAGTATTCCGGCGCAGAACAAGTTGCCTAAAGGGAACCTTCCCTGCCATCCCTATCAGTTCACCTCGCCTTGCATGCGTCTGTATCGCCGCGAGACGATTGCCAAACAGCAGTTTGCGCCGGGGTTCATCTATGAAGATATACTCTTCTCGGCTGACCTGTGGTTGAGTGGAGCGAAATGCCGACGCATCGACTATGCCGGATATATATATACCCTCAATCCGAACAGTACAACCTCTGTGCCGCATCCCGAGGCACGCAAAGCGGTGATACACACGCTACGGGAGAAAGCCAAAGGAGCGAACCTTAGAGGCAAGTTGATTCTATGGTACACCATTATTCGTTTACAATGTCATTTTATACTACGATGAAACGTTCATTTCTTTTTATCGCAACCATGCTGTTGACCGTCAGCCTGAGTGCTGCCACCTACTATGCTTCGCCGGACGGCAACGGAGACGGATCGTTCAGCAATCCTACTTCTTTCGCGAAAGGACTGAAGCTATTGAGCAATCCCGGCGACACGCTCTATCTGTTCAGCGGCCAGTATGACTTGGGCAATACAGCCGTTCAGAACCTGAGCGGCTCTGCATCCAAGCGCATCGTCATATCCGGTTACGAAGGTATCACTCGCGGCGGCACCTACGCGGCGATTCTCGACTTCCGCTCGACCCCGTACGGCACACGCGGCCTGCAAGTGAAGAGTACGACCACCTACCTGCATTTCAAAAACCTCACGCTGCGCTATTCCGGCAAGAACAACCTGCATAACGAAGGCAGTTACAACCTCTTCGAGAACCTCGACATATACGGCTCTGCCGACACCGGTTGTCAGATGAAGAACGGCGGCAATAACATCATCAGGAATGTGGACAGTCACGATAATTTCGATTACGAGACCATGTCCGGTACGACTGCCAACTTCGGAGGCAATGCCGACGGTTTTGCGGATAAGCAGTTCACCGGAGCGGGAAACCACTATATCGGTTGCCGCGCATGGAACAACAGCGATGACGGCTGGGATTTCTTCCAGCGCGTCAGCAACTCCAACACCGTCATCGAGCATTGTATCTGTTACCAAAACGGTGCACCGTACTACGACATGAGCCAACATCCGCGTGCGCTGGGTGTCGATAAGGCTTGGTTTGACGGCAAAGTAGGTACACAGATCGTCGATCGCTATGGTAACACCATCACTATCACGCTCAAGAAATACCCATGCCAGGGAAACGGAAACGGCTTTAAGATGGGAGGCAATTATACCGATCATAAGATACTCATTCACCACTGCCTGGCGGTAGGCAATTACGCCCGCGGATTTGACCAAAACAACAACGGCGGAACGATGTGGCTGTATAACAACACCGCATATGCCAACAACACCAATTACGGTTTCACCACCGCCTATGGCACGAACACCATCCAGAACTGTCTCTCGTACAAGAGCCAAAATTCGGACAAATATAAGGCGCAAAACGTAGTGACCATCGACCACAACAGCTGGAACGGCTTCTCGGTGAAGAATGCCGATTTCGTATCGCTGGATACCACTCAGATCCTCGCGCCGCGCAACGGGAACAGCGAACTCAACGAAGACGATTGCCTACATTTAGCCGAAGGTTCCGCACTCATCGATGCGGGTATGGATGTCAACCTCGGATACAACGGCGATGCGCCGGATATAGGTTGCTATGAGTTCCCGGGCGAGGAACACCTGCCCGAAGAGGAAGATACTATTCCCGCAGTACAACCCGAAGGCACGCACGCCGTAGCGTTTGTCACCCTCATCGGTGCGTCGGAAGACAAACCGCTACTCAAACAGTTGCGGACGAACGACCAACTATGGGTGGTGGAAACTGACGCTACCGATGTGTCGGTGGACTACAGCAAGTATGAAGTGCTGGTGTTGGGTTGCAAACCAAGTTCTTCAGCCGCTGGATTTACAGCCCTCAAAGGCTATAACAAACCAATCGTATTACTCAAGCCCTGGCTGCTGAAAGCCAATGTATGGAACTGGGGAACAGCAGTAAATACCGCAGACTTGAGTGTCCGCGTTACGGCACCGGAACACCCGCTTTTTCGGGGACTGACCATCACAGACAATGAGTTACAACTCTTCTCGAAATGCAGCACCAATGCCGTGACGGCTATCTCGGAATGGACGAATACCGCGGGCTTTGAATTGCTCGGCACACCCGTCTCACAGCCCGGCTCTACCTCCATCGCAGACTTTCCGGCCGGGATCAATTGTAACGGAACCATCCTTCCTCAACGCATGGTCATGATCGGCGTGTCGGAGTACTCCACAACCGACCTCACACAGGAAGGTATGCAACTCATCGAGAATGCGATTCTCTACCTGCTCGACATAGACATACCGACAGGCGTCGAAAATCAGAAATCACAAATCACAAACCACAAATATATCCAACATGGGAAACTGTTTATTGAAGCGAGTGGCGCTGTGTATGACGCTACTGGTCGTCGCATGGCGCGTTAACGCAGGCGATGCTCTGTATCAGGACATTCGTTATACCATAGACGAGAACTACCTGACCGCGGAAGTGACGCTCAACCCTCGTGCGACGGGTGAGGTCTTCATCCCGGAAAATATCGTAGCCGGACAACACACCTATACGGTCATTGCTATCGGCGACCGCGCTTTCAAAGGTTGCAAAGGATTGACAGCTATCGTGTTACCAAAGACGCTGCAACGGGTCTATCGCTCCGCCTTCGACGGCACCGGAATCCTACTCAACAAAACAAACTGGAAGGATGGCTGTTTATGGATAGACTCCATCCTCATCGCTACCAATAAGAGTATCAAACCGCGTTTCGTAGTTCCCGAGGGAACACGTATTATCGCTGCCGGAGCCTTCCAAGGTAATAAGACGCTCCAACGCATCGAACTGCCATCATCCGTCACCCGCATCGACCATGAGACATTCCGGGACTGCAAGAACCTGCAGAAGATAATTATTCCCACTACCGTTACTTCTATTGGTGAAGAAGCATTTACAGGAAGCGGTATTTATACGAATGAGAAGAAATGGAAGAAAGGCGCCCTCATCATCGACGATTGCCTGGTAGCGACGAATAATGACTTGCCGGCAAAGTATGTTTTCAAAAACAAGATCCCTATTCGTCTGATTGCCGAGCGGGCTTTTGCTAACAGAAAAACGCTGAAGTCTGTTACTATTCCCGAGACCGTCACTGCCATTCCTACCGCGGCTTTTTATCAGTGCGAGAACTTGATGGAAGTAATCATTCCTGCCACCGTCAAGGAGGTCGGGAATTTCGCTTTTTATAAATGTACCTTGCTAAAAACGGCTACGCTGCCATCTAATCTCAAGTCGCTCGGCATGGGTGCATTCTACGAATGTATTAATCTACGCGAACAGGTATTAGGCGAAGACCTTGAAGTGTTGGCACAAGGAGTTTTCTACGCTTGCCGCAGCATCAAGCAATTGCATTTTCCGTCGCACCTACGCCGCATTGACAATGGCGCCTTTGCCGGCTGTTCTGGTATAGAGCAAATCAAACTGCCGGAAACACTCACCTTCATCGGTGAGACCGCTTTCGCGGGATGTTCCACTATACGCGAACTGCTTATTCCTGCGCGCGTCAACTCATTGCCCAAACAGTTGTGTCAAGGCTGTACACATCTATACCGCGTTACTTTGCCCGAAGGTATATACGCTGTTGGCGATGAAGCCTTTGACGGCTGTCTGGCCCTGGAAAAGATTAACATTCCTAAGAGCACTTTCCGCATCGGAGCTCATGCCTTTCGCAACTGCCAGCAACTGCGTTCTATCGCGCTGGTGGATCATATACATATGATTGACGAAGGGGCTTTTGCAGAATGTAAACTATTGGATCAAATAACCCTTCCTACGCCACTCAAAGAGATCTGTCCTTACGCATTCTATCATTGCACGAGTTTGCGCGAGATTATCGTACCTGACTCCGTAAAGACCATCGGCGAAGAAGCTTTTGCCGAATGTCGCAGTCTGCGCCGAGCCTCTTTCCCTGTTACGATACAAAAAATCGGAGCAGGTGCTTTCCGCGACTGCTCCAATATGCGAGCTCCTGCCTTTCCCCCGTCAGTGGAGATCGACAAGAATGCGTTCAAAGGCACCAAGCCCTGATCACTCTTTCGGGTAGTCGATATAGTCGTACGAGACGTTCTCGCCCATATGGGCAATCATGTACGACTGACCGTTTTCACTATCCTTGGTGGCATTGAGAACCATGTATGTCACGCCTTTGAAGCGTACCACTTGACGCGCATGTTGGTGACCGCACCAGTAGTATTCCACCCCGTATTGTCCTAACAACGACGTAAACTCGTATGTAGCCTCCAAGGCCATGTTCGAGGTATGCCCTTGCGACGCATCGAGTTTCCATAGATGGGTATGCGTGAAGACGATGATACGGCGGTAGCCTTCTTTCGACTTTGTGTCCAATAATGACCGCAACCAGTTCATCTGCGCAACGCCCAATTCCCCTTCCGCGCTGTCTAAACAAATGAACAGGTCGAGTTTCTTATCGCCGTTACGGGTGTCGAACCAATAGACGGAAGTCTTGAAGAAATCGCGGTAGATATCCCACTGCTTGAAATAGATATCGTGGTTGCCGGGTGTGCAGAACAAGGTGTCGGCGATCGTCTGACCTTCGAAATGCAGAATGCTGTCGGCGCAAGGGAAATTCTTCTGCGCATCAATCACGTCGCCTAAATGCATCGCGATCTTCGGAGCCGCAGCGGCTCTGTATTGCGCCACGAAATAATCCAAGTTCCGATGGGTCGTACGGGTGATATGACTGTCGGAGCAGACATAGATCGTATAGTCGTCGGACTGCATGTCCATGTGTATCTCCCCGCGCGTCGCGTTATACGCCAAGGACTGCGCAAAACGGGTGTCGATTGTAGGACCGTTCGGCGAGAACATACCCTTCATATCCAGTGTGCTGTTTTCATTTGCGCAAGCGGCGAGCAGAAGTACGGAAACTATTATGCAAAAACTCTTTTTCATATCGCTTAGAATCTATAGGTGAAACCAACACGGCCGGTAGCGCCGTAGAATGTAGCATCGAGATGGAACATACCCGTAGGCTTGCATTGCGCCATGAAGTTCAAACGCCAGTGCTCGTTGATGTCGTACCAGGCTCCGAGGCCGAAGAGCGGCTGCCACATGCGTTCCATCTGGTAGTCATCGATATTACTGAACATAAAGGATAGGTTCCAGTTGTTATTCTGCGGACGGCAGAACACCTCCAAGCGGTATAACAGGTTGAAGGGTTCGCACACAAAACTCTCGTCGTTGTACCACGAGCGGTCCCAGTCGTCTATCACGCGACTGAACACACCCAAGGTGATAGACACATAGTCCATGCGGTAACCCACACCTAACGCCGCAGTAATATCGCCGATGCGGTTGCGCGCGAAAGCGCGGTAATAAACATCTGTCTCCACGAAGAGTTCACCTACCGGCAACTCGAATTTCGGACGAATCTGCAACGCACCCGAATGAACGTTCGCGGTGGAAAACTGCAAGCGCGCCTCCATCTCGAAATGCGCGTTAATCGGCATCAGGGACTGAATGTCAAAATTCGCATGATGTCCCCACGTCTTGTTGTAACTGTACTCTACCATACCCGACAGACTGTACTTGCGGTCTCCGAAACCCGGATTGGCCGCCATCAAGACCAGCGGGCATAGTACCAATAACAGGAATAAAATTTTTCTCATATCTTTAAACTTTCAACTTTCTAACTTCTTTCAACTTTCAACTTTCAACTATAATCTCACCACCGTCAATCCCGCGCCTCCGTGGTTTACGTCTCCGTCTCCGAAGTCGAGGGCTATTTGTCCGCGCTTGCGGCGCCGGCGGTTCAGGTCGTTGAGGTAGTCGCGCGTCAGTTGTTTCAGTGCACCGGTGCCTGTGCCGTGCAGGATCGTCACCTCGCCGGCTCCTACCATCAATGCGTCGTCCATGTACGCAATCAGTTTTTCCAATGCTTCATCGGCCCGATAGCCGCGCAAGTCCAAAGTGCGGGAGAAAGACAAGGTCCGCTGACGAACGATAGACGCGGTAGAAGACGGAGCGGCAGGAACGGCGTTCTTCAGCACCTTCAGATCTTTGAAGTCCTTGAGGGCTTTCGGTTTTCCGACTTGCTCTTTCATCGCCTCCACCTTGGCGCGCGCCTCTTTGGTCTTCTGCTTGTCGGCCTTGGCCTCTTTGATCTCGCGGATGGTTCGTTCAATGGTCGCGTTCGATTGTTGCAACAACTCCGCCGCTTGTTCACGCGCCTCATCGAGGATGGCTTTCTTCTGCTGCTTGACACCCGACAGGCGCTCTTCATAATCGGCTATCTTGGCCTCTAAGTCTTTCTCTTTCTGACGAATCGCCTGGCGTTTGTTCTCCCAATAGCGCTTGTCCCGCGCGATATCCTGTAACTGCTTGTCGTAGTCGATATGTTCCTCGCCTACCAAGTCTGTCGCATACTGAATAATAGACTCCCCGAGTCCCGTCTGGCGTGCTATCTCGATCGCGAACGAACTGCCGGCTTGACCGATGGATAACTGAAAGAGCGGACGCATCGCACCGCGGTCGTACAGCATCGCGCCGTTCACCACGCCATGCGTCTGTTCCGCAAAATGCTTGAGGTTGGTATAGTGCGTTGTGACGAGTCCGAAAGCGCCTTTGCCTACCAACTCGCGCAACATCGACTCCGCTAACGCACCGCCTATCAAGGGCTCGGTGCCGGAACCCATCTCGTCAATCAGGAACAAGGTCTTCTCGTTCGCGTTGCGCAGGAAGTACTTCATGTTCCTCAGATGCGACGAATAGGTGGACAGTTCGTCTTGAATGGACTGCTCATCGCCGATGTCTATCATCAGTTGCTCGAATAGTCCCGCCCTACTCTGCTCCGCCACCGGCACTAACAAACCGCATTGCAGCATGTATTGGAGCAGCGCAACGGTCTTGAGACAAACCGACTTACCTCCGGCGTTCGGTCCACTGATGACCAACACGCGGTTCTCGCCGGCTTGCAAGCGCACCGAGAGCGGAACCACCGGTTTGTTCTGCGGCGTATAATGGAGCCACAACACCGGATGACGGGCATCGCTCCAATCAATGAGGGGCGCATCATGCAGTTCCGGGCGGATGGCATGCAGGGTCTCGGCGAGCGACACTTTCGCGCTCAGAAAATCCACTTCCGCTAACATCCGTTGGTTGGCGAGTATCAGTTCTGTCTGCGGACGCAGTTGGTCCGTGACGGCTTGCAAAATCCGTACGCGTTCACGGCGCTCTGCGCCCTCTAACTCACGAATGCGGTTGTTGGCATCTACCACCTGCTGGGGTTCGATATAGACCGTCTTTCCGGTCGCCGACTCATCGTGCACGATACCGCCGATCTTACGCTTGTATCCGGGCGGAACAGGTATCACCAATCGTCCTTCGCGCAGCGTCGGCGCGGCGTCGGCATCCACCAATCCATCCGCTTTGGCCTGACGAAGGATGGCGGCGAGCGTACGGCTGACGCTGCCCTGCGCATTCGTCAACTCACGACGTATCTGCGCCAGTTCCGGCGAAGCATGATCCGCCAACTTGCCGTAGCGGTCCAGGATTCGGTCAATCTCCGCTACCATCCTGGCCAACTCCCCTCCTTTGAGGGAGGGGTTGAGGGTAGGCCTCCCTAGTTCGCGCAACAGCGGATAGCGCTGCTCGTCGAGCGAAGCGAAGAAAGTCTCTAAATCGGCGGCAAAGGACAGGGTCTTACGCAGGTCGTCCAACTCCGCCTCGTCGAGAAACAATCCCGCGATGCGGATACGGGCGATAGACTCGCGCATGTCATGTATCGTGCCTCGGGGGAATGTGAGCATGGGATCGGACTGCGCCATGCGCATCTGGTCCGTCAGGCACAGCAGATGCTGCACTTTCGCAAAATCCGTCTCCATCTGCATCGCCTCTACGCGCTCGCGTCCCAAAGACGAAGCACAACGACGAAGCAACTCCTCACGGATCACCGTGAAGTCAATCTTCTGCTCTATGTTGGTAGGATAAATCACCCCAAAATTCGGCAATCCTTAAGCGCCGGCGCACCGACAGCCTCGTTGAGTTTGCGGATGAGCTCGAAGCGGTTCTCGAAGAGTTGGGTCTTGAGCGCGGCGGAGTTGACATGAACGTACAACACACCTTCGCGCACCTCGATGCTACGCGTCAGTTTCTTGACGGTCTCTCCCATCACGCGCGGCCACACTTCCTCAATCTGCACATCCATCACAGACTGCTCCAGGCCGCTCTCGCGCAGAAAATCGACCAACGCTTCCGATATGTCCGCTCCGTTTTTCACTTCTCTTCTCCTACACCCAAACCACCGGCAACGCCTTTCGAGCCGTCTTTGACTTTCTTCAGGTAAATCTTCTGACGCGTGCGGAAGACGCGGATCGTCGGATCCAGTCCGTTCAGTTTCTGTATCGCAGCGATGGTCACTCCTTCGTTCTGACTCAACTCCCACAGCGAGAGACCGGTGTGAGACCAGACGAATTCTTTATCCCCTGCTCTTTTCTTGGCAAAGAGGTAGATACGGTCGCCTTTCTGCAAATCGCGTCCCAGGGCATCGTTGTACTCACGCAGGTCGCGCTCGCGCATGTTCAAGCGGAAAGCTACGTTGGGATATGTATCCTCTTCGCGAGCTACCACGTAGGTGACTCCGTTGCATTTATGCTTGGGGTGCTTCAGATAAAAACTGTCGCGCTCCTGCTTGGCGGTCAAAGGCTTCACGTACTCAGGCTCCGGATCATTATGAATGACCATGATCGGCTCCGACTTCTTGACGACCGTAGCTTTCAGCGGACGTTTCTTCGGATGTGCCGCGGCGGCTGCTTTTTCCTGTTCCGCAGCTATCACCTCCGGACTCTTGGGGCGATTGGACTTCAACGCAGCCTCCGTCAACGCATCCAGATGATAGGTCTCGATGATCTTCACCAACTTCGGCGCATAGAGGTAGTCGGTCGCGTACCCGCAGTCGCGCAGGCGATAGGCCCATGCCTCATAGTCCTGCGGAGCTATCTCAAAGCACGTAGCATATCGCGGACGTTTTAAGAAAAGGGAATGGTCCTTGAACGACTCGGCAGCATCGTAGTATTGACGGAAACATTCTCCCGACGTCTCGTCGTTGTGGTAATACACACCGCCAAACCAGTCACTCGTGCACTTGATGCCAAAATGGTTGTTGGCTTTGACAGCCAACTCACTCTTTCCGGCTCCGGATTCGAGTAGCGCCTGCGCCATCGTGATAGCGGCAGGGACACCGTAGTCAATCTGCTGTTGGATAGCCGTCTCTTTCCATTTCTCGACGTAAGCCATATAGGCCTCGTTCGGTTTCTGCGCCGCCAGCGTCATCGTGACGCACAGTGCGGCAAAAAATATACTCTTTTTCATATTCAACACTTTTGCGACTGCAAAAGTACTGCTTTTTTCTGACATATGCAAGAGTTAGGTATTATTTTTCTGTTTCTCGCGGATGATGGCTTGGATGAAGTTGTCTAATTTGGCATATTGCTTACGCCGGAGGACGCTGGCTCCAGGGCGCAAAGTCTTCTCAAAAGGCGCTTCCGGATCGGGGCGCTTGAATTGGGCATAGAAACGAGTGCGATAGGCTTCGAGTTCGGCGCGCATAGACATGATATGTGCACGCTCCTCCGCGCTCATTGCGGAAAGTTCTTCGTCTGTGATCTTGGCAGAGTTGATGATGGCAGAGGAGAGTTGTTTGGTTTGAGCAAAGAGCTGGATGTTTGCCAATTCGGCTCCTTTGGGCGGATTCTTCTCGTAATCGCGGGGATTAACGATCTTATAGGACTCTTGAACGCCCTCTTTAAGGACTGCTCCGTTGGGTGCGCGGTACCTCTTTTTTCGCATAATAATACCGCTTCCTTTTTCGAATTCCCCGTTCATTTCTTTTACCGGGGCATAAAACTTAATTTTGGTCATATTTTGGCACGATTTTTGTAGTATATATTATTGAGTATCAGCACGTTATGCCATTTTGGCAGTTCTTGACAATTTTTGGCAGTTTCTCGTGCAAACCTCGGGTTCATCCTGGCTGAATATCATCCTAATCACACAGAAACGACACCGAAATCACCCTGAAATCACCCCCTTTACTCTGCATTTTGGGTCGATAAAACCTCGATTTTGCATCGAGGGAATTTCGTTGTGCCCGGCAAGGACGATCTAATGTCAGCAATGTGTCAATTGAGATGAGGGGATTTCATTTCTCAATTCAGCTGCAAAGGTACAACAAAAAAATGACATACGCAAATTTGTATGCCATTTTTTGTACTAAAAGGGATTCTACTTTATCATCTTTCCTTGAGCGTCGAAGATGTGATCGCCGCGGAGGATGTAAATCTGACCATTGTGGAGAACTTTCACTGATTTGTCTGAATCTGCATGAAGATCCTCGATGCCTTGAGTGGTATCTGTATGGAAAGAAACATTCTTTTTGTCTATTTCCTGACCACTCTCATTCATGGCTGTGAGGGACAAATCATAGCCCGTACCACTATTTAAACCGGTGACAGTGAAATGGAAGCCGGCAGACTGGGTTTGCTCGGGTGCATTGTCGCGTGCAGGAGCGTTGAAGGCTAATTGTGTCAATTGACCTTGCGCATTGAAGATCAAGGTACAAATAAGGTTTCCACTCTTGTCTTTGATAACCAGTTCGTAGGTTGCAGCGCCGGAAACAGCAGGCCATGAACAATCGACAGTATTGGTAGATGGTTCTACTATCAGGTCTTCGACATTCGTCTGCTGGGCAGTTATAGGAAGAATGGTAAATTGACCCCAGTTTTCATCCATTATATAATCACCTATACTTTCCTGAGGGACATAAACGGTTAAAGCCGAAGGGGGTACATCTTCCCAGTTTTCCCATATTTTTCCAGTAGTTTTTCCTACCATAATGGCACCGACGTGTCCTTTTTCTAATGTGGGCACTTGTTGAGCAAAGCAGGTTATGCTTTTACATTTATTTAAATTCAGAGTAAATGCCTGATCACCAATGGATTTGAGTTTAGTTCCAAAAGTAAGTTCTTCAATGTTACAACATCCTATAAATCCAGCTGCTCCTATTTTAACCAATTCTTCCGGTAAATGAAGCGTTTTAAGATTCGCCATATAACAAAATGCTCCAGTTTCAATCACTCTTACATTTCGCGGGAGATTAAGTTCTGTTAACACCATATTTCCATAAAAGGCAGAACCTTCAATATAAATAACGCTTTCAGGAATAGTATAGGCGTCTTTTTTTGCACAAGGGAATTGGATCAGTTTGGTCATATTTTTATCATACAACACGCCGTCTTTAACTGTGAAGATAGGGTTTTCCGGATCTACAACGAATGCTGTTAGTGCACCTTTCACAGGCAAGCCAGATTGATAATCAAAATTTATAGCAGTAAACGGAGAAACGTCAGACATATACGGATGCTGTATGATAGTGTTAACCGATTTTGGGATAGATATCGTACGTAAAGAAGTGCAACCAACAAAGATCTGTAATCCCAACGCAACAACTCCTTCCGGAATGTCAAATGAAGTTAAACTGGAGCAAAATTGGAAAGCTTCATGGCCGATACTTGTGACACTATGGGGAAGTGTAATAGATGTCAAGCCGGAGCAGCCTCCGAAAGCATTATCTCCAATGCTTGTGACGCTATTGGGTATAGTGACAGAAGTTATGTTAGTACACTCATTGAAAGCATAATTTCCAATACTTGTGACACCATTAGGAATGCTCAATTCAGTTATTTCGGTATTGTTTAAATACAGATGATGTGCATAATACAAAGGATTACTAACGTTGTTTGAGAATGTTGTATGACACCATGCTGCAAGATTACTAATATGTACACTCGTAAGACCTTTGCAACCATAGAAAGCAGAACTGCCGATGCTTGTGACGTTGTTGCCAATTGAAACACTGGTTAAGTTGGAGCAATCATTAAAAGCAGAACTGCCAATACTGATGATGCCATCTCCAAGAATATATTCTGTTACTTGTTCTCCAAAAATACTCTTAAGATTAAAACTACTTGTATATGCGTTGCTTACAAGCGCATTGGAATTTAATGTTACAGATATCAAGTTGGAACAGCCTGAGAAAGCAGAATTTCCAATGCTTGTTACGCTGTTACCAATCGTCACTTTCTGTAGGCTGGAACAACCCTTAAAAGCCCCCGCTCCGATACTTGTTACGCCGTCGCCAATCACTAATTCCTGCATCTCCTTTGGAGCTTCGACGCCATAGTGCATATTCTCTGTGAATGCGCCCGCATTGCTGATAGTCAGCACTTTCTTAATCGGATCATATGTCCAAACCAAAGCCAAATCTTTTCCACAAGTACCCGTTCGGTCATAAGCAAATTCTGCCGTAAAAGTTGTATCTTGCACTAAGACTATCGTTCGTGGGTTATCTATGTTACCATCATTCCATTGCGAAAAATGATATCCTTCTTTAGGGTTAGCAGTCAATGTTACCAAATCCAAGTATTCTGCATGTTGGGGTGCAGAAACAGATCCCATCGAGCTATTTCCACTATACACATTAATATTATAGGTATTAGGGAAGAAATATGCGGTATAAAGGGCATTGTCCGTAACAGTTACTGTCAACGGATTGGATGTGTATTGCTTGCCATCGCTTTCCCAGTATTCAAAATGATAGCCGTAGTTGGCAGTAGCGGTAAGTTCAACAGACGTAAGGTGTTCTGCTTGTTGGTCTTCTGTGACGGTTCCGCGCGCTTCATCATTAACAGCAGTAGAGATGGTATGTATATTTATCGTATATTGCGCAGTTACTATCAAGTCGGACTGTACATTGCTAAATTCCTTATCCCAACCTATAAACGTATAGTTTTCACGAGTCGGGTCTGTCGGAGCAGTGGCGGATTGACCTTGTTCAACTTCTTCTGTCTTGAGCACTGTACCATCCCAATCCTTGAAAGTCACGATGTAATAAGCATCTCCAATAGCCCGTATTTTGGAAAAGTATTCCCATGTGTAAGCATTTTTGTAAGCATTAATACTTTCCGAAGGCACATACAACGGTATTTGCGAACAGTCTATTTCTTGGAAAACACCATCATCACAATTTGGAGGAGTTGTAGCAAAGCATGTTACCGAAGTCAAACCAGTGCAATATGCGAAAGCTTGTTCTCCTATAGATGTAACGTTTTTACCTATTGTAACTGAAGATAAACCGAGGCAATCGAAGAAAGCCCAATATCCAATACTTGTAACACTATTGGGAATAGTGACAGAGGTCAAACCAGTACAACCATCGAAAGCATCATTACCAATACTTGTAATGCTATTGGGAATTATTAAATCTTTTATCTCTGTGCCGTTTAAATAAAGATGATGTGCATTTTCTAAAGGATTACTATAATACACATCTACTTTACTTAAAAACGTTATATTACACCATGCTGCAAGGTCACTAATATGTACACTTGTTAGATTAGAGCAGCCACTGAAAGCGCCATATCCAATGCATTTGACGCGGTTGCCAATAGCGACAGAAGTCAAACCAGTGCAATATTCAAAAGCATAATCTCCTATGCTATCAACGCTATTGGGGATAGTGACTGATGTCAGTCCGGTGCATTCACTGAAAGCCCCACCTCCAATTTCTGTGACACTATTTGGAATAGTGATAGATGTTAGTCTTTTGCAACTACCAAATGCAGAACTTCCAATGCTTGTAACGCTATTTCCAATCGTCACACTGGATAATTTGGAACAACCATAGAAAGCATTCTCCCCGATACCAGAGACATTATCCCCAATAAAATATTCAGTTACTTGCCCTCCAAAAATATTCTTAAAATTAGAACTACTTGTATATGCTTTGTTCACAAGCGCGTTGGAATTTAATGTTACAGAGGTCAATCCGGTATTAGAAAAAGCATCATTTCCAATGCTTGTAACGCTATTGGGAATAGTTACGCTCGTAAGACTGGAGCAAAAATAAAAAGCTCTATTTCCAATACTGGTGACGCTGTTGCCGATGGTCACGCTCGTCAAACCTTGGCAACCCTCGAAAGCCGCATCTCCAATGCTTGTGACGCTATTGGGAATGGTTACACTGGATAATTTGGAACAGTGAAAGAAAGCAGAATTTCCAATACTAGTGACGCTGTTGCCGATGGTCACACTCGTCAGACCGAAGCAATAATAAAATGCAGAACTTCCAATGCTTGTGACACTATTAGGAATATCCATGGAGGTCAAACCTGAGCAGTTACAGAAAGCATTATCTCCAATGCTTGTGACGCTATTCGGAATCTCAATATTCGTCAAGCCGGAGCAACCATAGAAAGCATAGTCTCCAATACTTGTGACACTACTTGGAATGTCAATAGATGTCAGACTGGAACAATTATAGAATGTATATGAACCTATTGATGTGATTTTAATTTTTTCAGGAATCTCAACAGAAGTTAATTTAGCGCAATACGAGAAAACACTATTTCCTAAATATTTTACTGCCTCACTAAGAATAACAGATGTAAGCTCATTACAGCTACTAAATGCGTAATCATGGATATAGATAGGATAATCGGAATCCTCTGGAATCTTAATCGAAGGTAAATTAACACAATTACAGAAAGCATATTCTCCAATACTTGTAACGCTATTATTAGGCATATCCACAGATGTTAAACTAGTACAACCATAGAAAGCATTCTTGCCGATGGAGATACAATAGATGGAATTTTCAGGGAAAGTAACACTCGTCAAGCCAGTGCAACCAGAAAAAGCGCTCTCTCCTATATTCGATATTTTATTTGGGAAAGCAACACTCGTCAAGCCAGTGCAACCAGAAAAAGCGCTCTTTCCAATATTCGAACCATTATTCAAAAAAGTTACACTCTTCAAATCTGTGCAACCAGAGAAAGCATATTCCCCGATGTTTGAAACAGTGTAGGTAATATTTTTATATACTACTGATGAGGGTATTGTTACTGAGCCTGTATACTCGCCTACATAAGAGGATGCATTTGATCCTCTGTAAGTTACCTCCGCAACTTTCGTGGTACTATTAAAATTATACCAGATACCGTCGACTTGGGTGTCTGATGCGAACATAGTTCCTACGCTTGCTACAAGCGCAAAGAAAAGAGTAAAAAGTTTCTTCTTAGCCCCATGGGCAAGATTAATTCTAAGGGTAAAATTTCTCATAATTATTTGATTTTAGAAGTTAGTATTATTGGTTATTATTTTTCTTCTATAAATGCATGATTTAAAGCAAATTACAAAACACTTATCGGGAGCAAATAAGGGTAATCTCGTGGTAATCTCGAAGGCAATACCTTGCCAAATGGCACACATACAAAATAAAAAGCGTGAATGTTATCCACGCTTATTCCTAAACCTGAGGTTCCTGCAAGACCCTACAACCAAGAATAAACAATAACGTCCACGCCCGATATGTATCACCTTCCCACCCTCATACTGGCGGGAACTGAATATAACATATCCACGAGAACGTTTATTGCACTACCTTGTTTCGGGGTTGAGAAATTTTGCAGGATTTCAAGTTTCCAAAACAAGCGCCAATAAACGCCTTTTATTATGTCCTTGCTTTTTAACGCTGTCAAGGGCAGCTGGAGGTTACTCAAACCTTTGCGGCTGCAAAGGTACAACAAAAATTTGATATACGCAAATAAAAAAGAAAAAAGTTCGGGGAAGTAGTCCCGAAAAGTAGACAGTAGGGCGAAAGCGGGCGATTAAATCGCCCTAAAATACGAAGAAAGAAAACTACACCCGCCTTTATCCGTATCGGGCGGGGCCTCGGCGTTTGTGTTTACAAAGACGAGGGACGATACGGGATAACTCGTCCTCGCGCAGAGCGAGGACAACGAAGCGGTAATCCGCCTATACCGCGAGTCCACGAAAAAGCAAAGCGGGCAAAACTACTCTGTGTTAATCCATCGGACGGACGGAGCGGCGGCAGAGGGTGAGGAAGGGACAGAAACTCTTGCACTTGCTCTCCTCGCAGGGCGGGAATTCGGTGACGGTGGCGATCTCTTGGATCTTGGCCTGCAA
>JAEEGL011265387.1_pt1 | contig 21790 bp, 7 predicted proteins | sample 9134231 | NCBI WGS metagenome assembly JAEEGL01 (sample SAMN16246548, study PRJNA631951) | gut metagenome | biome: gut microbiome; feature: rumen; material: fiber-attached | host: Bos | place: Iran: Karaj | collected 2018-10
AATTACATATAAATTTATTTTTTTTCATCTTGGCAGCTCTTCCAGCTTTATTAATTAAATAATGTTTTTTTAAACCATGATATTCTTTATTTATAATCATACATCTTTTACAAAAACAATTTCCAGGTTTACACACCTTGCTTTCACAACAAGGACAGTTTATATTTGTTTTTCTATAACAATAATATAAATCCATTTTTTCAAACAAATAACATTCTTTAGGAACTTCTATTGTTTTTCTAATATTTGAATATTTATCTTCAAAATTTATAACTCCTTTTTTATCTTTTTTCAATAAATTTAAATATTTATGTGGTTCATTGGGATCATCATATATTCCAATTATATCTTGAATAATCATTGATGGGTCTACTGTTTCTATTCTCGAGATATAGTTATTAGATATATGTTGAGAATATTCTTTTTCATTAAATAGATTTTTACAATTTGGACGTTGAATACATTTCTCTTCTGAAGAAAATAATAATTTTTTCAATTGATAATTTTTACTAAAAATAAAAGGATTTGATTTGCATAAAGGGCATTCATCTATTTTTTCTTTTCTTTTTTGTGCACAATCCATACAAAAATTATTATTACAATTAACACATGTTACTGGCTCTGATAAAATTCCATTATGAATTATACATTTTATTGCTTCCAGACGAACATACATTTTTCCTTTTTTTCTATTAATTTATTAAAAATTATTAAAGACATTTTTATAATTAAAAATATATATCAATGAATCAATTATTAAATAACTTAAAGATTTTTGTATATTAAATAAAATTATCAATTAAAATATAATTTTTTGTTACTTATACTTAAATAATATAGGAAGATTTAAAAATTATTTAATATATATTTAAAATATATTACAATAATAATCTAAAGTTTTTCAAATTCCTTTTTTCACTCTTTTATTTATTTTTTATATATTTATTTTCCTATTCAAAATTCATTTTTTGTAAAAATAAAGGTAATTCAAATATCATATCTTAATATTATTTTAAATTGTTATTAATAAAACATCCATTTGATTCCTTATTTTTTATATTTTTCTTTCTAATTGAAAATTCCAAATTATTCTATTAATTAATTCATCATTAAGAGATAGAATTTTGTTTATAATTTTCATCTACTCCTTTATTGAATTTTTTTTTTTAATTTTGTTGAAAAATGAGAGTTATAAAAAATTGTTTGAAATTTAGAACCAAAAACATTTCAAACGAAAATTTCAGAAACTCTTTTTATATATATACATTCAAATTTATTATTATTTTCATTTGTTAATTTTTAATTTAAATAGATTAATAAATAAATAAATTTTGAAGAAAAACTTTAATTATGTGGGTTTTAATATTCAGAAAAAGTTTTTTATTTGTAATAACATTATTATCTTCAAAAATTAAATGTTATTTTTTTTCATAACCAATTGAATTTATATTTATAAAACTTAGTAGCTAATCTTCATGTTAAAATTTTCTATTTTCATTGAAATAGAATATTGTTAATTGATTTAACCCTTTTAATTAAAATTCAATTATCATTTAACAATTTATAATAACCTTATTTAATTTCAATTTCAATAGATAATTTTCTTTTAAAAAAAATGTACATTAAAAATAATATTTTTTTATAAAAATAAAATTCAAGTAATAAAATGAAGTTTATGTTTGTCATTTTATTTTTGTTACTTTCTTTCCCAAATAAATCTCTTCAAAACACTAATTATAAGCGAAATTTAAATTTATATGACAATGGATATTATGATTCAAATGGATATTATCAAGGAAATTCATATGATTCAACAACTTATTATGGAAATTCATGTGATACAAAAAAATGTGTAAATGTTTGGAAAATTATAGGATTTTCTTTACTTTCCTTGATTTTGCTCATATTTACTATTGTTATTATTTATAATATTTATTTATGTGTTAGAACTCCGAATATATCATCTATTAATTATAACACTCAACATGATCTTCTTATAATAGCTTTTGAAGAAACTATTAAAAAGAAACATTATCTTTTACAAAATGATTTAAATTGGAAAATTTATAATGAAACAATGATTAATAATAGAGAAGAGTGTAGTATTTGTTTAGACAAATTTATTGATAAAAAATCTAGAGTAAGTTTAACTCCTTGTAATCATATTTTTCATTTTTCTTGTTTAAAAGAGTATATTCTAAAAAGTAATGATATTTTTTGTCCTAATTGTAAATTTAATTTTTTTTCTTTGTTTGAAAATAAAAATATTGATTTTAATTCTGTTCGAATTGATAATAATTTACCAAATAATAATATTGATGATGATGAGATTACAGAAAATAAAATAAAAGAAGAAGAGAAAAAGGAAAGTCAAGATGTATATTTAACATTAAATGAAAATATTAAATCAGAAAATATAAACCAAAATACAATATAAAACTCAAACTTAATAGATAAAATGGAATACTATTTAATATATAAATATATTATTTATTTAATCTTTGGAATAATAAATATAGTATAAATAGCATTTAAATAGTTTATATAAATATTGAAAATAAATGTTAAATAAAATTATAGTGTTTAAATTTTTTTCAATGATAAAAGACAAATCTAATGTTAAAACCTTTGGAAATACTATTTAATTATAAATAAGCTCAAAAACTTTTATAAATAAAAAAAAAATTAAAAATAATAACCACATGAACTTTTATTGATTGTATTTTGAAGTTCTAACCTATAATTTTAATTTTAGGATGACTTTGAATTCTTGGTCTACAGAAATTATAATAACTTTAAACTTTCTTAATCAGATGTTTCAAAAGGGTTTTTTGGTAATATTGTCTTTTTTCCTAAAAGAATTTAAAAGTTCAATCACAGCAATAATTATCATCATATTAATATTGAACATACAAAAATAAAGTATTTCATAAAGTGTTGAAATTTAAAAAATAATTACAAGAATTAGATTAAAAAGTAAAAAATTTAACAATATAAGAAAAATAAATTTGAATTTTCAATCTAATAAATCAAAAGTTAGATGAATTTTTTTAGAATAAAAAAATTGTTTTAGATTTTAACATCGATTTTTGGATATAGAACACTTAATTTCATCAAAACCTATTAAAAAGGAAATAAATTAAAAAGAAAGAATATATCATTTATAATATTGAAAAAGTTTTATTTCCAATATAAATAAATTTTTATTTAAATTATATTTTTTTACATAATCATATAAAATTAAAAACTAAATTTTTATTCGGGACAAAAATTTAATAAGTAATTCTTAATTTTTATTGTTTTATTAAAATAAATGAATCGATTTATTTGTATAAAAGAGTAAAAAATCAAAGCCTTTTGAAAATAAAGTTTTAAAAATGTTTTTATTGAAATTTTTTTGATTATAATATTAATCATGAAATTAATTAAATTTAAATATAATATTTTATCAAATCAATAAAAAATTTTAATATTCAAAAAAAAATGAAAAAAATATCATTATTAATACTATTTTCATTAATAATAATAACCTTCCAAATAAAGAGTGATGAAATATTAATATTATATTTTTCTCGAGCAGGAGAAAATGCTGAAGTAGGAGAAGTACAAGAAGGAAACACAGAATTAATAGCAAATATAATTCATGAAAAATTAAAATGTAATATATTTAAAATAAATCCAAAAAAACCATATCCAAACAGTTATAATGAAACATTAATAAGAGCAAAAAATGAATTAGATAAAGATTTAAGACCTGAAATAGATTCTCCAATAGGTAACTTAAATCAATATACAGTTATTTTTTTAGGTTTTCCAAATTGGTATGATCACTTACCTAAAATTATTGTTAATCAATTAGAATTTTTAGATATGTTCGATCATTATGTTTTCCCTTTTAATACTAATGAAGGTTCTGGTTTTGGAAAAACACTTGATGATATTAAAAAATTTACTAAATCTAATTATATTAAAAATGGTTTTACCATCAAAGGCTCAGAAATTAGAAAAGATTTTAATAAAAGTAAAACAAAAATTTTAGAATGGGTTAAAAAAAGTATTGATTTTGTTGAAAATATTCATGATGAACTTTAATAATTTTTTGTAATAATTTTATTTTATTTTATTTATATAAGAAGTGAAAAAAATTGGAACTTATTATTTAATAGTTTTAATATTTCAATAATAATAATTAAAATCATATTCTATAAAATAATATTCTTTTTTTCTTACTATGAATTTTTAAAATTCTATCTTATTTTATTACATTTCATTTTCAAAAAAAATCTACTATATTATTTAGTTTGGTATATTCATCTGTAAAAGTTTTTTGTATTGCTTAATAAAAAATTAATTCCATTTTTTAGGTAAGCAATAAGGATAAATAGTTATAGGTAATGAATTTTCATAAGCAATATATCTATGTGTTAAATAAATTAAATATATTTTTATTTCATTTATTTTTTTAAATATACTATATTCTTCTTAATTCTCTTTTTCTACCTGTTCTCTTGAAAAATATCCTATAATGAATTCACATTCATAAGTTTTTCAAATTATCAAATACAAGTCATTCACTTTTGAAATAAATTTATTTTTATTTTTTTATTTCATATTTTAATGAGATTTTTGATATTTTTTATTTCTTACTTATTATAAAGTGATATAAATTCTTCAATCGATGAATCTTTTCCTATTCTTAAGAGAGTTTTATTATCATTAGTCTTGTTAATGATATTTTCATTAATGATAATTAACACATTATAATTTTTTTTTTCCTTTTAGCATTACTATAATTTTTTGTTCTGTTGATTTTATATGCAAAAATTAGTCAATTAAAATCTAAATTTTTCCTACTAACTAATTTTTTTGATTGCTTTCAATTAATAATATTTAAAAGCATCTAATTATATAGAAAGATTATATTTATTAAATTTTAAAATATAGTTTAAAATCTTAATGTAATAAAAATAATTAAGCTAAATTTATAAAATAATAAAAAATTAAAAAAATCAAACCCAAAAAAATTTTAAACTTGAGGTCTTGATTGAACAACATAAAATTCTCCATTATAATAGACCCCTTCAATATCTTGTGGTTTCCCATTATATAACATTTCCACATTAATACCAATATCACAAATACCATTTACAATCTTATTAACAAAATTATCATCAACATATAATTTATCATCAAAATATTTCATATAAATAATTTTATCATCAATCATAGGTACAGAATCAAATAATCCAGCACCTGAAAAATTTTCTATATCTTCCATATTTGAATCACTTCTAAAAATAAAGCCTTCATTTAATAATTTTATACTTTTATTTTGATAAGAATTAATATTAAATTGTTTATTATTTTTATTATATATAAAAGAAAAACTTTGTCCTTCATAAGCTCCTACTAATGTTTCTCCCATTCCATTCACAACTTCTGCAAATATTTCATTATTATTATTATTTAATGGATTTTTTGTATGAATTACAAAAGCATATTCTGATGGAATTATTTTTTGGATTAAAACTGACACCTTTATTTTATCAAATGATATATTTAGTTTTTGCATTGAAAGATATACTCTTTCATTATATTTTGATGACCATACTTTTTTTATTGAATTATGAGCTTTTAAAATATCATTTTCTTTTATTCCAAATTTTATTAATTTTTCATTTAATTTTTTGGTGTGTTCATTTTCGGAGGGAAAATTTATTTGTAAGGTTAATTTTTTTAACTTTTGAAGTGTTAATATTATTTTTTCTTTTTTTATTTCTTTATTTGAAAGTTGATTTATTTCATTATTGATTTTTTCATTTATTTCTTTATTTTCTTCAAGTGAAAGGAATAATGAAATTATATTAAATGGTATTGAAAAACTTTCAGGGTATTTTAACCAGTTTATATTTGGAACTTTATTAAACAATATTTTCGTATTAAGTGATTTTTCACCTACTAAATTATCATTAAATTCATCAATTTCAACTAATATTTTTTTATTGTTCTCACTTTCTTCACTATTTCCCTTTAATTTAATTTCACTGATTTCATTCTGTTGATATTCTTTTTCATTTTCTTTAATTTCATCAATTAATTCAAATTTTATTTCAGTATTAACAATATTTAATTTAATATATTTTTTATCTAAAGATAATAATTCATTTCTAATTTTTTCATCTAAACAAGCTCCAAAAAGAATTTTTAAATTTCTTGCTCTGACACTAACATGAGCTAAAACATCAGGATAATTTTCATTATTATTTGATACTATTAATCCAATACAATTAATAGGAATTTCTTCATTTCCATTTATATTTTCAGTTAAAATGATTGTTTTTTGATTTAATTTTTCAAATTGAATATCCGATAAATTTTTCTCAAATTTAATTAAACCTTTTATTTCTTCATTAACTCCTCTACTAATAATTAGCCATTTATCATTTGAAGTTTTTTCTCTTATAAATTTATTTAATTTTTTTAATAACATACTTAAAGCGAAAAATATTGTTCCTCTTATTAATTCTTCACTAAATATTTCTACACTTTCTTTATTAATATTGAATTGTTCTCCTAGATATTTTGCTTTTTCTTGTATATTATTATTAAAATAATCACTTATATTATTTAATATTCTCATTAATCTATTATAAACACTTTTAATTTTTAACATATTATTCTTTGAAAAATCATTTTGTTTTGAAACAACTATTTTCAACCAATCATTATAAATAATATTAATTTCAATAAAATTAAAATAAGAAATTTTAATATTTTCTAAAATTAAAGTAATTTCATTTATGTAATCATTATAAGAAATTTGAATATGAATAATTTTTTCCACTAACAATCTAATATAATTTTCAAGTGAAATATCAAAGAAAATAATATCTCTCATTTTCCCAATATCACTTTCTTTAATAACATTTTCAATAATATTATTTAAAATTTGTCTTCCAAAAGTTACTTTTTGAATTTGATTAATAACATTAATATTTTCATTATTTATATTATTAATAATATCTTCATAAATATTACTTTTATCTCCAATAATATATTTAGCACTATTAAACATTGTAATTAAATCATTATTTGAATGAACACTTTTTAAAATATTTAAAAAATTTTCAAAATCACCAATATAATCATAATTATGATGAGGTTCTTCAGTAATATTTCTTTCATAAGATTCTAATCTTTCTTTATTAATACCATTATCATTTAACACTTTCCAATAATTTTTAATATCATTAGTTTTTAAAAAACTCAATAAAGCTTCACAAATAATAATATCATCGGGAGTTGAATTATTATGTAATTTTTGATGCCATTGTTCATAAAAATATTTCCCTTTTCGAGGTAATTTGAATTTATGCATTATTACTAAAATATAATCTCTAATTGCTTGTCCATTTCCAGTTCCTTTACCTAACATAGATAATATCATTTTAATTAAAGGAATTTTACTATCATTTAAATTATTATATTTAGTTTCAGTTTTATATTGACTAATATATAATCCACTTAAATAATAAGTCAATCTATTTAAAGCCCCACTTAAAGCTCTTGGAGGAGTATTTTGTTTTCTTTGCCAATCTAATAATCTTTGAAAAGAATATCTTAACCAAATCATTATATATTGATAATCATTATTTGAATTTGTAGAATTTTGAATTAAATTTAATATATCATATGCTTTATTATATCTATTTGCAAGAGTCCATTGATCATAATATACTTCACATTCTATTATAGAATTTATATAATCTGGAATTTCTAAATTTCCTATTTTTAAGTTTTTATTTCTTGGTTTTGGAAATTGAATTAAATAATCTAAATTATTATTATTATACCATTTATTATTTGATGGATTGAAAAACACAAATTTCATCCCTCCATATATTGATTTTTTATCTTCTTTATTTTCAAAAAATGGAATTTTAATTTTGATTATATTTAAATTCTCATTTCCTTCCTCTTTTATAAACTCAGTTTGTAAAGCATTTTTATCAAATTCTTTTGTTTTTTCAGGATAATTTTCTTTTAAAGGATGAATCCATTCATGAGGTTTATATAGTTTAAATAATCCCCAATGTAAAATTAGATTTTCTGATGATTCTGTTGTTAATATATTTTCAATTGTATCATTTTCAAATTTTTCTTCCTTTTCTTCTTCTTCTTCTTGATTTTCTGTTTTTTGATGATTTAATATTGATGATATATTTATTTTTAAATCTTTTTCTAACTATATTTTTTAATATTGTTTTTTACTTCGATATTAAATTTTGTTATTTCCTTTGTTTCCATTTTAATTTTTACCCAAAATTTTAAAAAGATTTTTCAAAGAATTATGATTAATTTAATCTGATTGAAAAATAATTAATTTAAAATACATTTGTTCGATTTTTTTTTAAATTAAAAAATATAAAAGAATTCAATAATTAATAATTATTTTTTTATGACTGATGTTTTTTATAAATAATTTAAAAAAATGAATTTATTTTCCCCTTTATTCAATTCATCAAAAGGAAAAACTAAAACTCTTTTTCTATCAAAAATAAATTCTGAAGATGAAAATATAAAAAAAAAAATTAACATAATATTTGAAAAACCTGAAACTTATCTTAAACTTTCAAGTGAAAGTCCAATAAAATTTGTAGTGGGAAAACAAATAAAAGGACCAAGATATGATAAAAACAATAAATTAATTTCTTATTCAATTGTAGGTAAATTAAATCCAAAAAAAACAAAAAAATTTATTTCACAAAGTTCTTCTCATGAAAGAAATTCTAATCATTCTTTTAGTAAAAGATATTCAAGTTTACATTTTAAAAAAAATGATAGTTCAAAAAGTAATTATTTACAAAATAATAATGAAAAAATTCTTGGTGATAGAGAATTAAATTTAATTTTTTCAAATTATAAAGAAAGCATAAAAATAAATAAAACCATTGAAGACAATAATTCTTTTATTAATGAAATACCAAATAATTTAAATGATACAGTAAAAAAACGTTTGTTTCTTCAAGAAAAAAATTTTTTAAATAAATATAAAACAGATTCTTTTAGAAAAAATTTGAAAAAAAAAATTCATAAAAAAATAAAAGATAAAGATAAAGTTTTATTATTATCAACAAGTGATAAATATAGAGAAAAAAAAGAATTAAGTGAATTTTTAAGCAATGAAAATAATTATGGAAATAGTGTTCAAAATTGGGCAATAAGTTTAAGAAAACCAATGAATTTTAAAGGAATAAGAAAAGGATATTATAATTGTGGAAATGATTTTCATCCTATTTGGGCTCAATATAAAGAAAATGTTCCTAAATTATTTGAAAGAATTAGAAATCCAAAAGCTTTTAATAATGAGAGTTTTAATAATAATTATTTATTTAGAACAGATTCTTTTGATTATTATACAAAAAATAAATATAAAGAGTATATGAATAGAACTTCTAAAATGAATAATTTAGAAGTTAAAGGAAATAGTTTATTAGATTTTGAATCCAAGAATGTTAAATTGTTAAAAGGAAGAAAAATGATACATAAAGTACATTATGATCGAGATTCTTTAAAAGATCTTGAATTAATTAATAATTGGAAATATAAAGGATTTAATACTATTTTTTAAACTCAAAAAAAATAAGTTTATTTTTGGTTAATTAATTATAATATTATTATAAACAAAATTTTTTATGAATATTTAATAAATAAGTTTTTTTGTTTTTTAAAAAAATATCAATCACAAAATTTGTCTATAAATAAAATAAATTACATTCAATAAAAAATTAAATAATAAAAACAAAATTACCTAATAATGATAAATTAAAAAAATTATATCTAAATTCTATGTTTAATAATTCAAATTATTAAATTTCAAATCTTTGTTGAATAATAATTATCATAGATATCATATAATTGATTTAATATTTTACCTTTTATTTTTTCTGATTCATCAAAAAAATTTAATATTTCTATTTTTTTAAAATTATTAATTACAACTGTTAAAGAAAAAGAATTGGGGAAAGGTTTAATTTCAAAATTCATTCTTTTTTCATAACTTAAAAGAGCTTCATTTCTTAAATCCAGAAAAAATTTTAAATGTTTACTATCTCCTTTTTTATAATGACATTTAATAATAGGCAAATTCTTTATTAAATCTTTATTATATGAAATTTTTTTATTATCGTTTTCTTCTTCTTCTGCAACTAAAATATAATTATTATTATTTTGAAAAAAATCTTTTAATTCATTATTCTTTTTTTCAATAACGAATAAGAACTCATTTAAACTTTTATTAAAATTATTAAAATTGATAATATTTATCAAATTAATACATAAAATGCAATTTAATTTATTTTTTAAATTTTCCTTTTGATAATATTCTAATAGATTTACTATTAATTCCAATTCTAAATTATTTTTTTCTATAAATGAATCATAACTATTTTGGATTTCCTGGTTGTTATTATTTTCAATGGAAAAATCACTTTTCACAAATTTAACATATTTTAAATATTTTTTTGCTTTTTTAAAATTATTATTGATTTCTTTAAGTTTTTCATTCGATATTTTTAATTCATTAATTGTTTTAACATTATGTTTTAAATTCTTATGTTTTTCATAACATGAATCACATAAATTTTTCAAGCAATCAAGACAAATATTTTTTCCAAGATGAAAACAAATATCACAAGATATATTTAAATTATCTATAGAAATAATAATATGATTTGAAATAGTATTTAAATGCTTTTTTGAGCAATTATTACATATATAAATATTACAAATATTACAATAAAAAATTTTATTATTTGCGGTTTGAAAAGAAAAACAGTTGTAACATTTTTTTTTAGAAATTGAACTTTTGAGATTAATTAAAAATTCCTTTAAGCTAATAATATTTGTATGATTATTTGAACATTTTTCTTCAATTTTTATAATTGTATCTTGTGAAAATTTTAATTTTAAAAAAGGTATTTTTTCACATTTTTCACATTTTAAATTAAAATCTTCTTTCAGATTTTCGCACATATTAAATGTAATTTTTTTATAAAAAATTAAAAAATATATTTTGAAGGATTTATAAATAATCAAAAATAATATTAATTATACTTTATTTAAAAAAATATATACTTATCAAATTTTATCTTCTATGAATAAAATATTAAAATAATTATATCAAAAAACTTAAAAAAAGAAAGGAAAATTGTTTAATTGTAATTTAACTTAAAAATTAATTGATATTTACTATAATCTTTTTTAATTAGACATTATAAAATTAATTATTTTCAATAAATAAATAAGAAAATAATTCTTTTTAAAGAAATATAATTTTCTCAGTTACAACATTTCTTCAAAAAAAATGTATGTAAAAAAATAAAAAATGACTTAAACTCTATTAAATAATAAAAATTAAAAAAAAAATTAATAAAATTAATACTTTAAAAAAATCATTAAATCTAATACTAATAAAATGAATACTCAAAATTCAATTACTTCTTATGAAAGATTAAAAGCAGAACGTCAAAAAGCTCTGCAAAAAAAAGAAGATACAATAGTAGATATATTGAACTCAGCTAAAAAAAACCCAAAATTTATTAGATTATTAGTATATTCTTTAAATTCATTAGAAGCAATGGTAACTCCACCAAACAGAGAAATAAGAGATAATTCAAAAATAATAATAAAAAAAGACGGAATAACAATAGTTCATTCAATTGCAATGTTAAATACATCTCATGAAGAAATTATAGATCAAATAGGAAGAATATTATATAAAATTTTATCATATAACGATTTAATTGATCAGGAACTTTCTCAACTTTTTGCAGAAAAAAATGGACACGAAGCAATTATTGAAATATTATTATCTAAATCTCAAGGATATGGTTCAATTCATTATATTAAAATTTTAAATATTTTATGCTCAATTCCTCAATTAATAGATAAATTAATTGACAGTGGTTTAATTGAATCTATTAAATTAGTAAATGATTTATATTCTGATGATATAAATATTATAAATATTAATTTCGATACAATGAAAAAAATCACTAATCAGAAAAAAGGAAGAGATTATTTAATTGATAAAGGATTAATTCCTAATATTTTAAAAAATATTAGCAATTGTTCTGGGAAAAATAATCCAAAATCTGTTATAAATGGATTTTATGTATTAGATAATTTATCTAGAAATGAAAATGGAAAAGAAGCAATAAGGGATGCTAATGCAATGTTAATTTTAAGTGAAATTTTAGATAATTTTTGTAATGATGAAAAAGTGTTAAAAAAAGGAGCAAAAATTATTAATAGAATTTCAAATGAAGAAACTATGAAAAAAGAAATTGAAAAAATTAAAAATTGTAATGAAAAAATTCAAAATGATTGTTCTTTTAGTAATTTAGAAGAATTAAGAGAAAGTTTAAGTTTAATTTCTAATTTAATGTTAGTTGAAGATTTTGTTAAAATTGCTTTTGAAGAAGAAAATTTTAAAATGTTAATTGAATTATTTAATTTAATTTGTTCAATTGATTTAAATGGAAAAGATGAAGATTTTATCAATATTTATATGATTTTAGTTAAAAATTTTATGGTAATTTTTAAAAGAATATTTACAATCTTCCCAGAATGTTATAATGAAGAAAGTGATAAAGGGAAACTTTGTATAAATTTATTTCAAAATATTTATAGTTCAATCAGAAAAAATTTCGAAAGCGTTAAAAAGACTATTGAAAAATTAGAAGAAAATAAAGATCCAAAAGGAATGAAAGTTCAAATTCAAAATGTTTTTAAATCATACTTTTTTTCCTATACTGATTTATTAGTTCAGAATTATAATCATAAAAAAGAAAACGAAAAAGAAAATTCTAATTGGATTGAATTATTAGAATATTTAATAGAAAATGTTATTTCAAATGGAAAAAAATTTTTCGATGTCGAACAAAAATCAAATTTTGGTGCTTCACAAATATTAAAAATATCAGATGAAACAATTCAAAAATTTCCAAATCCATCTCAAAATTTATCCATTTTAATTTTAAACACTTTTGATTATTTAAAATCAATTTTAAATACAAGTGAACATTTTAAAACATTATCAAATGACTTAAAAGTTCTATTAAATATGATTAAAAGAAAAGATGATGAAAATTCAAAAAAAATAAAAGAAGAATTAATTCCTATTATCTTAAATTTCATGAATAAAAAACCTAAATTTAGATATCCAAATTATATAAACTTAAAAATATTAGATATTTATTTGACTCAAGATTTTATTAATGGATTAATGAATAATCCAGATCCTAAAATTAATCCTAATTATAGTTTAAATTTTATTGATGCAATTAATAGTGTAATGATTAAAGCTTTTTATGAATCTTCCACAGTTTTAAAAGTTTTAGGAACAAATGAAGAAGAAAAACATGAAAATGAAGAAAAAGAAGAATACAATGAAAATTTAGAAATAAAAATAACTAATAAAGGATGTGATTTGTTGAAGAAATTGATTTCTGATGAAAGTTATTTAAAAAAAGTTAAAAAATTTAAACATCATGCTTCAACATTTAAAATAAATCAAAGTAAAGTAGAAGAAATATTGTCATTAGAAAATGATTTATTTTATCAAATTTGTTCTTTAAATATTAAACAATTTTATGATATAGGAAGTAGTGAAGTTTTAAATACTTTAAAAGATTTATTAAAAAAAGAGATTTCTACTATTGAATCTTTTAAAAGAATAAAATCAAATGAAACAAATCCAAAATATCATGAAATTTGTGATTCTTCAAATAAAAGATTAAAAATTGAGTTAGCTTTATTAAAAAAAATTGAAGATGGTTCAATAATATTTTATAATGAAATGAATGATGATAAATATATTGAAAATATTAAAAATGTGATAAAAACCAATATAGATTTCATTGAAAAATCATCAGATAATGAAAATTTAATAGGATTATTAATTCAAATAAGAAAAAATATTCCTTTTTTAAAAGACAATGAAGAAATTTTAAAAAATGAAAATAATGAAGGAGTTATTGAACAATATATAGATTCATTAATGAAATTATTTTCAAAATCTTTAGAAAATCAAAGTTTATGTAATGAAATAATAAAAACTTTTATTCAATTTACAAAAAAAAAACCTGAAATATGTAATTTATTAGTAAGAAATGGATGTCCAAGATTATTATTACAAATAATGGAAAATTATCCAAATAAAAACACTGCAATAGACTCTCTTGAATTATTAAGAATGATTACTTTATCTAATGAAGAAAATTTAAATATAGTATCAAAACAAAATATTTTATCTAAATTATTTGAAATAAGAGCAAAATTTGCAAATGATGAAAATATTACTAAAAGTACTGATTTAATTGCAAATGAAATTATGAAATTACCTGGACAAGAAGAATTTGCTAGTGATATTATTAAACAACAAATTAAAGAATTTTATGAAAATTTGAAAGGAGATTTTTCAAATTCTGAAATTAAACATAAAATATTAAATAATTTAGAAACCATTAATGCTTTTACTTCAAATAAAAAACAAATAAGTTTATTATTTGTTGATGAATTTCAAAGTAATTTAAATAAAGTAATTGATTTAACAAAAAATGAAAAAGAAATTTCTCAAGTTATTGAAAAATTGCTAACTAATGAAATGAGTATTTTAAAAAAAATAAAAGAAAATATTCCATCAAAGGATAATAATAAACATAATGATATAATTGAAAATACAATTAAAATAATTAAAAATAAATCAAATTATTTAGATACTTTATTATTATCATGTAGAATTTTAAGCGATTACGTCAAAGATGAAGATTTATTTAATAAATATTTAAATGATAAAATAGATGATGATTTTATTGATAAATTATTTGAAATAAATGAAAATTATATTGATAATGCTGAAGTAACAAAAGAAATAAATAATTTATTATGTTATTTATCATTAAGAAATCCTAAATTTGCAGAACATATTGTTTCTAAAGGAGGATTATCAAATGTTTTAGAACAATTAAAAGAAAGTGTAAATTTAAATGATGAAAATTCCAAATTATTAAAATTAAATGGATTAAAAATGCTTTCTACACTTTTAAATAATGATAATAATATGGATATTTTTGTTAAATCAAAAGGAATTGATTTAATTAATAATTTTGTTAAAAATGAATTAAAAATTTATGGAAAAGATTTTGATGATGAAAATGAAAATGAAGATAATTTATTTAAAACTAAAGAAACTATAAATTTAAGTGATATAAAAGATGATATTAAAGAAGATAATGACAATGAAAAAAATGAAAATAAATATTTTGTTCATTGTTTAAAAATTATTAATCAAGGAATTAATAAAGGAAGGAAGGATTTTATTGATGAAAAAACAATACAAAATATAATAACATTAACAGATATAAGTTATCCAGATATATTTTTTTTTAATGAAGTTACTAATATTTTATCTAATGAAAATGTAAATTTAAATCATAAGAATAATGAAGATAATAATATTTCTTTAATGAAATTAATATATGATTATAAATCCAGATTTTATTTTTCTAATAATGTTAGAAATAAAGTAAAAGAAATTGAAGAAAGATTAAAAATGTTTGCAGAAAATGAAAAATTAAAAACCAAATTTAAAAACTCTTTTAATCAAAATAATTCAAATTCAAACAATTCAATTGATGAAATAAATAAAAAAGTAACTTATTTATCTTTTCTTTGTGAAAGTAATGGTATTAATAATTTAATTAATGAATCAAAAGATGAAATACTTTCATTTTATAATAATGCTTTCACAATATATAAAAATGATAATAAAAATATAAAAGAAGGTATAATTATTTCTTTAATGAAATTAACAAATTATCTTTTTGAAAATAAATTAATAGAGAAAGAACAATTAAGTATGAATATTAAAAATTTAATACAATTTTCTGAAATTTATTATAAACCTGAAAATTATAATTTTGTAAATGAATATAATAATGAAATGGAAAAATTGTTAGAAAAAAATGGTAAATTTAAAAATGAAGAATCTGAAAAAAATTATAATTTAAGTCCAAATGAAAATTATGAAAATATTGATTTTTCAGAAGAAAATCTAAATAATATGAAAATGACAGTTAAAAATTTAATCATATTTTATGAAGATTATTTAAAAGGAAAGAAAAAAAATCAAGAAAAGGAGTCATTAATAATTAAAAGAAAGAGAGATGAAAATTTAAATAAAATTCTATTAAATACAAATGATTATTATAGAACAAATGAAGATAAAGATGAAAAAAATAATTATAATAATAAAGTTTTTGAAATATGTTGTAATTTATTGAATGAATTAGAAACTGATTCAAAAGAAAATAAGGATGAAAATGAAATAAGTGACAATACTATTATAGAAAGAACCACAAAATTATTATCATCAATTCAAAATATATTAAATAAAGATTATTCCAATTCTATTATAGATTTTAACAATAATGGAAGAGTAAAAGAATTAATTGATAAGATTAATAATTTAATTAAAAGTAATCAAATTAATGAACCTTTCTTAAGAAATATTCTAAAAATGATTTCTTCAAAAATTGAAAATGGAAATGATGATTTACTTGAAAGATTTTTAAATTTTGTCCCTGAAGACACAGTAAATAATAAGGAAGTTTCAGAAATAAAAAATATAAATTTACAAACTCTTAGTAATTTAAGTAAATTCCAAAGTTCAATAAAAACGGTAATGAAAAATGAATCTTTATTTAATTTGATTAAAGAAGAATATTCAAAAGAAGATTTACCGATTGAAAGTAGACAAAGTTTATCATTGATTTTTAATAATATTTCTAAATCAAATTATAATATTGAAAATTTAATTGATTCAGATCCTAATTCAATAAAATTAATTTTTATAAAAGTTTTATCTCATACTATTACTTCAAAAGAAGAAAATGGTATTAATGTTGCAAAAACAGAAATTTCAACAGTTGCAAATGTTATTAAAGATAATAATAATTTGAAAAATTTATTAAATAAAAATATTATTTTAGAAGAAGATATTTCGAAATTAGGAAGTATTTATGATTCAATAGATCCTGAAATTTCAAGTGAAATTAAAGAAATTATTCAAATCATTGAAGAATTAAATAAAAATAAGGCAGAAGAAACTGCTATTATTAATGATGAATCTCTAATAGAAAAAATAGAAAAAATAATAGAAGAACCTTTTAATATTCATTTAGAAGAATTCAATAAATTAAATCAAGAAAAAGAAAGAGAAGATTTAAATGAAAATATAATTGATGAAAATATAGAGAATGATGTAATTAAATCTTCAAGTAACATTTCAAAAAATAATTTAAACGAAATATCCAAAATATTAATATATCATAGTATAATTAATAATAATGTAAAATCAATTTTAAGTATAAAAGAGAATGATCAAATGTTATTAACATTAGAGCAAATGTTGAATATAATTAGATCAAATTTTAATGAAATAAAAAATAATAATGATATAAATATAATTCAAAGAAGAATTATAATTGTAAATAAATTTTTAGAAATGATTAATAAAGTATCTTTATCTGTTGATAATCATAAAATGATTTTAGAAGGAGGTTTAATATCATTTTGTGAAAAAATATTAGAAGAAAGTTCAAATGATGATTTAGAAAAAATTTCAAAAGATGAAAAATTATCTTATCTACTTTCATTTATTAAAAATTCTAAAGAAATAATTCAAAATTGTTCTCAAAGTGAAAATTTAATTCCAATTATAATTGAATCTCCAATTTTCAATTCTATTATAAATGAAGTTTTAATGTTATATGAAAAACCTGAAATTTTATCTTCCAATGAAGAAATAAGGAGAATATTTTTATATGATAATATTATTTTTTCCACTATATGTAGAAATAAAAAAGGAACAGAAAAGGTTTTTGAAAAAATAGGTGGAATGGAAAAATTAATTGATTTAGGAAAGAAAACTGGAAATGAACATTTATTAGAAACTATTTTTATTATATTAATTAATTATATTAAAAATTCACCAAATTTAGATGAAATAAAAGAAGATTTTTGGAATGATATTTTTATATTAATAAATATATGTTTTGACTTAAAAAACAAAACCTCAAGTTTAATTTCAAAAGTATATGAATTGATTTCTTTAATTTATATACCAAAATTAAAAAGTAAAATTGAACAAATGAAAATTATTGATAAAATTAATAATGATTTAATGAAATATAAAAATTCAATTGATTTTCTAAATAATATCATTAATTGTTTAAAAATTATTTGTGATAATAATGCAGAAAATATTCAAGAAACTGTAAAATCAGGTTTAATAACTAAAATCAAAGATATAATTTCAATGAATAAATTAGATGAAAATATTGGAATTGTTTATAATTTATCAAAATTATATTATTTCTTATTGTATCATAATTTAGATAATATAGAAGATTTTTGTAAAAATGGAATTACTGAAGACATTCTTTTACATTTAAAAACTTTTAATATTCAATTAGAAAATAAAAATGAAAATGAAAAGGAAGAAAGTAAAATAAAAGAAATAATGAAAAATTCAATTGATTCACTTGATCAAATAACTGTTTCTCAAAAAGCAAATTTATTTTTAAGTAAAAAAAATTTTGTTGAAACTATAATTAAAACATTAAAATATGAGAATAATGATATTGATTATATATCAATTTCACTTCATACTTTAGGAAATTATCATTATTCAAAAGTTGGTGATAATAATCATAAATTAAATTATGATGAGCTTGCTCAATTATTACAAACATTTCAAAAAAAATATTATTCAAATTCTGATATTTTAACTAATATAAATTATATTGCAGGGAATTTAATTAAAAATATATCTGATAAAAATAATATTAAAAAATATTTCAATTTATTATCAGAAAGTATTAAGATTCAAGATTGGAATGAAAATTTAATAATGATGGCTCTAAAATTAATTTATGAAGGTTTAATTAAACACTTATTTTTAATAGATGAAGTGTATGAAGATACATCACCTAATATTTTTAATTTATTAAAAATTTACAAAGATAATTATCAAATTCAAGTTTTATGTTATAAAATATTGAATTGTTTCTCAAAAAATAGTATTTTTTCATATTTAATGGTGAATTCCGGGTTATTAGAAATAACAAAAAAATCAATTGAAAATCCAAACTATAATAATAATAAAAATATTAAAATTCAAATTAGAAACTCAATATTTGATTTATTAATATCTTTATCAAATGAAGAACAAAACAGTAAAAAAATATCAGATGAATTAATGATGGAATTATTAAAAATATTAGATGAAGAAGGATATAATGAAGATTTGAATAGTAAAAATATAATAAATTTATTATTAAATTTATTACACCAAAAATATTGTATTCAACCATTTATTCAATATAAAGGATTAGAAACATCAATAGATTTATTAAAAGAAAACGAACTTAATACAGATTTAATATTAAATGTATTTAAAATGTTATCAATAATTGCAAAATCAAATGAAGAATATAAAGTAATGATGCAAAATCTAAAATTACCAGATTTAATAAATTTAATAATAAAAAAATCTGGAATATATGATAAAAAAATAGAATTTGAAGGTCGTTCATTAATATTTTTAATAAATAATGCAAAAGTAAAATTAGAAAAAGTAGATGATATAGATTATGAAGATATAAAAGTGGTAAATCCAATAAAACCAGAAATAAAAAATTTTTTAACAAGTGGAAAGCAATTAAAAATAATAAATAGTAAAGGAGATATAAAGCAAATGCAATTAATGTTTTCTCAAGATTTATTAAAAATATCAGCAAAAAAAATAAAAAGTAATTTACCTCCAAAGCCAAAATATATTATTGAAACAAAACAAATAAAACAAATAATTAAAGGTCATGGTACAGATGCTTTTAAAAAAAGTAAAGGATTTTTTAGGAGTATTCCAAAACCAGAAGTTTGCTTTTCTATTATTGGTCCTACTACTGTTGAAGGAGTTAAAGCTATTAATGTTCAATGTGAAAATTCGAAAGATGCTGATAAATGGATTAATTATATTGAAATTGTTATTAATTATTTTAAAAGAACTCAAGCTATTAAAAGTACGGTTTTAATTAAGAAATAATACAAATGTTATTGTTTTATTTTATTTAAGTATGATTTAAAACTTTTAATTTTTGTGTTTTTTTTTTTTATTTAATTATTTTTCATTTTTATTTATTTAAGTTTTTTTTAATATGAAGAATTCAGCTTTCTATAATATTTTAAATTCATTAGAAAATTCAAAGAAAAAAAATGAAAATCATAAAAAAAAATACTCGTTTTGTAAAATAGATGTAATTAAAAATGAAAATTATGATAAAAAAAATCAACTAAGTCCAGAAAATAAATCATTTATTTTTTCTGATTACTCAAATTCAGGAGTAACTTTAGATCAAAGTAAAATTAATTCAGAAAAAAATGTTAAGATTAAAAAGAATGAAAAATTAAACTTTTATTTTTTAAATTCCAAAGAACATAAAAATTATATGAAAAATTTTATAGAAAATATTAATAGATCAATTAGTAAAAATAAAAAAAAAACAAAGCAAAAATATATAAATAAAAATAAAATAGAAGAAAACAATAAAAATGATTTTAAAATAAATATAAAACAAATATTTCAAAATGTACAAAAATATTCAATAAAAGAAAAAGGTATATCAGAGCAGATAATGAATAATGTAAATAAAATTAAATCAGTTGTCATTAATAAAGAAATGAATTTAGATAAAAATTCAAATTCTAATCATTCATCTACTCTTATATCTCATAGTTCAATTTTTAATAGTAAACCTTCTAATTCAATTGTTTCATCTATATCAATTTCTAAAAAAGAAAGTAATAATAATAGTGAAATTGCTTCAAATTTAGATGAAGTCGTTTTAACTTATTCTGAAGAGAAATCTAATAGAAATAAAATTTATAACAATAATATTATAAAATATGATTGTAATAAAAATGAAGATTTTGAAAATTTTTGTGAAAAATTAAATAAAAAATTATTTGGTAATTGAATAAATAATTATATTATAAATTGTTTGGTAAGAAACATTCTTTCTTTTTTTATATAAATATTCAATATTTTAACGGACATCAGAATAATTAAATTATTTTTTATCTTCATAATTTATTTTATTGATGTAAAATTATAAAAAAATATTTTTTAACAACTAATATATTTAATAAAATTATTATTTACTCTGAACAATTTATAAGAAAAAATTTATATAATATTGTTTTCTATAATCATTTATTTATTTGATAAATCAGTAAAAATAAAGATTTTTTTTGAATTGATTCAAAGTAAATGATAAAATAAATGAAAATTGATTAAACATAATTATAGTAATATGAAACTTCAAATTAGACAAGAACATTTTTTGAATAATTAATTTTTTTTTAGATCATTATTATATATTGTATTTATTGAATATATTTAATAATTATAATTATCAATCTTATTTCACTATTCATTAAATGAATATATTAAATTTACAAATATAGATTAAAACAATATAATTTTTTTGTAGATTTAAATTTAAAAATAATAGTTTATTTTTAATAAAAATATATTTCAATTATTTTAGTTTTAATTATTATCAGAAGTATTTTTAATATCTAATCCTCATTTGAAATTAAGTTTTATGAAAAAAACTTAAACTTATTGAAAATAATTCATTAATTAACAATATTTATGTAAATT
>JAEEGL012130217.1_pt1 | contig 21790 bp, 22 predicted proteins | sample 9134231 | NCBI WGS metagenome assembly JAEEGL01 (sample SAMN16246548, study PRJNA631951) | gut metagenome | biome: gut microbiome; feature: rumen; material: fiber-attached | host: Bos | place: Iran: Karaj | collected 2018-10
AGGTCTTAAACAACAACGACAAAACGGCAAATAAACCTTTCGAATGTGTATTTTTCAATATTTGTATAATATTAACTTTATATAATATATATATTATTTTGTTGACAAAATATTAAAATTTTTGTATTCTTTACTGCATAAGATTTATGCCGACGTAGCTCAGTTGGTAGAGCAATGGTTTTGTAAACCATCGGTCGGAGGTTCAAGTCCTCTCGTCGGCTTTTAATATTTCCAACCTTTTAATATTATGAAAGAAAAAACATTTTTTAATTTAAGTATTAAGGTTATAATAGTAGTTTCTTCAGTAATAATTCTCACTTCATTTATTTTGTCTTCTTTCTTCATATCAAAACAATCTAAGACCTTAATGAATCTCACAGAACAAAGAGTTACTGTTTTGGCAGAATCTTTTGCAAATTCAAGTCAATATGCTGTTGTTGATTTCGATTCTAATAATAATACGGAGTTTTTATATCATTTAGCAAAAAATGTGTTAAATGAAGACGGTATTATATATTCTGTAGTATATGATTTTAATGGTAGAACTTTAGCAGAACAAACAGAAGTTAATGATTACATTAAAAAATATGTAAGAACTACACCCGTAGATAAGAATTTGATTAAAATCCTGGAAAATAACAAATCACAGAAGGATATACTTGTAATATCAAATGTAGGAAAAGTTATGGACATTGTAGTGCCAATAACTTCGGTTGAATATAAATATTCTCATGAAACAGAAATAAAAAAAGAACAAAAAACAGTTGTTGTTGGTGCAGTAAGATTAGGTGTAGATATTAGTAAAATAGATTATCAGAAAAAAATAATGATAAACAAAATGATTAAAATTACTTTACTAATTCTTCTTTTAGGTTTAATCTTTTCTTTCGTGTTTTCTAAAATAATAATTAGCAGTTATTTTTCATCGGGAACAAAAAAATGAGAAAAAGAGCTTATTTCGGCTTAAGTGTTAAAGTTATAATTGTAATTTCTTCAATAATAATAGTTACTTCGATGATTCTTACCTGGTTTTTTATAACGGGACAGTCTATCCTTTTAAAGAATTTTACAGAAAACAGAGCTATTGTTTTAGCAAATTCACTTGCAACTTCATGTGAATATGCTGTTTCTTCTTCCGAACCCAGCAGGGAATTTTTGTATCATTTAGTAAAAAACAGTTTGAAAGAAGAAGATGTTATATATTCTATAATATACGACGTTAACGGACTTGTTTTAACAACGGAAACAATTGCAAATGAGTATGTAATAAGGTATATTAATTCTACTCCGATAGAATCCAGAACAATTCAGGATTTAGAACAAAACAGATTACAAAAAGATACAAGTATAATATCAAATGTAGGTGAAGTTATGGATATTATAGTTCCTATAATATCTACCGACTTTAACACGGAAATACAAATAAAACAACATGACAGAGAAACTATTTTAGGTGCTGTGAGGATAGGTATTACTCTTGACAGAATCAACTATCAAATAGATAAAATGACAAAAAGTATAATCCTGATTACATTTATAGTTGTTTGTGCAGGTATATTTCTCTCATTTTTCTTTGTTAAAATAATAGTTAAACCTATCAGGGAACTTATGCTTGGAACACAAAAAATTGCGGCGGGAAATTTAGGTTACAGAGTTCCTCTCAATTCCAACGATGAATTTAGAGAATTGGCAAACTCTTTTAATTCAATGGCTGCAGATATGGAAATACATATTAGAGAATTGAATAAAGATAAAAAAGAGTTATTAAGCCTTAAAATAGCTTTCGAACAAAGAAGTGAGGAATTGGAAGATACCTTAAAAAAAGTTCAAAATATGCAATTGGATTTAATAAAATCCGAAAAATTTGCAACTATAGGTAGATTGGCTTCATCCGTGGCACATGAGTTGAGAAATCCTTTGGCTGCAATAAAAAATATTTCTTATTTTTTATCAAAAATGGGGACATTCAGTGAACCGAAATCAAAACAAATGGTTGGGATGCTTTCGGCTGAAGTTTTAAGAGCTAATAAAATCATAACGGATTTGTTGGATTATTCAAGAACAAAGAAATTAAACAAGTTAACTATAGATACGGTATCTTTTATAAATAAAGTAATACCTGCTGTTCCTGTTCCGGATAATATAAAAATAACAACGGATATAGAACAATTTAATGTTGTTTTGGATCCGGATAAAATAACACAAGTATTAATAAACCTTATTACAAATGCAAGAGACGCTATGCCTCCTGAAGGCGGAGAAATAAATGTATCTGCTGAGAAAACGGATAAATTATGTATAATAAGTGTTAAAGATAATGCTTGCGGTATGAGTGAAGAAACTTTATCTCATTTGTTTGAACCGTTGTTCACTACAAAGTTAAAAGGAATAGGTTTGGGATTACCGATAGTAAAAGAAATTATAGATGCTCATCAAGGGCAGATAATAGTAACAAGCCAAAAAAATGTGGGAACAATATTTAGGATAGAATTACCTTTGTAAAAGGAGAAAGAAATGAACGATAATTTAAAGATTTTGATTGTGGACGATGAGGACTCTTTAAGAATATCGTTAGCCAGTATACTTGAACTTGAAGGCTATGAGGTAAAAACAGCAGAAGACGGGTATAAAGCTATTGAGCTGGCCAAACAAGAAGATTTTGATATTATTTTTTCAGATATAAGAATGCCGGGAATATCCGGAACTGAAACTTTCAAAGAAATAAAAAAAATCAAGCCTGATATTATCGGTGTTATGATGACAGCATATGCTCTTAACGATTTAATAGTTGATGCTTTAAGTTCAGGTGCATTTGCTTGTTTGAGTAAACCGTTTGAAATAGATACTATTTTAGCTACGATAAAAGATATTACAACAAGACCTTTTGCCGTTATAATTGATAAAGAAGCAAATGTAAATAAAAATTTTGTGGATTCGTTAAAAAATTGCGGTTTAAATGTTGTATCAAGTGAAATAGATTCACAAAAAATAGATTTTTTGTTTAAACGTAAACCTGATATTATGATAATAAATACTGAATCCGATAATGATAAAGTTACATCTGTGATGAAAAATTTGAAAGATTTGTTCGGTTCTATTCCTAAAACAATACTTTTAGGAAACAATGAAAACAGCGACTTTGTTAAAGAAATAAAGGAAATGGGTGTGGTAAAATTTATGCGTTTACCAATAACAATTCCGCAGATATTTGATTTTATAGGTTCTGAAAAAAGGAAAATGAATATAGCAATGGTAAATATGGCTTCTGAAGATTTTGAGGAATTAAACAAGTGTCTTCAGGAAAAAGGTTTTCATCTTATGTTCTATACCGCTTCCAATAAACTTTATGAAGAACTTAAAAATTCATTTTTTGATGTGCTTTTAGTTAATGTTAAAATAGAGACAAATATTGCTGATTTTCATGATAAATTGCAACAAGATAAACCAAATATAGGTGCAATTTATATTTTAAATGATGATAAAAACTTAGAATCTTTAAAAGAAAAAGGATGTTTTTATATTACAAAGCCTTTTGAAATAGATAAAATAGTAAGTTTAATAAATCAAATTTTAGGAAAATAATATGCCAGAAAAAACTTATACATTCACAAAAAAACAATTAAATGCTGAAAAAAATAAAGTAATAGCAAAATTTGCATCGATAGCTTCCCATGATTTAAAAAATGTTGTGGGGGGATTATCTAATATTGCTTATTATCTTTCAAAATCTTTAAAAGTTGAAACTGAAACACAAAAGAAGATGTTGGAACTGTTATCCAAAGAAGTTGTTAATTTAAATAACAGAATATCTGAAGTTTTGGATATGACAAGAGTAAAGCAGTTAACAAAGAAAGTTTGTGATTTGAAGAGTATAATGTTGTTGGCAATATCGGAATCGGAAACAGAAGGAATAAAATTTGACCAGAATTTAACTTCAACACAAGTTTATGCAGATCCGGAAAAAATGAAACAGGCGTTTACAAACATAATAAAAAACTCTAAAGATGCCATGGGTAATTCAGGTATAATAAAAATAGATATGCAGATAATCAGTGATACAATAGTAACAACTATTAAGGATTCCGGACCGGGAATGGAATCGGATGTTTTGGAACAATGCTTTGATCCTATGTTTTCAACTAAAACGGCAAGAGCTGTCGGTATGGGCCTTACGGTTGCTCAACAAATAATAGAATTGCATAAAGGAATTATAAAAATTGACAGTGAACCTGTAAAGGGTACTACAGCTATAATTTCTTTGCCGATTTATAAAGAAGAACCGTCTTCTAACTAACTGATTTTATAAATTCTAAGATATTTTTTACTTTTTTTAGCTGTCCATATTTTTGATATGGTGTAGCTTTTGTTGTCGTTACTTTTTAACCAACCAAAAATATTATTTACTTGAATAGCTCTTTTTTTATCGGGGAGAAGTTCTTTTAAAATTTTTTGTTGCAACAATTTATCTTGTTTATAAAAAGCTTTTAAATTTATTGATATACATTTTTTAGATGTTTCTACAAATTTCAATATAAAAGAATTAACTTTATTTTTAAAGTAAGTTGTTTCATCTTTTACTATACAAGACAGATTATAAATATGTTCTATTACGGAAGGATTTATTTGTTTAAGTTGCGGAAGAATATTCAATCTTATTTTATTTCTTGTATAGTCGCATTTAAAATTTGATTTATCCGTACAATATTTTATTTTTCTTTTTTTTGCATAATCATCTATTAAATCTCTTGGTATTGATAGAATAGGCCTTATTATTGATAAGTTTTTTCCTATTTTTCTTTCAACCGGAATACCGGTAAGACCTTCGGTTCCTGTTCCTCTTAACAACCACATAATTACTGTTTCCGCGTTATCATTCATATTATGAGCTGTGGCTATTTTATTGCATTTATATTTTTTTGCAATTTCTTCCAATTCACAATATCGTAATTGTCTTCCTGCAGTTTCTACTGATATATTATTTTTTTTTGCATATTCTTTGGTGTTTAGATTTTTTAAAATACAGTCTATATTTAACGATGATACAAAGTCTTTAACAATTTTAGCTTCTTTTGCTGATTCTTTTCTTAAATTATGGTTAAAATTAACGACGAGTACTTCTATGTTTAAAGTTTTTGTTAACATGGAAAAAAGACTTGCCATAACCATTGAATCTGCTCCGCCGGAAACAGCAAGTAAAACTTTATCCCCGGATTTAACAAGGTTATTATCTATGATGTTTTTTCTGAATTTTTCCCAAATAAGCATTTTCTTCTCTTTAACTAAATAAAAAAACTCTAATCTTTACAAAGACTAGAGCAAGAACTGCCCGACCTGGGCTCGAACCAGGACTATTCTGTTCCAGAGACAGATGTGTTACCAATTACACCATCGGGCAAATCTAATATATGTATATTTTATCAAAAGTAATAATTTTTATCAATAATATAGTTTTGTAATTCAAAAAAATATATAATTAGTAGATTTTTATTTATAAAAAGAGAAAAAAATATGTTGAATAAATTATTTTTACAATTATTAATTATTGTTTCTTTTCCGGTATTTTCTTTTGCGGAATTTACGATAGGGTTATATGGTGTTAAAACTTCAACGGATATTATAAATGCAAAAGAAGCCGGTTTTAATTGTGTTCAAAGTTATGAAAAAGATCCTGAAATTATAAAATCTCTTGCGGATGAAACTATAAAAAATGAAATGCAAATGATTGTTTATCCTGATAAAATAATAGAAAATAAAAAAAATCAATCGGTTGCAAAAGATTATCCTGTAAAAGCATGGTACCTTTTTGAAGAACCTGATGTACATGAATTATCGAGAGAAAAATTGATATCATTAAACGATAATGTAAAAAAAATTTACCCAAATAAAAGAACTTCTTTTGCAATAGGACAGGGTTTTACTAAAGTTCCTTATTACGATATAGCCGATATATTAATTGTTAATTGGTATCCGGTACCGCATTTACCGTTGGAAAGTTTCGGCGAGAATATTGCTTTGGCAAAACAAGGTCTTTTAACGGCGGGACAAGAAAAAAAAGATCTTTGGGCCGTTGTTCAAATTTTCGATTGGAAAGAATATGAACAATATAGAAAACACGAAGACAGAATAGGTCGATTTCCTAAAAAAGAGGAAATAAGATTTATGTCGTACGATGCTGTATTCAATGGCGCAACAGGTCTGTTGTATTTTAATTATTATTCAAATAATAAACCTTTACCTCAAGAGAAACCTAAAGAATGGGCAAAAGTAGTTGAAGTTGTGCAGGAAATGTCTTTTGTCGGGGAAATAATAGATAACGGAAAAGAAATAGATAATCCGATAGAAATAAAAGAACCTATAAAAGCAAAAAGTTTTGAATATGGCGGAATTAAATATACATTTATTATGAATCCTACGTCTAAGAGACAAAATATACCGACATTGTTTTTTGAATCTAAGTTTGATGTGATTTATGAAAAGAGTACAAATTTAAAAAAAATAGCTAAAAAATCAAAAAATAATTTTCCGCCTTACAGAATTTTTTCTTTTAGATATGAGTAAGTTTATAAACAGACTTGACAAATGTGATATATTTTGATAAAAGTAGTGTATTATTTTATTATAAAGAGGAACGCAATATGTTAAAAAAATTTTTACTATTTACTTTGTTGTTAGGTTTGACGGCAACGGCATCTATGGCAGATATACTTATAAATGCCGACGGAAAAAGCCAGAAGTATCCTGATGGAAGTACTTTAAACATTGCAGCTGCAAGAAATCTTACAGTTGATTATTATGGAATAAAATGTTTTATTCCTAAAGGTCAGAAAATTTCTTTGAGATGTTCCGGCGTTGAAGAAAGCAATGCTCTTGTTTGTTCAGGTAAAGATTTTAAAGGCATAAAAATCGGTGATGCTACATTGATTACCGATAAAGAAGTTTCTTTTACAGTTTCTCAGGACGGCACTATAAATATTGCATCTGGTGCAATGGTTGCTAAAGATAAAAAAGATAATATTGTTATTTTAGAAAAAGGAAACAGTTATAAGATCGATACACCTTTATCTCTTTCGGAATCAATGCTTCCAGGTAATAAAGGTTCTAATCAACAATATGAGCAAGTACAAAAGGATAGAGTTTTAAGTCCTTCTGCACCGAGAAACTAGTAGGAGAATGACAGATGAAAAAAATATTGTGTGCTTTAGTAGTATGTGTTTTATCAATAAGTGCTGCATATGCAAAGGGAAATTTTAAATTTGCAGTTTCAGAAGATATAAGTTATGATGATAATATTTATTTAACAAAGAATGATAAGAAGTCTTCTTTTATAAGTTCTACACAATTGTTTGCCGATTACTTGTCTACTTTTCCCGGAACAGCTTTGAAATTCGGAGCAAATGCAAATGTAGGTTATAATGCATATACCGAAGAAGCAGCCAAAAATGATTACGTTAATGCAGGTTTAGGTTTAAATCTCGGAAATAAAATATTCAGTATAGATGAAAACTTTTTATATACTGCAGATCCTGCAACATCCGAATTAACCGATAGAGCAAAAAGAATAAATAATACAGCTGCTTTCAGATTAAAGACTTCAACCGAAAAAATGTTTTCATTAGGATTTATTGTATCTGATATTTATGATAAGTATATAGATGATGATTATTCCGATTTAAATAAAAATCGTATTAATGCAGGTTTACAAGTTCACTATAATTTATCACCGAAAACATCTGTTTATGTAGGTTATTTATTTTCTAAAATAACTTATGAAAAAACAGATATAAATGATTCTACCGGAAATAGCATAAATTTAGGCGTTACCGGTAATATAACAGCTAAAGTTAAAGGAACAGCTCAAGTATCTTATGATATGAGAGATTATGATAAAGAAAAAGAAGGAGCGGATAACAATCCTGGAATTATGGGATATCTCTTATCTTTAACTTACGATCCTACATTCAGAGATACTATTTCTTTAACAGGTGAAAGAAAGATGGAAGAATCTTCTTATGCAAATAACAGATATTATATATCTACTGAAGTTGGAGTAGATTATAAACACGAATTCAATAGTAAATGGTCTGCAGGTATTTTCGCAGCTTATGAAAATATGGCTTATCCAAGATCTGTTGATAGTGTTAAAAGATCTGATGATTTTGTAAAAGTTAGACCTTCTGTAGGATATAAATTTAAAGATAATTTATTTGCAAGTGTTTGGTATCAACTTAAAAACAAGACATCAAATTGTGAGTTTGCAGAATATACCGATAACAAAGTTGGTGTTCAGGTAAAATATTGTTTCTAATTTTTTAGATTTTTTTATAAAGACAATAAATTAAATTTTTAAGATTTTCAGCAGCAGTTTCAAATTTTTTTCCGACAAGAGATATAGGATCATCTATATCTCTTGTTTTATTTAATACGAAATCGTTTAGCAAATATATTTTATCGGAAAACTCTGCATATTTGTCAGTTATTTCGTCGTACTGCTCTTGTGTCATAACGAAAACAAAATCACTTGAAAGTAAATCTTGTTTGCTGTATTGTGTAGGAGTATGATTGTTAAAAGAAATATTGTTTTTTAATAAAAAATCTTTTATTTTATTTGGAACTGAAATATGGGGCAAAGCATAAGTTCCTCTTGATATAACTTCAACATCAAGTCTGTTATTTTTCTTTAATAAATCTTTTAATATTTCTTGAGACATAAAACTTCTGCAAACATTTGCATGACAAATAAAACATATTTTCATAAAATAAAATATATCAAATTTTATATATATTTTAAATAGATTTGTTTTAAAGACTTGCTTTTCGTGCATAATATCGACGATAAAAAAAAGAAAACAAAAATTGTTTTCTTTTTTTTTAATAATTACAAAAGAGATTTAATGAAATCTATAATGCAAATTTTAACTAAAAAGTATAAATTCTTATTAATAAAAATGTTGACAAATCTTCAATATTCTTCTATAATTTTAAGGTGTAAAAAAAATGTGAAATCTGGGAGTCTCTAATGGTATTAGATGTCCTAAGGAAGAAGTATCTTGGTGAAGTACTTTTAAGCAAGAAGTATATAACAAAAGAGCAGTTATCCGAAGCACTTAAAGAATCATTAGAAAAAAAACAGAAAATAGGCGGTCTTCTCGTACAAAAGGGATATATTTCGGAAGATCAGTTATTAGAAGGTTTATCTGTATCGTTGGGTGTTGAATACAAAAAATTAGACGATGTGGATGTTAAAAGAGAAGTCCTGGATTTATTACAAGAAAAAGTTGCAAGAAAATATTTAACGGTTCCGTTGGAAATAAAAAATGATACTTTGGTTGTTGCTATGGCGGATCCGGCCAATGTTATTTATAAGGACGATATATCAAGAATAGCAGGTAAAAGACTTTCCGTAGTTTTATCTTCAGAAAAAGAAATTTTATCCTTTATAGAAAAGTTTTATGTGAGAACTTCATTAACTGATGCAGCTGCAGGAGAAGAGGTTCAGGAAGTACAAGAACTAAGTAATGAGGATATTGATGATTCCGAGGCTGCACCGGTTATAAAATATGTGAACTCAATATTCTTTGATGCTATAACAAAGAAGGCCAGTGATATTCATTTGGAACCTTTTGAAAAAGAGGTTTCTTTAAGAATGAGAATAGACGGTAATTTACAATCTATGCCTGCACCTTCTAAAAAATACTATCCTGCTATTGTTTCCAGAATAAAAATTATGTCTGATTTGGATATTTCCGAAAGAAGATTACCGCAGGATGGTAAATGCAGAATAAAAGTTTCAGGACAAAAAATTGATATCAGAGTCTCGATAATACCGACTATATGGGGAGAAAAAATCGTTCTGAGAATTCTTGCAAAAAGTTTATTCGGACTTAAAATTGAAAAAGTTGGTTTTACTCCAACGGAATTGGAATTTTTTAAAGAAGCTATTACAGCTCCTTACGGAATGATACTTGTAACCGGACCAACGAGTAGCGGTAAAACCACGACTCTTTATTCTGCGTTGGGTCATATAAACACGGAAGATATAAATATTATGACTGCAGAAGATCCTGTCGAATACGAAACGCAAGGTATTAATCAGTGTCACGTAAGAGCGGATATAGGTTTGACTTTCGCAAGTATATTAAGAACTTTTATGAGACAAGACCCTGATGTTATACTCGTAGGAGAAATCAGAGATGCTGAGACTGCACAAATTGCTATACAGGCTGCATTAACAGGACATTTGGTTTTCTCAACACTTCACACAAACGATACGGTAAGTACTATCTCCAGAATGGCTTTTATGGGAATAGAATCTTATCTATTGGCAGATGCTTTAAACTTAATTATTGCTCAAAGACTTGTTAGAACAATTTGTCCGAAATGTAAACAAGAAAAAACGGATGTACCTGATGAAGTTTATGAAAAGCTTGGACTTGATAGATCTGTTAAAATATATCATGGCGTCGGTTGTAAAGCTTGTGATGGCACGGGATATAAGGGAAGAACTGCAATATTTGAAATGTTAAAAATAACAAAAGAATTGAAAGGTGCTATTGCAAAAGGTGCAACAGATGTTGAATTAAGAAAAATTGCATTTGATCAAGGTCTTGTTACACTTAGAAAAGCAGCAATTAATAAATTGTTGGAAGGCAGAACAACGATTGATGAAGTATTCTCAGTTACGGTTGCAGAAAAATAGGAGTTAAAATATGCCAAAATTTAAGTATAGTGCAAGTAATTCTTTAGGTGTACCTGTTTCCGGAGCAGTTAACTCTGAAACTGAAAACGGAGCTATTGCCGAATTAAGAATGAAAGGTTATTCTAATATACAGATAAATAAATCTGCCTTCGGTGGTTTTTTAGGTGATTTGGATGCCAAAATACAGAAAATGACGGCAAGCACAAAGGTCTCTATGCAGGAGACAGCAATCGTTTCAAGACAATTATCTACACTTGTAAATGCCGGTGTTAATGTGTTGGAAGCTGTTTCCGATGTTGCTGCAATGGTACAAAATCCTTATTTCAGCAGTGTATTGTTAAAAATAGCAGAAGATGTTAAAGGCGGAGCAACTCTTTCTGATGCTCTTTCACACTATAAAAAAATATTTGATAATACTTTTGTATCGATGGTTGCCGTTGGAGAAAGATCAGGTAAATTAGCTAAAGTTTTAGCTGATTTGGCACAGCATCTTGAAGAGGCTGTTAAGTTAAGAAGAAAAATAAAATCTGCTATGTCTTATCCTATGTTTGTTGGCGGATTTTTTGTTATAGTTTTTATCGGTATAGTTTTTATATTAATTCCTAAGTTTGAAGATATGTTTTCTTCTTTCGGCGCGGAATTACCATTGCCTACGCAATTGGTTGTAAATGTCAGCCATTTTTGTGTAGATCATATCTTGTTGCTTATAATATTCCTTATTATTGGTTATATAGCTTTTAGATTGTGGACAAAAACTCCTAATGGTTTATTGATGTGGCATAAATTTTTCTTTAAGATTCCGAAATTTGCACCGATTTATTCAAAAATGGTTTTTGCAAATTTCTTTCAAACATTGTCAACTCTTGTAAAGAGTGGTGTTGATATGGTTACATCAATACAGATTGCATCAAGTACATTAAATAATACTTATGTTAAATTGGTTTTAGAAGAAATAAAAGAGTCTATAGTTGCCGGTGAATTGTTTTCTGATAGAATGGATAAATATGAATTATTTCCGAAAATGATTGTTAGAATGACTGCAGTTGGAGAAAAGACAGGTCAAATGGATGAAATGTTTGATAAAATAACAGACTATTATAACGATGAAGTTGATGCTGCGGTTGCAACAATAAGTGCTGTTATTGAGCCTGTATTGATTGTAGGTTTAGGTATTATGGTTGGTATTTGTGTTATAGCATTATATTTGCCTATATTTAATATGGCAAATGCCATGGTTAATCAAGAAACATAAAATAAAAAAACAGGAAATTTCTATGCTGAATAAAATTTTAAAAGAAAAAAAAGCATTTACTTTTATTGAAGCAATGGTTATAATAATAATAATAGGAATCTGTATGGTAATGTGGGGCTTTTATGGAAGGGACCATGTAAAGGCTTCCATGATGAATGAAGCAAAAATGTTTATTGAAAAAATTGTAGGGCAGGAAAAAAACTATTATGCAGAAAATAGTGTCTTTTATGCAACACCTGGTTCCGGTGCAGTATCAAGTGCAGATCCTATATTTATAACAACTAAAGAAAATAAATATTTTAACAGATTTAAAATAACAAGACCCGGTGAAACGTTAGGGACACTAATAATTGACGTGTATATTGATTCGTCTAAATATAAAGATTTTTCGGGTTTTAGTATTAGAGGTATATTTACAGCAGATAAAGATCTTATTACATATACTGAAACATACGGTTAGTAAAAAAGGATAGAAATGATAAAAATTTTAAAAGAAAGATCAGCATTAACATTAGTGGAAGTTTTAGTGGCAGTTGTTTTAACGGCTATAGTTATGCTTCATGGTACGGTATTTTTTATAGCAACTTGGAGACTAAATGCTGAAAGCAAAGACTACAATATGGTAGCAAATGATGTTGTGGCTAACCTTGAAAAATGTGTTGCTATGGGAGTTAACCCCGGAGGCAGTGGCAAGGGTAATAAGGTTTTTGCAAATGCTAATGAATATGTTATCAGAAATAGAACTATAAGAGGACTATATACAGTAACGTATTCTTTAGAGAAAACAAATGTGATGTATTATCAAGGTTTTGTATATCTTATTTCCTCTGCAAGATGGAGATATAATAGTTCTGCTACTAATGAAAGTGATACGATTATTAATATAAAAACGGCTTATATTCCTGTATAATGGAAGGTGTCTTTAATTATGTTTAAAACAAAGAATAAAAATTTATTGGGTTTTACGTTGATAGAAATGATGATATCATTGTTTCTGTCTGTTATGGTGGCATTTTTTGTTTATACAATGATGATATCTTCTTATAATGCATATAATAGACTATCTTCTCTTTCTAAAAATGCTAATAGTATAAGATTTTTTATTTCGTCTATTAATAATTCTGCTATGTATGCTTGGAATTTTGAAAACACTACAACTGAGTTAAGATTTTATAGATACGATAAACACCATAGAAAAGAGGTAATGGATAAATATTTTTTTGAGGGTGGTGGAACTTTAGTAAACGATGGTACAAGAAGTACTACTGTTGCTGGTATTAATGGTGCTGCCTATAATAGTAATCTTAGAACGTTGTTTGTAAAAGAGGTTTGGATTGGTGGTAAAATTTATGAAAGAGTAGTAGTATCAAATATCATTAGAGGAATTTATTTTTCTGTTTCCGGTCCGAACAAATATAGAAGATTGAATTTAGGTGTTATATATGATGATGTTGTAAACGCGAAACAAAGTGAATCTACGGGACAAATTATATCTGCTAGTGAAATGAACGATGTAAATACTACAATCAATAGAAGACTTTTTTGTTTTGCAATTAGAGGTTAAAATTAATGATAAAAAATAACAAGGGAACTATTTTAGTTGTTGCTGTTACGGCAATGGTTATAATGATAATCATTGGTTATGTTTGTTTACAAATGTATATGAATCAAGGTATATTAGATACATACGATGTGACTAAAAAAAGGTTGTTTTATTCTGCAGAAGGTTCTATAGAAATGTTCAAAGCTTATCTTATTAAGAATACGAATCTTGAAAAACAAACATATGAAAATATAGGTTTGCCTGGTGGGGCAAAGGGTTTTATTTTTAATAATGCTAAAGTAAATAATAGTGGAAAGAGTGATAACGATTCTTTTTCTGCTGCTAACTCATGGAATCCTTTAGTTTCCGGAACATTGGTTCCGTTTGACGGGACAATGCATCCAAGAATTAATGTTCAAATAGGTTTAAGAAGATTAACGGCATTGGGTGTCGGTGCTGATCAAAATCCGGAACTTAATTCATTCATTAACAGCATTAGTGCTGCTCCTGCTTCCCATTTTTATAGTACTCCCGCCCCAAATTTAAAAACGAGATTTGTTGGAGATGGTACTGGTACTCCTCGTTTTAGGCAAGCAATAGGGAACTTTACTGGTGCAGGAAATAACAAAGCTTATGAAATAGTAGCTAAGGCAACAACGAATCACAGAACAGCTTTAAGTAATAACACTGCAATATCATGTGTAATACATTATTATTTTTATACAACCCCTGAGCACAAGACAATAGGTGGTGTTGATAAAATAATAGCACATAATATAACATTTGTAGGGTGGAGGATAGAAAATTGATAGGTGTAGATTTAGGTAATAAATTTCTTAAAGTATGTAAAATTTCTGGTTATAATCAAAAAACCAAAAATTATTCTATAGTTTCGGCTATGGTTGATATTTCCGCACTTGATCAGAGTGCAAAGAGCCTTTCCATAGCAAGTTTGTTGAATAAGTTGGACATTGAGAAAGAGTCTGTTTTTTTATCAGTATCGGGTAAAGATGTTATCAATAGAGATATAGTATTGCACAGAAACAAAAATAAATCTAAAAATATAAAAAATGAAATTAAAGTGGAAGTTGAAAATACAATAACAGAAAATTTACAAAATATGTATACTTCATATACAATTGTTAGAAATATTTCAGATAAAGAATATAATGTAATATTTTCTGCAGCACCAAAAGAACTTATAAATTCAAAATTCAGTTTGTTCGGTACAATGGAAGATATTTCTGTATCAGGGGTAACAATAGATTCTTTTGCTTTAGTTAATGCATTTAATCATTTTGGACCGGATTTTAAAAATTCGGAAAGTATTGTGCTTATAAATATAGGTCATAAAGTTACAAATGTTGTGGTTTTAAATAATAAAGAACTTGTATTTTTAAAAGATATAGATTTTGGCGGTAATGATATTACCAACGAAATTTCTTCATTTTATACTATTCCGATACAATTGGCTGAAGAAGTTAAAAGAAGAGAAGATTTGAGACAACAACTTAATTTTAATATGAAAAGTATTTTAAAGAAAACTTTGCCAAGCTTAGTTGAAACTTTATTTAGAACAATAGAACATTGTGTAACAAGACAATTTATTATTGCTATTGATAGAATTGTTGTTACGGGCGGAGGAGCATTAACAGACGGAATAGATTCTTTCATAGAAGAAACATTAGGTATTCCTACCACAAAATGGAATCCTTTAGATAATAACAAAGTTGTAGGTTATTCAAACAAAAATGCAGGCTTTTTCCTGCCCGTTGCTTTAGGTCTCGCACTCGAAAAGGAGAAAAAATAAATGTACAATCTTAACTATATTGATGGTCTTATAACCAAAGAAAAATATGGTAATAATTTTATTAGATTTTTAAAATGGTTAAACTTCTTGGTTCATATTGGAATTATAGCTATAATTGCTTTGACAGTGTTCACATATTTTGATATAGAAAACTATAATATGAAAATAGAAAATACCAAAAGAGAGATAGAAAATAAAAGAACAGAAAATAAAATAAGCGATATAGAAAAAGAGTGGGAAATAGTTTATTATAAATTGCTTGCTATAAGAACACAACTTGAAAGACATACTAATTATGCATATATTTTTAGAGATTTAGGTTCATATTTGCCGCTTGAAAATGACGTTTTAAATTTAACTTTTGATAAAAATTTAGGAACGGTATTTATGACAATAAATCCTGACACATTATCAAAACTTACAAGCTTTTATGATTACGCTCCAACAATAAATTCTTCTTTCGAAAAAAGTTCTTATTTGGGACATGAAGTTACAATTCAAGATTTGGAAGAAAGGAAAATGGATAATAAAATTGTATTAAAAGCATTAAAAGTTGCTGTTCCGGTGACTTCAAGGAAATTCATAATGAATAAAGACGATGCTAATAATGGTGAGGGGAGTGAAAATAATGAACAATAGTAATAGAATAATAATTTTCTTGTTTAATTTATTGTTTTTCTTGGGTGTGGCATATGCATGTTATCATTATTTTTATTTAAAATATGCCGGTATTAGAGATGAAAGAAAATCTGTTTATGAAAAGTTTTATAATATTAGTAAACAGTTAGATGATTTTGTTAAGATACAAACGAAAATGGATGAACAAAAAAATTCTTTAAGCGAACCGTTTTTTATTTATGAGGATACTTTTTATTCCAATGAACAAAATAAAACAGCATATAAAGTTAGAATATTGGACTTGCTTAAAAATTTGGATATTACCGTAAAAGAAAAAGTTGAAGGTGAATCCGATGAGGAATCTTTGGTTCAAGAACAAACGGAAGACGGTAATATTTCTATGAAGATAACAATAAATACCGACTATGAAAGACTTTGTAAATTTCTTTTTGAAATAGAAAGATACTCTATTGTTAATAAAATAGATATGGACTATAAGGGAAATATAGTAATTGTTACAAGCCCAATTTTGTTCGATGAACAAATAAACGATTGTTTTAGCGGCAGAAGTTCTGTGGATTTAATTGATGATGATATAAGAAAAGCAGGTTATTTTAAAGAAATTGTAGATAAAATTGAAGAAGTTAAAGATGTAGGAGAAATAAACTCTTGGAGAGAATTTCAACCTATACCCAGAAATCCTTTTTACTATTATGTTCCTCCTAAAAAAACTAAAGGAACCGGTGGTTCCGGCAGACCTGTTTATACAAAACTTGAAAATATACCTATAGATGGTATTATGTATGATAAACAAAAACCTATGGTTATTATAGAAGGAAAATTCTATTATGTTGGTAACACATACAAGAATTGTAAGATTGTACAGATTAATGAAAACAATATAAAAGTAAATCATTATGGTAAAATATATACTATGAGAATGGAAAATTAAAAATTAAAAATAAAATAAGGAGAGAAAATGAAGAAATTTTTGGTGGTACTTTTATTCCTTTCTTTGATGTTTAATTCATCTTTTGTTGTTGCTGCAAATGACGGTTTGCATTCTACAAATTTGATTTCTATCGATTTTCAGGGAACAACTTTGTATACTGTTTTAAACGTGTTAAGTATGAAAACCGGTATGAAATTAATTTCTGATACCGAGTTGTATCAAAAAAAGATAATGTTATCTTTAAAAGATGTTACAGCAGAAGAAGCATTGAATGCATTGCTCGATACTTATGATTTGTACTATGTTAAACAAGGTGATGCTAATATTTACGTTATTAAAAGCAAAGCAGATGGTAGCCACATTACAGTTTCCAGAGTTGTTTTTTGTAATTATGCAAAAGCAGCGGATTTGGAAAAAATATTGGCAACAAGATTATCCAAAGGCGGTAAAATTGTTTCTGATGAAAGAACAAATTCTTTGATTATTACGGATTTGGCCGATAGCCTTGATAAAATGGAAGGTCTTATAAGATCTTTGGATGTTCCGACACAACAGGTTTTGTTGGAAGCAAAAATTGTTGAAATAAATTTAACAAACGGTTTGTCTGTTGGAACGTCTTGGGATGGTGTTTTTAGAGACGGTTTAGTAAATCCTGTACCGGCAGCAGGTGCATGGACAGACAAAAATTTCCTTTATAAAACTTCCGGTAATTTATTTAAAGATAACAGTTTTGGTGCTATAGGAGTATCAATATTGGAAGGAGATTGGAGTATTACCGGACATATTGAGGCCGGAATACAAGATAAAGATGCTAAAATTCTTTCGAACCCTAAATTATTGGTTTTGAATAACCAAGAAGCAACTATAGATATTATTGAAGAAATCCCTTATGTTGAAAGCCAATCTGTTAGCACCGAAGGAACTATAACAGGAACAACATCATTTAAACAAGCAGGTATAAAATTAAAAGTTAAACCTCAAATTAACAGAGACGGTTCTATTGTGTTGGCTGTTTCTCCTGAACAAAGTTATAGAAACGGAGTTGGTCCTGATGGTGCAACACCTATTATAAATACAACTAAATCAACAACAACATTAATGTTAAGAAGCGGAGAAACTGCAGCTATAGGCGGATTAATAAGAGAAACAGAAGATAATACAACAGTAAAAGTTCCTTTATTAGGAGATATACCTTTGTTGGGATATTTGTTTAAGAGTGTTCAGAAAAATAAAACAAGAACAGAACTTACAATATTTATAACGGCAAAAATTGTTAACTAGTAAAATTTTATGGGGCATAAAAATGGAAAATGAAAAAACAAATGAGATTCCAAGAATATTAATAGTTGAAGATGATGAGGCTGCAAGATTATCCTTAAAGGCATCATTGGAAGCTGAGAATATGTTTGTCGAGGCTGTTGAAAACGGTGCAAATGCGGAAAATATGATTAAGTATTCATCTTTTGATGTTGTTATTGTAGATTACAGATTACCTGATATAGATGGTCTTAATTTAATAAAGAAAATGAAATTAATTGTGCCTGATATTATGACTCTGGTTGTTACTGCTCATACTTCCGTTGAAATTGCCGTAGATGCAATGAGAATGGGTGCTTATGATTATATGTCTAAACCGTTGGATATAGAAAATTTGGTCAATACTATTTATAAAATCATAAATGATAAAAAAGATTTATATACCAGTAAACAAATGTTATCTGAAATGGTTACCAAAAAAAGTGTGGATTATTTATTTAATGATGAACAGGTTGCTGTAATAACCGCACCTAATTCAAATATTTTGGTAGAAGGAAAACCTAAAGGCAGTCTTTTTAAGAGCATAAAGAAGTTTTTTGTTGGAATAAAAAATTATTATTGGGGTGCGTAAATATGACAATAAAAAAGGTATTATTATTTCTTTCTTTATTTGTGTTTACAGTATCAGCTGCAAGTTTTGCTATAACAAGAGATAGTGTAGAAACAAAAAATACTGAATCTAAAAAGTTGCCTTATGAAAAAGAAATTCAAAAAGCACGAAATTGTTACTGTGAAGGAAATTTTGCAAAAGCAGAAGAATTTATTAATTCTGTTTTGTTGCAAGTTGCAGATAACGAAAAGGCTAATGAATTAAAAAATAAGATAATGTTGCTGCAGGAAAGAGAATTGTTTTATAAAAGAACTTTAGTTAATGATTATCTCATAGAATTAAGAAGAACTGTTAAAGAAGGTAACTATTATGAAGGCTTTATGTTTATAAATAAAATAAAAGAGTTTGCTCCTGATGAAAACATAAATTCTTTTTACAGTAGATTGATAAGTGAACAAGATGTTGTTTTGTATTCACTTGAAGATTCTAATGATAAAAAAATATTTAAAGATTCCATTGAATATTTTGTTAACGGAAAATATTCTAAATCTACAGATTTGATTTACAAATTATACAAGAAATATCCAAAATTTGCAGATTATGTTGGTATGTGCAGATATTATACTTTAAAAGAAACGAATGCTAAAAGAATAAAAGTTTTGTATAAAAAAGCTGTTAAATGTTTCAAAGAAACAAAATTGGGTGAAGCAAGAAATTATGCAGATATGTGTTACAGCTTAGATCCTACAGATATTAAATTGAAAATTTTAGTTGATCAAATAAATATGGAGATAATTTAGTTTAATTGCTAAAAGTTAGAAATAAAGCATTAATATTTTACATTGCAGTTATATTTATTATTTCCTTTGTTTTAAGATATAAGCTCTTATTTAACTATTTTGTTATAGATGATTATGTACTTGTTATAAACAATTCTTTTATAAGTAGTATTTCAGGTTTACTTGAAGTCTTAAATCCCAAAAATTTTTTTAGTGTCTTGCCCATTAGGTGCGGGGCAAGACCTTTTACTGTAGCCTCATTAATTTTAGATTATCATTTTTTTTATTTAAATCCGTTAGGATATCATTTAGTTAACCTATTGTTGCATAGCATAAATTCCTGCTTGTTATTTTTGTTCTGTTACAATCTGAAAAAAGACAATAAAGCTTTTCCTTTCATAGTTGCTCTTTTTTATTCCTTACATCCTATTCAAACTGAAGTTGTTAATACCATAAGTTTTAGAGCGGATTTGTTACTGTCAATGTTTTCTTTGATGGCATTAAATTTAATAAACTTTTTTGATAATAAAAGAATTGTTATAAATAAAAAATTTTTAAGTGTAATAATTTTTTTATTTGTTTGTTTTGCTTTTTTATCAAAAGAAAATGCCGTTGTTTTGCCTGTAATAATTTTTATTTATGTTTATTTGTTTTATAAAAATAATAAATTATTAAATTTTTCGTTGGTAACTTTTGTTTTAATTGTAAGTTTATTTTTGTTTTTTTGGGTTGAAAGATTTCCTGTTCCGTTATATTTCTCAATGTATCCGAGTTTACCTGTAAATTTTAACCCATTATTCAATATTACAAGCTATTTATATACATTATTTACAGTTTTGTTTTATAATATTTTACATGTTTTATATCCGGTAAATTTATCCGTTGATTATACTTTAATATTTTCCAAATATATTTTTATATTTGTGACTCTGTTTATTATAACCGTTATCTTTATATTGATATATGTAAAAGATAAATATGTTAGATTTTCAATTTTAGCACTCATCGTTGCTTATTTACCGGTAAGCAATTTGATTCCGTTGGTTAATACTGTTGCAGACAGATATATGTATTATCCTATGATATTTGTATCAATATTATTTGGTTTATTATATTTAAAATTACAAAAATTTATTAATCCAAAATTATTAATTTCTTTTATTATTATTTTATTTGTTTTAAATACTGCAATATCTTATGACAGGGGGACAGTTTTTAATAATCAATATTCTCTATATTTTGATGCAATAACAAAAAATCCTAATCATCCGAGAGCATTATATAACATGGCAGTTGCATATTATGGAAACAAAGAATATGAAAAATCTTTAGCTTTGTTAGATAGATTAAGCAGTATAAACCCGAATTACAATAGAGAATCAGTTTGGTTTATAGCAGGTAAAAATTATAAAGATTTAAAAGATAATGAAAAGGCTAAAGAATATTATATGAAAGCTTTTTTGCTGGCTCCGCAAAATCAAGATTTTTTAGATGAATTTATATTAATGTTCCCTTCAGTGGATAGAGCATTGTATTATCTTTTAAATAATACAAAAACTTTAGATGATGAAATAATTTCATCTTTCCAACAATATCAAAAATCAAAGAATACCGTCGAAGTAAAATAAACACTTGACAATTTTTTTACTCTGTGTTATAATTAGCACTTGTAAGATTTAAGTGCTAATATTGATAGAGTGCTAAATTAGAATAATGGAGGATTAGAAGAATAGAAGATTGGGTGAAAATAATAAAACTTTTCAACCTTTCAACCATTCAACTTTTCAACTAAAATGAGACAAATATCCAAAAGCATTTTACAGGAAAGAAAAGCAAGAGTTTTATATGCTGTTATTCATGAGTATATAAAGACCGGTAAACCTGTCGGTTCAAGTGTTTTGGAGCAGAAATATAAATTTAATTTATCTCCTGCAACATTAAGAAATTTGATGGCGGAACTTGAAAAAGACGGATATTTAACTCATCCGCATACTTCGGCAGGAAGAATTCCTACTGATGCAGGCTATAAAGCTTATGTTAATTCCTTGGTTGAATTACAAAGGTTAGCGGTTGAAGAAGAAGAAAGGATTAAACAAGAATACGAAAAAAAGACAAAAGAAATAGAAAGCCTTTTATCTCAAACATCTAAAATATTGTCGGGGCTTTCAAATTATACAGGTTTTATTACAGCACCTAAAGCTAAAGTTAACGAGATAAGAAATATAGAATTGATGCAGGTTTCAAAAAGTCAGGTTATGGTTATACTTTTAACT
>JAEEGL012585821.1_pt1 | contig 21790 bp, 10 predicted proteins | sample 9134231 | NCBI WGS metagenome assembly JAEEGL01 (sample SAMN16246548, study PRJNA631951) | gut metagenome | biome: gut microbiome; feature: rumen; material: fiber-attached | host: Bos | place: Iran: Karaj | collected 2018-10
AGCTTCGAAACGAGCTGGCTGCCGTAAATAGGATCGGGGAGAACCTCACGCTTGGGTATGTTTCCTCTTCTGGGCACTTTACTTCCCTCCTTCATTATTGATAAATGAGTTCATCGGTACTCGAAAGCATTTTTTCTTCCGCCAGCGCTCAGCTTGTATATTATATAAAAGCTTTCGCTGATGAAAAATCCGAGTAACTTCCGGCTTATGAGCCGTATTGATTATTTCTTCGCTGCCTTGGGACGCTTAGCTCCGTATTTTGAACGGGACTGCATTCTTCCCGTTACGCCCTGTGTATCGAGCGTGCCGCGAATGATGTGGTAACGAACGCCCGGGAGATCTCTTACACGGCCGCCTCTGATAAGAACTACGCTGTGTTCCTGAAGGTTGTGACCTATACCGGGAATATATGTAGTAACTTCAGCGGTGTTTGTAAGACGTACTCTTGCGATCTTACGAAGAGCAGAGTTAGGTTTCTTCGGGGTTTTTGTTCCGACTGAAACGCATACGCCTCTCTTCTGCGGGTTGGACTGTTCCGTCGGCTTCTTCTTGAGAGAGTTGAGACCCTTCTGAAGAGCGGGTGCCGTGGATTTTACGGTAAGAGTCTGTCTTCCCTTACGGACGAGCTGGTTAAATGTAGGCATGTTTTTCCTCCTTTTCTTCAATATTTTATATTAAATGATAATATAATCTTGTCTTTCCGGATCATATAGGGGGCTAAAAAGTGCATAATTACCCCTTTATTTTTCCGTTGTGAACATTTGATAGTATAGCATAAATTATGACTTTTTTCAAGCCTAAATTCTTAATTTTTTCCGAACAAACAGTGATTTTCGGCGCCGGGACGGATGTTTTTCGTCTCCGGCGCCTGTTTTTTTATCAGCCTGCGTTTTCGGAACCGTCAAGTTCTGTTATTTCAACGTTTCTGTATCTTTCAAGACCGGTTCCCGCGGGAATAAGCTTGCCTATGATTACGTTCTCTTTAAGTCCGACAAGCATATCGGTCTTGCCCTTGATCGCGGCGTCGGTAAGGATCTTTGTGGTTTCCTGGAACGACGCTGCGGAAAGGAAGCTTTCCGTTGCAAGAGCGGACTTCGTTATACCGAGAAGAACCGTCTGGTATTCTGCGGGAACAGCGTCCGGATTTGCTGCAAGAAGCTTGCGGTTAACGTCTTTTACCTCAGCTCTGTCAACGATCGATCCAAGCATGAAGCCTGTGTCGCCCGGTTCGGTGATACGGACTTTTCTCATCATCTGACGAATGATGATCTCGATGTGCTTATCGTTGATATCAACGGCCTGGCTGTGGTAAACCTTCTGTATTTCCTGAGTGATGTATTCTTCAACGGCTGCTTCCGATTTAACTCTCAGGATATCCTGCGGGTCCTGAGCGCCCTCGGTAAGCTCCTGTCCCTTGCGGATAAAGTCGCCTTCGTGAACCTTGAGTCTTGCTCCGTAAGGAATGAGATACTGGCATATCTCGCCTGTTTCGGGGTTTTTGATAACGGCGTATCTTGCATGTTTCATTTCCTGGAACGAGAGCTCGCCGTCGGTTTCGGAAAGGATGGCGAGGATCTTCGGGTGACGGGCTTCGAAAAGCTCCTGAACTCGCGGAAGACCCTGGGTGATATCCGAGCTGCCCGCAACGCCGCCGGTGTGGAACGTTCTCATGGTGAGCTGTGTACCGGGTTCACCGATAGACTGAGCAGCTATTATGCCGACCGCTTCGCCGACGTTTACGGTTTCGGACGTTGCAAGGTTCATACCGTAGCACTTTGCGCATACGCCGTAGCGGCATTCGCATGTGAGAACGGAACGGAGTTTGAGCTCCTTGAATCCCGCTGCAACGATCTTCTTTGCGTCAGCGTCGCGGATATATCTCGTGTTCGGGCAGATAACTTCACCTGTTTTCGGATCGATAACGTCTTCGACGGGGAATCTGCCGAGAAGTCTGTTGTAAAAGCTTTCGATGATCTCATCGCCGTTGCCGATATCGCGGACGACAATGCCTTCCGTTGAGCCGCAGTCGTCTTCTCTTACGATAACGTCCTGCGAAACGTCAACAAGTCTTCTTGTAAGATAACCGGAGTCTGCGGTTCGAAGCGCGGTATCCGCCTGACCTTTTCTCGCGCCCTTGGATGATACGAAATATTCGAGAACCGTAAGTCCTTCACGGAAGTTCGCTCTGATGGGAACGTCGACTGTTCGACCGGTCGTGTTTGCCATAAGTCCGCGCATACCGCAAAGCTGTCTTATCTGGTCGATAGAGCCGCGGGCACCGGATACTGCCATCATGTTTATCGGGTTGAAGGCGTCGAGGTTCTGCTGAAGCTTCTTGGTAACTTCGTTTGTGGTGGAGTTCCATACCGAAACTACCTGAGCGTAACGTTCGTCGTCGGAAATAAGACCTCTTCTGAAATGCTTCGTTATCTTTTCTACTTCCACGTCCGCTTTATGAACGAGTTCCGCCTTTTCGGGAGGAATTTCCATATCGCTAACGGAAATAGTGATCGCGCCCTTGGTTGAATATTTGTAGCCCTGCGCCTTGATCATATCGAGCACTTCTGCCGTCTTCGTTATTCCGTGAACCTTTATGCAGCGGTCGATGATCTTTTTGAGCTCGGATTTCTTCGCTACGTTGGTGACTTCAAGGTCGAATATCTTTGCGGGATCGGATCTGTCAACGAATCCGAGGTCCTGCGGAATGGGACGGTTGAATATTATCTGACCTACCGTTGCGTTTATAAGTCTTGCTTCGATGTTTCCGTTATATTCCTTGCAGACTCTTACTTTGATGGGGGCATGGAGTCCTACGGCGCCGGCATCGTATGCAAGAAGAGCTTCGTCAAAGTCTTTGAATATTTTGACTTTATATTTCTTTTCTTCGCCCGTTTTCGCGTCTTTCGCGCTTATTATTCCCGCGCCTTCGGCATCGGCAGGTGCCGGCTCAACGCCCGGTTCGGTATATTTTATTATTGTAAGATAATAGGAACCGAGAACCATGTCCTGAGACGGAACGGTTACGGGCATGCCGTCCTGAGGACGGAGCAGGTTGTTTGCGGAAAGCATGAGGAATCTCGCTTCTGCCTGAGCTTCCGCAGAAAGGGGAACGTGAACGGCCATCTGGTCGCCGTCGAAGTCTGCGTTGAAAGCGGTACATACGAGCGGATGGAGCTTCAGGGCGCGTCCTTCAACAAGCACGGGCTCGAAAGCCTGGATACCGAGTCTGTGAAGAGTCGGCGCGCGGTTGAGAAGAACGGGGTATTCCTTGATGACTGTCTCGAGAGCGTCCCAGACGGGAGCTTCCGATCTTTCTACCATCTTTTTCGCGCTCTTTATGTTCTGAACTATTCCGAGCTCGGAAAGCCTCTTCATAACGAACGGCTTGAAAAGCTCGAGTGCCATCTCCTTAGGCAGACCGCACTGGTATATCTTCAGTTCGGGACCTACGACGATAACGGAACGTCCGGAATAGTCGACACGTTTTCCGAGCAGGTTCTGACGGAAACGGCCCTGTTTGCCTTTGAGGATATCCGAGAGCGATTTCAGCGCTCTGTTGTTCGGTCCGCTTACCGGTTTGCCTCTTCTGCCGTTGTCTATAAGCGCGTCGACTGCTTCCTGAAGCATACGTTTTTCGTTTCTTATGATTATTGCGGGCGCCGAAAGCTCGAGAAGCTTGCGCAGACGGTTGTTTCTGTTGATAACGCGTCTGTAAAGATCGTTAAGGTCGCTTGTTGCAAATCTGCCGCCGTCAAGCTGGACCATAGGTCTGATCTCGGGCGGAATTACGGGAATTACGTCAAGGATCATCCACTCGGGGCGGTTGCCGGACGTTCTGAACGATTCAACAACTTCGAATCTCTTAAGAAGCTTGATCTTTTTCTGACCGTTGGAGTCTTTCATCTCTGCCTTGAGCTCTTCGGAAAGCTTGTCAAGGTCTATCTCCATAAGAAGTTCCTTTATGGCTTCCGCGCCCATGCCGGCTCTGAAATCGTTGCCGTATTTTTCGTAGAGATCGCTGTATTCTTTTTCGGTAAGAGTCTGTTTTTTCTTTATTTCGGGTATTCCGCCGTCGTCAAGAACGATATATGCGCCGAAGTAAAGAACGCTTTCGAGCTGACGGGGCTGGATATCGAGCATCTGACCGAGACGTGACGGGATGCCTTTGAAATACCAGATGTGAGAAACGGGAGCGGCAAGCTCGATATGTCCCATTCTTTCGCGGCGGACTTTAGATTTCGTTATTTCAACACCGCAGCGTTCGCAGACTTTTCCTTTATATCTGAAACGTTTGTATTTTCCGCAATGGCATTCCCAGTCTTTTGTGGGACCGAAGATACGCTCGCAGAAAAGGCCGTCTCTCTCGGGTTTAAGTGTTCTGTAATTGATCGTTTCGGGCTTTTTTACCTCGCCGTGAGACCATGAACGGATCTTTTCGGGGGAGGCAAGACCTATTCTGATGGATTCAAATGAGTTGAATTCCATGCCGGAGGAGTACTGATTGTTTATGGATGTTTCTTTTTCCGTGCTCATTCGCATTTTCCTCCTTTATATATTATGCTCTTCGCTGTCGTCGGTATCTTCGTCACCGTCTTCTGAAACGAAGTAGCTGTCGTAATCATCTGTCTGGCTGTTTGAATCTTCCGAGTCTCCGCCGATCTCCGAGTAGATATAATCGGCAGCAGGGAAATCGAATTCGTCGTCGGTATTCATAACTTCCCTTGCTTCCTCGGGAGTGAACGTATCGCCGTCGTCGTCATCGTCATAAGAGGTGGTAAGATCGATCTCGTGCTGGTCTTTTGCAAGAACCTTTATATCAAGACCGAGAGACTGAAGCTCTTTGACAAGAACCTTGAAGCTTTCGGGAATGCCCGGTTCGGGAACGTTTTTGCCCTTGACTATCGATTCAAACGTCTTTACTCTGCCCACAACGTCGTCGGACTTGACGGTAAGCATTTCCTGAAGCGTATATGCCGAGCCGTAAGCTTCGAGCGCCCAGACTTCCATTTCGCCGAAACGCTGTCCGCCGAACTGAGCTTTACCGCCGAGAGGCTGCTGTGTAACGAGAGAGTAGGGACCTGTGGAACGTGCGTGGATCTTATCGTCAACAAGGTGATGCAGCTTGAGATAATACATATAACCTACGGTTACCTCGCCGTCGAAAAGATCACCGGTCCTGCCGTCGTAAAGAATCGTTTTGCCTGTCTTGTCATATCCGGCTAGTTCGAGACATTTCGATATATCTGATTCCTTTACGCCGTCGAATACGGGTGTTTCGATCTTCCATCCGAGAGCTTTTGCGGCATATCCCAGGTGAACTTCGAGAACCTGACCGATATTCATACGCGAAGGAACGCCGAGCGGGTTGAGAACGATGTCAAGCGGTGTTCCGTCGGGAAGGAAGGGCATATCCTCCTGAGGAAGGATTCTTGAAACAACGCCTTTGTTACCGTGACGGCCTGCCATCTTGTCGCCTACGGAGATCTTACGTCTCTGTGCGATATATACGCGGACCTGCATATTCGTTGAGGGTGAAAGCTCTGTGGAGTTTTCTCTCGTGAATACCTTAACGTCAACAACTATACCGTTTTCGCCGTGAGGAACTTTAAGGCTTGCGTCTCTTACTTCTCTCGATTTCTCACCGAAAATCGCTCTGAGAAGACGTTCTTCGGCTGTCTGTTCCGCATCGCCCTTCGGGGAAACTTTACCTACGAGTATGTCGCCCGCTCTTACTTCTGCGCCGATACGGATTATTCCGCGTTCGTCAAGGTCTGCAAGCAGGTCTTTCGAAACGCCGGGGATATCGTTTGTTATGTCTTCGGGACCGAGCTTCGTTTCCTTTGCGTCGATCTCGTATTCTTCAACGTGGATAGACGTGAACGTGTCTTCCTTGACGAGCTTTTCGTTGAGAAGAACGGCGTCTTCGTAGTTATATCCTTCCCAGGTCATGAAACCGATAAGCATGTTTTTACCGAGAGCAAGCTCACCGTTGGACGTTGCGGGACCGTCTGCTATAACGTCGCCCTTCTTTATCCGCTGACCTACTGAAACTATCGGGCGCTGGTTGATGCAGGTGCCCTGGTTGGAACGGAGGAACTTGATTATCGGGTACTCTTCGGTCTCACCGCTGTCTTTTGTTATTCTGATCTCCGTTGCGGAAACGTAGGTTACCGTGCCGTCGCATTTTGAAACAACGCATACGCCGCTGTCTACCGCCGCGCGGTATTCCATACCTGTTCCTACGATCGGAGACTCGGTCTTAAGAAGAGGAACGGCCTGTCTCTGCATGTTCGCGCCCATCAGCGCACGGATGGCGTCGTCGTTTTCAAGGAACGGTATCATCGACGTTGCCACGGAAACGACCTGTTTCGGAGAAATATCGATGAAATCCACTTTTTCTTTTTCAACTTCGGCAATGTTTTCTCTGTGGCGGACGGCGACCTTCGGTCTGAGAAGTCTGTTCATCTCGTCACGCGGTTCGTTTGCCTGGGCAACGATATAGTTGTCCTCGGTATCCGCAGTCATATATACGACTTCTTCGGAAATAATGCCTGTCTCTTTGTCTATCGGGTGATACGGCGCTTCAATGAAGCCGTATTCGTTTATTCTCGCAAAAGAAGCAAGGTATGAAATAAGACCGATGTTCGGACCTTCAGGGGTTTCAACGGGGCACATGCGTCCGTAGTGCGAGTAGTGAACGTCTCGAACGTCGAAGCCTGCGCGGTCACGGGTAAGACCGCCGGGACCGAGGGCGGAAAGTCTTCTCTTATGAGTGATTTCCGCAAGCGGGTTGGACTGGTCCATAAACTGCGAAAGGGGTGAAGAACCGAAGAATTCGCGGATCGCAGCGATAACGGGTCTTGAATTGAGCAGGGATGTGGGAGTTGCCTCCGCAACGTTCTGCATATTCATTCTTTCTCTTACGGCTCTTTCCATTCTCGTAAAGCCGATGCGCAGCTGGTTCTGAAGAAGCTCGCCTACGCAGCGGATACGGCGGTTGCCGAGATGGTCGATATCGTCGGTGGAACCGATGCCGTAGTAAAGACCGAGCAGATAGTTTACCGCAGAGAAGAGGTCTTCGTTGCAGATCGTGTTGGGCGTCAGTTCGCTGAGACGTTCCTTCGCCATTTCTCTGATCTCTTTTTCGTCAGAGCACTTTTCGAGAATATCGCAAAGAACGGGGAATTTGACCCATTCGCGAACGCCTATCTCTTTGGGATCGAACGAAACGAAGTTTTTCATATCGACCATGCGGTTGGAAAATACGCGTATTTCTTTTTCCTCGATATTGATGTATACTTCGTAAGCGCCGCTGGCTTCTATTCTGAGCGCCTGCTCTCTTGTGAGCGGCTTTCCGTCAACGTCGGCTATTATTTCGCCCGTGAGAGGATCGGATACCGGTCTTGTGAGCACCTTGCCGGTGATACGGTTGCCGAGAGCGAGTTTTTTGTTGTATTTATAACGTCCTACGCGCGTAAGATCATACGTTCTTTCGCTGAAGAAAAGATTGTCTATATGAGCTACCGCGCCGTCAACGGTTGCAGGCTCGCCCGGACGCAGCTTTTTGTAAAGCTCGAGAAGAGCGGTGGAACGGTTCGTGGACGTATCCTTTTCAAGGGTGGAAAGAACTCTTGCGTCCTCGCCGAAGGTTTCCTTGATCTTTTCGTCGGTGTCTATACCGAAGGCGCGGATAAGAGTTGTTACGGGCACTTTCTTTCCCTTATCCACTCTGACGTAAATAACGTCGTTTGCGTCGCTTTCAAATTCTACCCACGGACCTCTGTTAGGCATTATTGTTCCGCTGAACAGCTTGTTTCCCGCTTTATCCATCTCGTAAGCGAAATAAACGCCGGGAGAACGAACCAGCTGTGAAACTACGACACGCTCGGCTCCGTTGATAATAAAAGTTCCGGTATCGGTCATCAAAGGAAAGTCTCCGAAGAAGATTTCGGTTTCTTTGATGTCCTGAGTCTGAGTGTTTGTGAGACGGCAGTTTACCTTCAGAGGAGCTGCGTATGTCGCGTCGCGCTCCTTGCATTCGCCGATGGAATACTTCGGCGTTTTTTCAAGCGTGTAGCCTACGTAATCGAGAACGATCGTGCCGGTGTGGTCCTCGATGTGAGAAGATTCTTTGAGGACCGAAGGAATTCCTTCTTCGACAAACCACTTGTAGCTGTTAAGCTGAATGTCGATAAGATTGGGAATTTCCTGCGCTTCTTTGATCTTCGCGAAGTTTACTCTCGTGTTGTTTCCGAGCTGCTCGTAATGAGCTCCGACTGTCTTGGGATCGACCGTTGGGGTCATACGCTATCATCCTCCGTTTTATGTTTGTAAATTTTAAAAACCACTTGATTTTTTTTCCGATGTATGATATAATGACATATCAATCGGAAAAACGGAACGTTTTTTTACGATCCGCCGCACCTCCTTTGATCACCCGAAAAAAGGCGAAAATCCGCAAAGGTGTAGATTATAATTATACCATAAACTATGCACTATGTCAAGCTTTCCGCCCCCGATCGGGACTTGATTTTCAAAACTGTAGCTTTTAACGAACTTTTATCAAAATCACGCCGGAAAATTGGTAAAAATATACAAACGAGGTAAAAATCTATGAAGAGAGCATTACTCAGCGTTTCCGATAAGACGGGAATAGTCGATTTTGCTAAAGAGCTTTCCGCTCTCGGCTATGAAATCCTTTCCACGGGAGGAACGGCATCCGCTCTCCGCGAAAACGGAGTTGCCGTTACGAACGTCAGCGACGTTACGGGCTTTCCCGAATGCCTTGACGGCCGCGTAAAAACACTTCACCCCATGATCCACGCAGGCATCCTTGCGATGAGAAGCAATCCCGAGCATATGAAGCAGATAAAGGAACTTGGCGTTGAACCGATAGACGTTATCGCAATCAACCTTTATCCGTTCAAGAAAACGATACTCAAAGAGGGAACAACGTTTGAAGAGGCTGTCGAGAATATCGATATCGGCGGTCCCACAATGATCCGCGCCGCGGCAAAAAACCATCCCGACGTAGCTGTTATAGTCGATCCTGCGGATTACGGAAAGGTTATCGAACAGCTCAAAAACGGAGGCATAAGCCTTGAAGCGAAAAAAGAGCTTGCTCTGAAGGTTTTCGAACATACTGCCGCTTACGATGCGCTCATAGCCGATTATTTCAGAAAACAGCTCGGCAAATCGCCTTTTGCCGACAACCTCACTCTTACCTTTGAAAAAGTTCAGACGATGCGTTACGGCGAGAACCCGCATCAGAACGCCGCTTTCTACAAGCAGATCGGACATTATGAGGGCACGCTTGCAGAGGCCGAACAGCTTTCGGGCAAAGAGCTGTCTTACAATAACATAAACGATACGAACGGCGCTCTTGACCTTCTCAAAGAATTTGAAGGCAAAACGGCTGTCGTTGCGGTAAAACACGCAAATCCCTGCGGCGTAGGAACGGGCGAGACAGTTTTCGACGCTTACATGAATGCGTATAACGCCGACCCCGTATCGATATACGGCGGAATAGTTGCGGTAAACGCTACCGTAGACGCAAAAACAGCGGAAAAGATGCACGAAATATTCCTTGAAATCGTTATCGCGCCCGATTTTACCGAAGATGCGGTTAAGATCCTTTCTTCCAAACCGAATCTGAGAATAATGAAGCTGCCCGCAATAACGAAGAGAAACACCCCTGACATGCTCGATATGAAGAAGGTAGCGGGCGGACTTCTCGTTCAGGAGCTCGACTGCTCGCTTTACGGCGGAGAGCTTAAGTGCGTTACGGACAGAGCTCCTACAGAGGAAGAAATGAAAGCTCTCGACTTTGGCTGGACTGTCGTAAAGCATACCAAATCAAACGCGATAGTTCTTGCAAAAGAAAATATGACCGTAGGCGTAGGCCCCGGCCAGACAAACCGCATTACCGCCCTTGAGCTTGCAATAAAATACGCGGGCGATAAGGCTAAGGGCTCCGTTCTTGCTTCCGACGCGTTCTTCCCGTTTGACGACTGCGTAGACGCCGCTCACAAGGCAGGCATCACGGCTATTATTCAGCCGGGCGGATCGATAAGAGACGAAGACTCGATAAAGAAATGCAACGAATACGGCATCGCCATGGTATTTACGGGTCAGAGACATTTCAAACACTGATCCTGACCGTGCATAAAAAACTTCACGAATGAAAAGAGGGTGTATTTTATGAAGGAAAAGAAAACTCTTGAAGAAAAATACGCAAAACCGGGCGAAGAGCTCAGAACCGGTTCCATAGTAGTTATGGGTATAGGCTTCTTTGTCTTTCTCATAATGCTTTATTTCTCAACTCAGATGCAGACAAACGGCTGGATATTCATTATTATCGGCATAGTTCTCTGGGCGTTCTGCATACTGATCGTTTCAAAAAACCTGAAAGGCTGGATCTACGGCAAACGCCGCGAACATCTTCTTAAAACAGGCAAACTGAAAGAGACTGCGAAGAAGACATACAACCGCGAACATAAGTTTGACGAAGACTGATATTCAGACCGCGGAGGACACGCGATCGCGGAAAAAGCCCAATGCTTTTTCTGAGGAAAGTCCGAGCTCCAACGGGAAAGAATAACGGATAACGTCCGCCGAGGGTAACCTCCGGGACAGTGCAACAGAAAATAACGTCGGGAAAATCCCGTCACGGTGAAAAGGTGAGGCAAGAGCTCACCGGGAAGACGGCAACGCCTTCCGTCAGTGTAAACCCTATTCGGAGCAATTCCGGTATAAGACAGAAAGGCTTATGCTTTTCAGCGCCTCCCGTCGCGTCTTGAAGGAAGCTGGAGATACGGAGCAATCCGTGTTCGAGATAGATGATACGCGTAGATACAAAACTCGGCTTATTATCCTCCGTGCAGTAAGAAAAAAAACGGACGTCTTGCGCACCATGCGTAAAACGTCTTTTTTTTGTCTCCAAAACGCGAAAAAAAGCATTTACACTAAAAATTACGATTTTTTATTTATTACTTCCGTTTTTTTGACACCGAATCGTTCAAATGTTCGTTTATTATCACCGTGTTCCATTAATATATACAAGGAGTTATATATGCTTCAGCTGAAAAATATAAAAAAAGACTATGATCTGGGCGGAGGCAGCGTTCATGCGCTGAAAGGCATCTCTCTGTCTTTCCGCGAGAGTGAATTCGTTTCAATACTCGGTCCGTCAGGATGCGGAAAAACGACTATGCTTAATATCCTGGGCGGACTTGACAAATATACCGACGGCGATCTTATCATAAACGGCGTTTCGACGAAAAATTATAAGGACAGAGACTGGGACGCTTACAGAAACCACTCTGTCGGCTTCGTTTTTCAGACTTATAATCTTATTCCGCATCAGACCGTTCTTCAAAACGTTGAGCTTGCTCTTACTCTTTCGGGCGTGTCTAAATCCGAACGCAGACAGCGCGCAAAAAAAGCTCTTGAAGAGGTCGGTCTTGGCGACCAGCTGAAAAAACGTCCGAATGAGATGTCAGGCGGTCAGATGCAGAGAGTTGCGATCGCAAGAGCGCTCGTAAACGATCCGGATATCATTCTTGCCGACGAGCCAACGGGCGCGCTTGACTCTGAAACGAGCGTGCAGGTAATGCAGATACTCAAACGTGTATCGGAAAAACGCCTCGTCGTTATGGTCACGCATAACGCCGAACTTGCGCAGCAGTATTCCACGCGCATAGTCCGCATGCTTGACGGCGTTATCCTAAGCGACACCGAGCCTGTCAGCGAGGAGGAAACGGCTGCTTTTGAAAAGGCGGAAGCGGAAAAGAACGTATCTCGCAAAAGAATAAAGAAACCGTCGATGTCTTTCGCAACGTCATTCGGACTGTCTCTGAAAAACCTTTTCACGAAAAAGGGCAGGACCGTGCTCACCGCCTTTGCCGGCTCGATAGGCATTATAGGCATAGCGCTTATTTATGCGGCGTCAAACGGCATGACTACATATATCAATACCGTTCAGGAAGACACTCTGTCGTCTTACCCGATATCCATCGAGGCCACCACCATAGACCTTGGCACGCTAATGCAGACCTTCATGGGCGCAGTGAACGATGAGAGCAAAAACCATGAAAACGATGCCGTTTACTCAAAATCCGCGATGTTCGATATGCTTAATGCCATAAACAATATCGAAACCACGGAAAACGATCTGAAATCATTCCGCAACTATATAGAAACCCAGAAGGCGGACGAAGAAAGCAGCCTTTCTGAAGCGCTCAGCGGAATAAGGTATACGTATGACGTTTCGCTGAATGTTTACACAAAAAACCGTGACGGAGAAATAACCGTTTCGGATACGGGAAAGCTTTTCTCACAGGCTCTTGCCAAAAACTACGGCAATTCTGCCTCTTCCCGCACTTCAGCCGCGTCTGTCACCTCAGGCAACTCCGCTCTTTCGCTCTTCACAGCCGGACCGTCGGCAGGAAGATCCCGTCTGTGGCAGGAAATGCTTTCGGGAGACAACGGCAGAGCGATAAATCCCATTCTTGAAGGACAGTATGAGCTTGTTTACGGCACATGGCCCGATGAATACGACGAGATCGTTATCGTTCTTGACGAAAACAACGAAATAGACGATCTGTCTCTTTTTGCTCTCGGTCTTAAGTCCGAAGCGGAAATGGACGAGATATTCGATGCTGTTTCAAAAGGAACGCAGATAGATACTTCACTGCAAAGCTGGTCGTATGAAGAGATCTGCGATAAGGAATACAGAGTCGTTCTCAGCAGCGACTGCTATACGTACGATGAATTTACCGGAACGTACGTCGATCTCAGAACAACAGACGCAGGACTTCGCTATCTTTATGACAAAGCGCTCGTTCTTAAGGTTTCGGGTATTATCCGTCCCGACAAAAACGCTGTCGCTGCAATGCTCAACGGATCTGTCGCATATACCTCGATGCTTACCGAATACATAATAGAAAAGGCTCACGATTCAGAGCCCGTAAAAGCTCAGATCGCAGCTCCGGATACCGATATCTTCACTGCGCTTCCTTTCAGAGAAAGCAGCGGCAGAATGACTGATGAGGAAAAGGAAGAATCCTTCCGTAATTATATAGCGGGCATCGATACCGAAAAGAAAGCCTCCGCCTACGTTGAAATAATGGCGATACCTTCTCAGGAGCAGCTTGACGCTGCTGTCGGATCGGTGATGAACGGAATGACGAGAGAAAAAATAGAATCACTTCTCGTCTCGTCAATGTCGGAGCAGATGAGCATGTCTCAGCAGGAAATCGAAGATTATCTTTCTCAGATGAGCGATGACGACCTTTTCGGAATTTTTGAAGATTCCGTCAGAGCTCAGTCTGCAGAACGTATTTCTTCTCAGGTCAGACAGGGCCTTGCTTCTATGAGCTCTGAACAGCTTGCCGCCGCGCTTGATGCCGCTCTGCCGCAGTATACAACTGAGCAGTGCGCGGAATATCACGATAAAGTGCTTGTTTTTTCGGATAAGACCTATGAGGAAAACCTTATAAAACTCGGCTGCGTTTATCTTGACAGCCCCTCTTCAGTAAATCTTTATGCGTCAACCTTCGCAAACAAGGATATAATCGAGGACAGCATCTCCGAATATAACCGCGACCTTGACGATCTTGAAAAAATACATTACGTCGACTATGTGGGACTTATGATGTCCTCGATATCAACTATCATCAACGCCATTACATACGTCCTTGTCGCATTCGTTGCAATCTCTTTAATCGTTTCATCGATAATGATAGGCGTTATCACTCTTATCTCCGTTCAGGAAAGAACGAAAGAGATCGGTATTTTAAGAGCAATAGGCGCATCGAAAAAAGACGTTTCAAGCCTCTTTAACGCCGAAACCGTGATCATAGGCTTCGCTGCCGGACTTATAGGCGTTATTGTAACGTATATACTCTGCATACCTCTCAATTTTATCCTTTACTCACTTACAGGCATAGCAAATCTCAGGGCAGTTCTGCCGATCCCCGCGGCGGTGATACTTGTTGCGATAAGTGTTTTTCTCACTCTGATAGCGGGTATAATCCCGTCAAGAAGCGCAGCAAAAAAGGATCCCGTTGTCGCCCTTCGCACGGAATAACGCCGAAAAAATCATGTAAAACAAGAATAAAAACCCTCCCGGGATACAAAACAGAGTATCCCGGGAGATTTTATGTGCTTATTCACGTTCAGTCAGTCGGAAGGCTCTCCGTATACGGCCGTTATGCCCTCATAATGATGGATCATATAATCCTCTATGATCTGCTCGTATCTGCTTTCGTTTGAATCGATCAGTTGTCTTATCGGTGTGTCGGACTTACATGCGGTTTCTATTATTCCTCTGCCGCCTTCACGGAAATAGCCGTATTGGGTGTTTGTAAGCATATTAAAGAATATCCGTGCGTCCCTTTCGTCAAAAAATACCTGAGAAGCCATATATTCTATAATATCGTCCTTCGTTTTGTATTCGTCAAACGGTTCGAAAACGGCGCTGAGAATCAGAGCGGAAACGTCAGGATCCTTTGCGCTGACGGGAATTCCCGTGGTGTAAGCAAGATTTGAGTAGTCGCTTGCGTAAACGCCGGGCGTAGCATCGGGACCGAGAGGATACGGCAGTATGCCTACGTCGCCGATGCGGTAAAGAAGACACGAGGAATTTCCGAAAAGTTCAGACGTGGGAAGGGTAAGCATAACGATCTCTCCGTTAACGAAAAGATCTATGCCCACGCCGCCCCATGCGTCGTCAGGGTGAAAACAGTCTTTACAGGTTTCAAGATATATCTTCTGTGCGCGGACAAGCGCAGTATATCCTGCGTCGGTAAACGTTCCGCAAACTACCTTGCCGTCTATATAGTCCGACATTGCCGTGCCGTTTGACAGAAACATCATTACCGAAAAATACGGCGAGTGAGTCGCCATTCCGTAGATCGTCCCATTGCTTTCCCTTACCGTATACGCGTGAAGGACCTCCTCGAATCTGTCCCACGTCCAGGTTCCGTCTTCAACGAATTCTCTCGGATCGGTATGTCCGTATTGCCTGATGAGCGCTTCGTTTACCGCAATGGGATAGCCGAAGGTCGTATAAAGAAGCTCCGGCCACGCGTAGGGAACAACGCCGAATACGTCGTTTTTCCAGATCATGTGGTGAAGCATGTTGGGCGTGCCCCATTTATCGGTATTCGTAACGTCTATCAGCGGGGAAAGACCGAGAAAATAGCCTGCCCTGACGCATTCGCAATAGCCGTAGGAGCCGCCCGTGGCAAGATCGTAAATCGATTCTCCCGAAAGCGCCGCCATCATTACGGTGTTTTCGTTCCCGCCATCCGAATAGAGGATATTCAGTTTACAGTTGAATTCATTTTCAACGTCCTTCTTCCGCTTTGCCGCTATGTCTGCAAGCGACGTTCCGTTCATAAAGCCGAACGTGCTGTCCGCAGCACCCGACCATCCCCAGTTTACCACCGTACCGTTCAGATTGACCGAGGCGAGAGGATTTTCATCGTAATCCGGAACGATTTCGGGATCCTCCGCCTGGCAGGAGGAAAGAGTGAGAATGAAAACTAAAAGAAAAGCGGTCATCTTTGCGTATAACTTCATTTTTTACCTCCCGAGTCAGAAAATGATCAGTGTATTTTTATTATTGCCACCGAAAGCGGAGAGAGTTTAAGAGAGATCGATCCGTTTTCAGCGGAAATATCCGGGCCTTTTTCCTCGAAGTCCGAAACGGGCATTATCTCTTTGCCTTCATAAAGCGCCGCCTCAAAGGGCTTTCCGTCTGCTTCAATCGAGAAAACCGCGTCTTCGCCGACAGAGGGATTGACTGCCGTAACGGTTTTTATGCCGTCCTTTTCGGTCATAACGGTAAAGTCATCCGCATAAAGAAGCTCTCCGTTCATATGCTCCGTCATAAGCTTTATCATCTTGCCCGTAGCGGTAAATTCCGCATTATGCGGGTATACCTTTATGGCACCCTCATTTACCGCCTCAAAATTACATGCTATGCCCACGTCCGAAAGCGGCGCCTGACCTATTATCATTGTCAGCATCATTGCCGCATGCATTCCGTCCGGAACGCTCGATTTTCTGTACCATGCATACCAGAGATTCCACTCGTCAAAGGAAATCTTCACTTTATCTCCGAGCCATTCGCGCATCGTTTTCAAACAGTCTTCGGCGTTTTTGACATTTTTAAGACTTGCAAGGTATCTCTTTTCTATGTCCGCATCTTTTTCAAAGACGGGCTCGGGAGAATATGTATGATAAGAAACGTATTCCACTATGTCAGACAGCGGAAGAGCAGAGTTTTCTACCCATTCTTTGTTGGGGTACGGACCCGAGGAGCAAAGGATCAGGTCGGGCGATACAGCAAGCATCTTTTCAGCCTGATTTCTTGCAAGACGTGCGTATCCCTTCGCTGTATTGTCGCCCTCCATATGACCGTAACCGAATTCGTTGCCCAGAGACCAGTATCTGACGTTATACGGCTCACGGTGACCTCTTTCGGCTCTTATCCTGCCGTATTCGGTGTTTTCGTCGCCGTTGCAGTATTCAACCCACGCAGCGTTTTCTTCGGGTGTGCACCATGTGGGGTTTATGGTTATGAAAGGTTCTGCGCCAATCTCGCGGCAAAGCGCGATAAAGTCGTCCGTATTTATATCATGACCGTCAAAACCGAGCGAGTGCGGCTGCGTTTCAAGACCGAGATAAGAAAGCAGAGGTGAACGCTCGTCTGCGGGAAGAAGTCCGTCAAACCAGTTATATTCACCGGCAAAATTGCCGCCCGGCCAGCGAAGTATTTTAATGCCCATTTCTTTCATGAGCTTAACAACGTCTTTCCTCATTCCATGGAAATTGTCTTTATTCATAAGCGACATACTGCCTATGCACAGACAGACGCGTTTTTTGAAAACAAGGCGCAGCGACGCGTCACAGTCGCTCTCGGTGCAGGAAAGCTCTGTTTCGTATCTTTTCCATTCATCTCCGCCTGAAATCGCGATCTTTTTTTCGGCATACGTCTTTTTACCGTATCTGTCCGTAAGACTTACCGTGATCTCAACGTCTTTCTCGCATTTTGCAACGACGGCGAAAAGATATGTTTCTTTATCCGAAATATCTATCTCGTGCTGCCCGAAACCGCCTTCTTTTTCGGGATCGCAGCACATCAGATGCTGTGCTCCCGTTTCAAGCTGCCTGTTCATATGGTAATGACCTGGGTAATGATGCGCATACGGTGCGTGGATTATCGCGTACGTCCTGTCTCCGATGAGAAACCACTCGCCTGCCACGCCTTCCATTGCCGAAGGCTTGCCCGAAAACTTTCTGTTTCGAAGCATCTGTGCGGAAAGCCCTCTGTATATGCTTGAACGTGTGTGCTCAAGATTGTTTCCGAAAAGAAACGGAGAAACCTTTCCCATGCCGGTCGCACACGGTCTGATATCGAATTTTTTCATATGTTTCACTCCGCATTTTTTTTGAATTATAACATACAAAAATCGGATTGTCAACAAAAAAACGCTCTCTATCCGCACTGAAGAAAAAACAGTTTTTCAATTGTTCAATAATTATATCTTGATTTTAAAACGAAAATATGCTATAATAAACAACACAAAGAAAATCAGTATATGCCGGTGTGATGGAATTGGCTTCTCGCCTGCGGGCTCGGTCCCGCTTCGGCTCCCATTCACCACCGAATCGAAGCTTCGCTCCGTCCCGGACTCAAAATCTGATCCGAGCGACCGGATTTTGAGGTTTATACTTCTCGCGTTATCCTTTTATCTTTTTATATATGCCGGTGTGATGGAATTGGCAGACGTCCCGGACTCAAAATCCGGTGGTAGCAATACCGTGCGGGTTCGACCCCCGCCACCGGCACCAGGCAGCCTCGTTTGTATGAGCAAGCGAGGCTTTTTTATAAACGAAGCATTATTTGAGTTGGGGTCGAAGGGTCGGTAGTGAATGACAGCCCGGTGGGCTGTCAGCGCCGATCACCGCTCCGTCCGCAGACGGGCGACCCCCGCCATCGGCACCAGGCAGAAAGAAGCAGTTTTTCTGCTTCATTTTTGTTTTAATTCAATAAATCAGCAAGAGGCTCGAAGGATAGTGGCGGTGAATCAAACCTTCGGCAAAAAAAGGTTCAGATACGTCGGGTATCGATTGAATTTTTAATGGATCCGCCGAAACAAAAAACGGAGGAAATTTTCTATGATCTGGGACAGAGAAAGATACATCGCGCACTGTCTTTTCGAGGATACTGGTCGTGAAATGTTCTGCGAACTTTTCGGACCTCTGCATATACTCGAACAGGAATGGAGAGCTGCGGGCGTGCCGGAGAATGAGATCAACATGACCGCCTTTGGATGGGATTACGTTAAAAGATGCGGGCTGGCGGGAAATACCGGTCCGATAACGGACGTTTCCCCGGTAATCATTTCAGACACTCAGGAGAAAACCCTTGCGATCGACGGCAGGGGACGTCACACGCTGCTTATCAAAAGCTCTGCTACGATCCCCCATCCTCTTGATTTTCCCGTCAAAACGCCGGACGACTGGCGGAAGATCAGGCACTGGTATAGCTTTGATGAAAAACGCGTCAACAGGGAAATGCTTTTGCAGCAAAGAAAGGAATGGGACAGAGGTATCCTGACACATATCGGGATCCCGGGTGCATTCGACGAGCCGCGCGAGCTTATGGGAGAGGAAAATCTCTGTATCGCCTGCTACGAGGAACCGGAGATGCTGACAGACATGCTCGAGACGTTTGCGGACACGGCTGTTAAGGTTATCGAGAGGGTAGGAGATATCTGTCCGATCGACTGTCTTGTTGTTCATGAGGACATGGCGGGAAGATCGGGACCTCTGTTTGGTCCGTCACAGATCAACGAGTTTTTCAAGCCCTATTACTCCTGCGTATGGAAAGCGGCACAGGCGTACGGAGCAAAGCTTTTTTCACAGGACAGCGACGGAGATATCTCCCCCATTCTCGGGGAGCTGATCGACTGCGGGCTCAACTGCATCCACCCGATGGAGCCTGTAGGCGGCAATGATATCGTGGAGCTGAGAAAGAAATACGGCAAAAAGATCTGCTTCAAAGGCGGAATCGACAAACACGCACTTCGGTTCGGACCGGAGGCGGTAAAAAAGGAACTTGAATACCGCATCGCGCCGAATCTTTTTCACGGCGGAACGATTTTTGCGCTCGATCACCGCATTCCGAACGGTGTAGATATTGAAACATACCGATATTACGTCGCACTCGGACGCGAAATGCTCGGACTTCCCCAACCTGACATGCCGGGATGGGCAAGAATGGCGTTTTGAAGACCGTATCATCGGTCGGTCAACGTTTGCGTCGGTCAAAAAATAACTATTTTACCTAAGGTCATCACAGATATGGAACGAACGGGCTATAAAACACAGTATGAAAAAATGACGAAAACGCCTATACCGCGTCTTGTTATGACGCTTTCCGTTCCCGCAGTCATTTCGATGCTTGTTACCAATATTTACAATCTTGTCGATACCGCATTCGTGGGCAGACTCGGAACAAGCGCAAGCGGGGCGGTCGGCATCGTTTTCGGCTTTATGTCGGTCATTCAGGCTTTCGGTTTTCTGTTCGGTCAGGGCGCGGGAAGTATCCTTTCACGGGCTCTTGGCGGCAAAGACAGGGAACAGGCGTCGCTGAATGCCTCGGTCGGCTTTTTTTCGTCGTTTTTCTGCGGACTGATCATCTGCGTGATCGGGTTTATTTTTCTTGACGATACGGTCTTTCTTCTCGGCAGCACGGAAACGATCGCTCCGTTCGCCAAAACGTATATTTCATATATCCTTGTTTCAGCTCCGTTCATGTGTTCATGCCTTACTCTTAATAATATTCTGCGCTATGAGGGCAAAGCATATCTTGGAATGATAGGTCTGATGTCGGGCGCACTGCTGAATATTATCGGAGACCCGATATTCATGTTCGGCTTAGGAATGCAGATATCAGGCGCGGGACTCTCGACCGCACTCAGCCAGATCATAAGCTGGGTGATCCTTCTCGCAATGTTCATTTCGGGAAAAACGGAAACGAAACTCAGTCTGAAAATGGCGATTCACGCATCCCCGAAAATTCTCGGGAATATAGCTGCTACGGGCTTTCCGAGTCTTCTGAGGCAGGCGCTCAACAGTATAACCACCGTTCTGCTGAACGCTCGCTGCGCGGTTTACGGAGACGCCGCCATAGCCGCCATGAGCATCGTTGCAAGAATCAGCTTTTTCGCATTCTCACTCGCGCTCGGTGTCGGACAGGGCTTTCAGCCTGTTTCCGCCTTCAACTACGGGGCAAAAAAGTATTCGCGGCTTCGCAAAGGCTTCTTTTTTGCCTGTATAGCGTCCGAAACCGTTATTGTGATAGGCTGCGCCGTTCTGTTCGCGTTTTCGGGCAGTCTTATAGGCGTTTTCAGAGACGATCCGGAAGTAATAGATATCGGCACGAGAGCCCTTCGTCTGCAGGCTGCGGCAACGCTTGTTTTACCTCCGTGCATGGTCGTTGAAATGCTTTTTCAAAGCACGGGAAGACGCATCGGCGCAAGCGTTCTTTCCTCTCTTCGAAGCGGACTTTTCTTTATTCCGGCGCTGATGATCCTTTCGGAATTGAGAGGCCTTGCCGGAATTCAGGAGGCGCAGCCCGTCTCTCTCTTTATATCCGTTCCGTTTTTTGTGATCTTTGCGCTTGTCTTTTTCCGCAAGCTGCCGAAAGAGGACGGATAATTTTATTTTTATCGAAACATGGCGGAATATCTCGTATTCCGATTATCAGACGACAAAAAAGGAGCGTTTTTCGCTCCTTTTTTATATTTTATATATCAAATATATATCAAAGCTCGTATTTTTTCAGAAACAACTGATACTGCTGCTTAAAATCCTCGTTCGTTTGTCTGAAAATCCTGAGGTGTTCATGTATGTTCATCGTATGTTCCACGGTATCAAGTACGCATCCGGAAATATTGGAACAGTGATCCGAAACCCGCTCCAGATCCGTCAGCAGGTCTGACCAGACGAAGCCTGCGTCAACAGAGCAGTCGCCTTTTTGCAGCCGCATGATATGGCGTGTACGCAGCTCTTCCTTCAATGTGTCGATAACCTGTTCAAGCGGCTCTGTTTTTTTTGCCGCCATAAAATCTGAATTTGCAAATGCCTGATAGGACAGATCGAGAATTTCCGTAACAGCAGAGCATATTATCTGATACTCTTTTGCTGCGCTCTCGGAAAGGACTATATTCTTCTGCTTCATTTCTTCCGCCGATTCCACCATATTGACGGCATGGTCGGCAATACGCTCATAATCCCCGATCAGCTTCATATATTCTGTTGCCTTGATACTTTCGTCCTCTCCGAGCTGACTGGAGGTGAGACTTACAAGATATGTGCCCAGAATATCCTCGAGACGGTCTGTTTCATCTTCAGCTGTCCTTATCTGTTTAGCCGCGCCCTCATCATATTTCAAAACGCATCCTATACTGTCCTTCATAGCCCTGACAGCGGAAGTTGCCATGCGATCAAGGACCTGCTTGCACTGATTAAGCGCAAGAGCGGGGCTTCCCAGCAGTCGCTCGTCCAGATCCTTTGGCTTTTCCGGATCTTTTGCATCCGGGATTAACTTGCAAACCAGCTTTTCAAGTACCCCACTGAGCGGGAGCATCAGCATTGTACAGAGAATATTGAATACAGAGTGAGATACTGCAATCCCCATAAGACTTGCCGACTGTGTAAGGATGATCGGCGCAAAAACTGCTTTGATGATACAGAATACCGTTAGCCATAC
>JAEEGL013651746.1_pt1 | contig 21790 bp, 14 predicted proteins | sample 9134231 | NCBI WGS metagenome assembly JAEEGL01 (sample SAMN16246548, study PRJNA631951) | gut metagenome | biome: gut microbiome; feature: rumen; material: fiber-attached | host: Bos | place: Iran: Karaj | collected 2018-10
ACCGATTCAAAAACTCCGACGACCGTGGATACGATAATCCCGAGAATCAGCAGGGCAATCAGCCAGGGAAGACGTTTCTTCATACTCTGGAACGTAGTTTCTTTTAAATCTTCCTCTGCGGTTAAACCGGCCAGTTTTGCATAATCATCGCCCATCTCGTCATCGACTACTTCGACAATGTCCTGGGCGGTAATGACACCGAGGATAAATCCTTCTTCGGATATAACCGGAATCGAATCCTCGGCATAATCCTTAATTCGCTCTAAGCAGTCACTGATTTTCTCATGATCTCTGACCGTCGGGAAGGACGTACTGATTAAATCCTCCAGTTTTGTTCCGTCTCTGGCAATAATTAAGTCTTTTAAATCCATTGCACCGTAATAACGGTTTCCGTCATCCACGGCATACAGAATGGAAATATTATCGTTTTCGCCGGCCTGGCGGACCAGTTCACGCATGGCCTGACGAACCGTCAGTGTATAATGAATCTGGATGAAATTGGTGGTCATGATACTACCGATTTCATCATCCTCGTACGATAAGATTAACTGGACATCACGGCTGGTTTCTTCATCCATTAAGTCCACAATCTGTTTCTGTACGTCGTCGTCTAATTCTTCGAGAACGTCAACCGCATCATCCGAGTCCATGGCCGAAAGGATTTTTGCGGCACTCTCCAGATTCAGTTCGGCAAAATATTTATCCGGATCTTCCAGATAGGCAAAAATCTCGGAAATGAACTCCGCGCCTAAAACCGGATAAATACTTCGGCGTTCTTCGCTTGTCAGCTGTTCTAAAGCATCCGCGATGTCCTTTTCATGGTAATCTTTTAAACGGTCTAAAAGCTCTTCTTTCGGAAGATTGCTTCGTAACAGTTCCAAAAGTTCTTCTTCCATATTGGGTTCTTTTAAAACTTCTTTTTCCATTCCATCCTCCTTCCGTGCAATAAAAAAACACCACATCGACCTAAGTTAAAAATGATTCGCTGCGGTGTCTGACCGGAAAAAGAACAGAGACTAAAGCGACATACGAAAACAACGCCTGATGTCACTATCCGGCCGGTTTATCATGCCGGTCCCTGCATCTTTATTACAATCCGCACCGCAATTCCGCCTTCGGTAATGACTGTCACCGTTGTCCATATGTTCACCTCCCCCCGGTTCGATATTTGATTTCTTTAATTCTGAATCCGGCGGCGGGATCACTTAAATCCCGCGCCGGTATTTTAATGATTTTCTTACATAATTCCCGAAATAATCGTCATGTCGACTTTATCTTTCTTAACGCCCACAATAACGTCCTTGGCAATATTCGCCACAACGGATTTCTCCAGTTCGTCCCATGCTTCCGATGCCGGGTCGCTCTTTTCCTTCATCTCCGCTAAGGACTGTTTGTAATCATGCAGACTCCACATTACCTGCTCTTCTACCACGCTGCTTACTTCCACCGGCATATCGTCAGAAAGACCGACGCCCATGTTTCCGTAATTGATGCTTCCGCCGACATACTCCTGCTGAAGATTGATTACTTCACAATAGTTTAAGATGCCGTTTTCAAAAATATCACCGATTTTTCCCATGAAGCCCTTCGCCCATGCATTTTTGCCGGAAGTGGATACGCTTAAGAGATCTTTTTTCTTATTGATATCCATCTCCGTCTTTGCCATAAGACGAATCATATAGCCTTTTTCGGGATCTTTTTCAATCCAGAAAAGTGCATGAATATCATGAGTCATTGCACGCACCATGCTGACCGTTTCTTCGGCAAGCAGTCTTAAATGAATCGCATTCTTTCCGGTAAGACCGTTTTGTTCAATAAAATTATCGGTCTCCGCAAGTGCCTTCATCATGGACTCTTCCGCATTATTATCAAGAATAATTTCCGCTGATCTCATGTTTACCCTCCTTAAAATCCTTCTGCCGCCGTTTGTACCCTGTAAAAAACCGGCACAAACAGCCTTGAAATTCCTCTTTTATCACCCTGAAACTTATTTGATAATTCCCTCGTGAAGCTTCTGAAGGGAATTTACATCAATTCTGCTCTCACTCTGCGCAGCTAAAATTCCGTCTGCGGAAGCGGATGCCGCCGCAATTGTCGTAATATACGGAATTTTGTGTTTGATTGCATTCTTGCGGATGTAACTGTCGTCAAAAATACTTTCCTTTCCGGACGGCGTATTTACGATAAGCTGGATTTTCTTATTCACGATGGCATCGACGATGTTCGGTCTGCCTTCCTGCATTTTTAAGATCTTCTCGCACTCAATGCCGTTCTCGCGAAGAAGAGCATAGGTTGTGCCTGTTGCCAGAATCTTGAATCCGGCCTGGATAAATTTCTTTGCAACATCCACCACATACTGCTTATCCATACGGTTAACGCTGATTAATACGGTTCCGGATAACGGAAGCGGATTCTGCGTTGCCTCCTGTGCTTTATAATATGCCTCTCCGAAGTTCGGCGCAAGTCCCAGCACCTCACCGGTGGAACGCATTTCCGGTCCTAAGAGCGGGTCAACCTCGGGGAACATGTTAAAAGGAAATACCGCTTCTTTTACGCCGACGTAGTTGTATTTGCTTTCTTTTAATTCCGGAACCGGAGAAGTTCTTCCGGTAAGCGGAAGTGTAATGATGTCGGTAGCAACCCTTACCATGTTGATGCCGCAAACCTTGCTTACCAAAGGCACGGTTCTCGAAGCACGGGGATTTGCCTCAATAACATATACCACATCATCCTCGATGGCGTACTGCATATTCATCAGTCCGTGAACATTCATCTCAACCGCAATCTTCTTTGTATATTCCTTGATGAGTGCAAGGTTCTTTTCGGAGATATGCATGGAAGGAAGGATACATGCGGAATCACCGGAGTGAATTCCCGCAAGTTCGATATGCTCCATAACCGCAGGAACAAATGCATGATTTCCGTCGCAGATGGCATCAGCCTCACACTCCATGGCATGCCGTAAGAAACGGTCAATCAAAATCGGGCGGTCGGGAGTTACACCGACTGCTGCCGCCATGTATTCTTTTAACGCATCCCTGTCATAAACTACTTCCATTCCGCGTCCGCCTAAAACGAAAGAAGGACGAACCATAACCGGATATCCGATTTTCTCCGCGATTTCAATGGCATCATCGATGGTAACCGCCATTCCCGCTTCCGGCATCGGAATCTCGAGTTTCTTCATCATGGCACGGAACAGATCCCTGTCTTCCGCCATATCGATTACCGCAGGAGCGGTTCCTAAGATTTTTACGCCGTTCTTTTCAAGCGAATCCGCCAGATTCAAAGGTGTCTGTCCGCCGAACTGTGCAATGACACCGACCGGTTTCTCTTTCTCGTAAATGGAAAGTACATCTTCGAGCGTCAGCGGCTCAAAGTAAAGCTTATCGGATGTATCATAGTCGGTCGAAACGGTCTCGGGATTGCAGTTTACAATGATGGTCCGGAAACCTAAATCGCGAAGCGCAAATGCCGCATGTACACAGCAGTAATCGAATTCGATACCCTGTCCGATACGGTTCGGGCCGCCGCCTAAAATCATAACCTTCGGTTTGCTCTCATCGGTTTCGGACTTATCCGGCGCATTGTAGGTGCTGTAATAGTATGCACTGTCCTGTGTTCCGGATACATGAACGCCTTCCCATGCCTCGGTTACGCCGATAGCCTTGCGGGCATTGCGGATATCATCTTCGGAAACACCGAGAATCTGACTTAAGTATTTATCGGAGAAGCCGTCTTTCTTGGCTTTTGTCAAATCTTCGTCGGAAGGAACCTTTCCGGCTGACTTCTTAACCAGTTCTTCCTCTTCCTCAACCAGTTCCTTCATCTGCTCGATGAAATAGTGTTTAATCTTGGTAAGGTCGTACAGTTCTTCCACGGTAGCACCCTTGCGAAGTGCTTCATACATGATAAACTGACGCTCACTGGAAGGCTCTTTTAACAGACCGATGAGTTCTTCTTTGCTCATTTTGTCAAAGCCTTTTACATGGCCCAAACCGTAACGGTCTTTTTCCAGGGAACGGATGGCTTTCTGGAATGCTTCCTTGTAGGTTTTTCCGATACTCATAACCTCGCCGACCGCACGCATCTGGGTTCCGAGCTTATCTTCGGCTCCTTTGAATTTTTCAAATGCCCAGCGGGCAAATTTGATTACAATATAATCTCCGTCCGGAACGTATTTATCCAGCGTACCGTACTTTCCGCAGGGAATTTCGTCTAAGGTAAGACCGCTTGCCAGCATTGCGGAAACCAGTGCAATCGGGAAACCGGTTGCCTTGGATGCAAGTGCGGAAGAACGGGATGTTCTGGGGTTAATTTCGATTACAATAATTCTGCCGCTTACGGGATCATGCGCAAACTGAACATTGGTTCCGCCGATAACCTGTACGGCATCCACAATCTTGTATGCCTGTCTTTGCAGTTCCGCCTGAACGTCTTCGGAAATCGTAAGCATCGGGGCGCTGCAGAAGGAATCTCCGGTATGCACACCCAGAGGATCGATATTTTCGATAAAGCAGACGGTAATCATGTTACCCTTTGAATCGCGGACAACTTCGAGTTCGAGTTCTTCCCATCCGAGAACGGATTCCTCTACCAAAACCTGTCCTACTAAAGAAGCCTGCAGACCTCTTGCAATAACCGTCTTTAATTCTTCCTGATTGTAAACCAGTCCGCCGCCGGCGCCGCCCATCGTATATGCGGGACGAAGAACAACCGGATAACCGAGTTCGTCGGCAATGCGAAGACCGTCTTCCACGCTGTAAGCCACTTCGGAACGTGCCATTTCGATACCGAGGGAATTCATGGTATTTTTGAATTCGATACGGTCCTCACCTTTCTCGATGGCATCGACCTGAACGCCGATAACCTTCACACCGTACTTGTCTAAAATTCCCTCCTTGGCAAGTTCGGAACATAAGTTTAATCCCGACTGTCCTCCGAGGTTCGGAAGCAGTGCGTCCGGACGCTCTTTATCGATAATCTGTTCCAGTCTCTTCACGTTCAAAGGTTCGATATATGTTACATCCGCCGTACCGGGATCCGTCATAATCGTTGCCGGATTCGAGTTTACCAGCACGATTTCATAACCGAGATTATGAAGCGCCTTGCACGCCTGTGTACCGGAATAATCGAACTCGCAGGCCTGGCCGATAATAATGGGGCCGGAGCCGATAATCAATACTTTGTGGATGTCTGTTCTCTTTGCCATAAGTTCCTCCTTAAATGGTGCCTGTCACCATTAAATAATAATTATTGTATTCAGCAATCCGTCTGCTTACTCTTCGCCGCTCCAGCAGTAAGTGCAGAGTTTGCAGGGTTCGATGCCTACGGAATTAACCATGTCATCGAGCCGGTTAAACGCAAGCGTGGTAAATTTCATCTGTCTGCAGATTTCAAGTTCCATTTCTTTATAATTCCTGCTCTCCGGATTCGCATAATCTTTCAGTTTATCCAAAGGCACGTCCTTTGTTCCTTCTCTTTCGGCAACGACCCTTCTCGCAATCAGTTCCTGTTCGGAATTCGAACGGGAAAAATTGAGATATTTGCAGCCGAATAAAAGCGGCGGGCAGGCCGGGCGGACATGTACCGCCTTCGCGCCGGAATCAAATAAGAATTCCGTGGTTTCTCTAAGCTGCGTTCCTCTTACGATGGAATCATCGATTAAAAGAAGGCTCTTATCCTTGATTAAAGGCTCTACCGGAATCAGTTTCATTTTGGCAATCAGATCACGTTTCTTCTGCGTGGTCGGCATAAAGGAACGTGGCCAGGTCGGTGTATACTTGATAAACGGTCTTGCAAAAGGAATGCCGCTTTCGTTGGCATATCCCACTGCATGTGCCGTACCGGAATCGGGAACGCCGGCCACTTCCGTGGCATCCATGATGTTCTTCTCCCGGTCTCTTTTTGCAAGTGCGGAACCGTTACGGTAACGCATTTCCTCCACATTGATTCCCTCGTAGGTAGATGTCGGATATCCGTAATAAATCCACAGGAATGTGCAGATTTTCATTTCTTTTCTCGGGGAAACGAGCGTCTCCAGGCGGTTTTCGTTAAAGAATACCACTTCGCCCGGTCCGAGTTCATGGCACATCTTGTAACCTAAATGCATGAACGCAAAGTCTTCAAATGATGCGCAGTGGGCACCGTTCTTGCGCCCGATGATAAGCGGAAGACGTCCCAGGCGGTCTCTCATGCCGTAGATTCCTTCCGGTGTCATAATCAGCACACAAATCGAACCCTGAATCACTTCCTGAACATAAAGCAGTCCCTCGGGAATGGAATCCTTCTGGTTGATGAGTGCGGCAACAAGCTCGGTCTGGTTGATATCCCCTCCGCTCATTTCGAGGAAATGGGAATAGCCGCGCTCAAAAAGTGACTTAATCAGCTCTTCTTTATTATTGATTTTTCCAACGGTTGTAATGGAATAATTGCCAAGATGTGACCGGACAATCAGCGGCTGAGGCTCATTATCGGAAATACATCCGATGCCGATATGTCCGCGCATGGTTTCGAAATCGCGCTCGAATTTGGTTCTGAAAGGGGAGTTCTCGATGTTGTGAATCGCACGGTCAAAGCCTTTCTCTTCACTGTATAAACAAAGTCCCCCTCGTCTGGTGCCTAAGTGGGAATGATAATCAACACCGAAGAACAAATCAAAAATACAGTTATCATTTGCGGCAACGCCAAAAAATCCGCCCATATGCTCTCCTTTTATTCATTTGATTTTCCCCAAAACACCACATAAAATTATACTTTTTTTCGGGGTATAAAGTCAAGAAAAAATCCCCTCCTTGAAACTGTTTTTGCCCGAAAAATCGGCATTTGGTAGACATAACTATGCATCCGGTCAAAGGACGATTTTACGTAAAGTTAAGCCGGAAAACGCAATCCGTTTTACCAAGTAAGGGAAATCTGTGCTATAATACGAAGGAATTATCCATATAACCGGGCAGAAACCGTTCTCCCGGCTTAATATGCAGTTTCGAAACGTTGGAAAAATACCGTTACCGGCCAATCATAAAAGAGGTTTCATGAAATTTCGGGAGAAGTTCTCATCCGTCATCATCATACTGCTTGGCGCCATGTTCGGGTGTTTTACCGGAATACTGGCTGTTTTTGCGGCTTTTTATACGAATAAGTATCCCGAAGATTACGTGGAAGGCTTCGTGGATACCTTTAAAGACAACCCTTTTATCAATATTCTCGTTCTTTTCCTTGTCGTCGGAATCTTTTTCGGGTTGGCCATGCTCTTTCGAAAATTCCCTCTGAAGGAAAAAACTCTCGAACTTCTGGCCGTTATTATATCCGGACTTCTTTTTATTCTGCTACTCATCTGGGTGTACAAATGCAAATGCGCACCCGTATGCGACCAGTTGCAGTTAATCTACGATGCTGTTTTCTTTAAACACGGAAACTTCGAGGACATGAACGGGTATCTTCGTACCTTCCCTCAGCAGTTCGGCCTGGTATTTTTAGAGGAAATCTGCATGCGCATAAAGGAAGACTACCGGCCGCTTCAGTATCTGAACGCCTTTTTCGTTTCCGCGGGCATTTACGCCTCCTACCGGATTTCAAAGGAAATGTTTAAAAACAGCACCGCCGCTTTTATGTCTTTGTTATTCTCCGCGCTTTTTGCGCCGATTTATTTTTATGCGAATTTCGTATACGGCGAAGTTCCCTCAATCGCTTTTTCGCTTTACGGGATCTGGCTTCTGCTTTTGTTTTTACGGAAGAAAAAAATCGTATATGCGGTTTTTTCAGTTCTTCTTCTCTCACTTGCCTATGTAGCCCGTACAAACGTGATTATTCTTTTAATCGCTTTGTGCCTGTCCCTTCTTATACACGGCATCCGCGAAAAAAAGATTTCCGCCTTTATCCTGGCCCCGGTTGTGCTTATCCTTCCGCTTTTATGCAATGCCGGGATTAAGAAAAGCTACGAGATAAGAAGCGGCATTACGCTGGCCGATCCCCAGCCCGCACTTGCCTGGATTGCCATGGGAATGATGCAATCCGACCAGGGATACGGTTTCTGTAATGATTACGCCAACAACACATTTAATACCATTGCAAATTACGATGCGGCACTTGCCAAAGATATTTACCGGGAATACATTTCCGAGCGGACAAACGAATTCAAAGCCGACCCTTCCTCGGCGAAAACCTTCTACCGCATGAAATTAATCCAGCAGTGGAACGAGGGAACGTTCAGTTCCATCGTCAATACCAATGCGTTTGAGAATGATACCACCGGCGTTACCATCCGTAAAATCTATTCCGCCGAGCTCGGTGACTATGTCACGGAATACTGCAACCGGTATACTTTTGTGGTTTATGCGCTGTTTTTCGCTTATGCGGTTCTTCTGATTCTTCACCATGTGCGGCTGTTGTTAAGGAACCGGAAGAATCAGGATTCAAGGCAGGAGAATACCGGTCTCGATAACCGGAATCCGGATGATGCCGGGAAAACGGAGTTTGCGGTAATGGATTATTTCTACATCATCTATTTTATCGGCGGATTCTTATTCAGCCTTCTTTGGGAGGCTAAACCACGCTATGTATTTCCTTACGTCTATATCTGCCTGCCGCTTGCGGCTGTGAGTTTATATAGAATTACCACATTCCTGACGACATGGATAAGCCGTCTTTTGCACGATAATAAGAGGAATGGCAACAGATAATAAAGATGACCGGCACAAAAACAGGTGACAGGCACTTTGGGAGCAAAAGTGCCTGTCACCTGTTTCATTTTATCTTTTATCCGGTTTTATTCTGCCAAAAGCAGCATGATTTTATTGGTTCTGGCAACAAATTTCGCCATTGCTTCGGGTTCAAGCGGTGCATGCTGTAAAAGCGCCAGATCGTAAAGCTGCTCACAGATGGTATTTACATTTTCGCCGTCCTTGTTTTCGAGAACATACTGTACCAGCTTATTGTTGGCATTCAGTACCAGGGTCTGACCCTCTTTTCCGAAGGCTCCCATATCCCCGCCCATGGAGTACATCTTCATCATATCTTCCATTCTGCGGCTTTCCTCGGAAACGGTAATCATCGAAGAAATCTCTTTGTTTTTCAGCTTCTCAAGCTTAACGGTAACGTTTTCTTTCTTCGTAATCTTCTTAAAGAGTTTGCCGAGTTCCTCTTCCTGTGCCTTCATTTCCTCTGCGGCTTTAGCGGAAGTCTTTGCTTTTAAGGCATCCCCGAAATCCTCATCGATTCGTTTGAATTTCACGCCTTCGTTTTTACTCTCAAGCTGATTAATAAACGGCAAGTCAATCTGGTGTGTCAGAACAACCGCATCCATTTTTGCCTTGCGGAACATTCCGACATACTGGCTCTGCTGTTTCATGTCGGTGACATAGTAAATGATTTTTTCTTTCTTCTCGTCGGATTCATTCTCCGCGCTTTCCTCTTCCGGTGCGTCATCCGGCTTTTCGGCCTCATCCGCCCCGTTGTCGGCTTTCTCCTCCCCGTCGGCGGCCTTTTCGGTATTTTCTTCTTCGTCCGTGTCAATCGGCTTGGTTTCCAAGCACTCCGGCAGCGTCATATACACCCCGTCGATATTCTTAAAGAGGATGTAATCGTTCATCTTCTCGCAGAATTTGTCATCCTTTAAGCAGCCGTATTTGATAAACGGAGCAATATCGTCCCAGTATTTCTCGTACTCGTCCTTTTGGGTCTTGCACATTCCGGACAGTTTGTCCGCTACTTTCTTTGTGATGTAATCGGAGATTTTCTTTACAAAACCGTCATTCTGCAACGCGGAACGGGACACGTTAAGCGGCAGATCCGGACAGTCGATAACTCCCTTTAACAAAAGCAGGAATTCCGGAATGACTTCCTTGATGTTATCCGCAATGAATACCTGGTTGTTATAAAGTTTGATGGTGCCCTCGATGGACTCGTACTCCATGTTAATCTTCGGGAAGTAGAGAATACCCTTTAAGTTAAAGGGATAATCCATATTTAAGTGAATCCAGAAAAGCGGTTCTTTGTAATCGTTGAAGACCTTGCGGTAAAACTTCAGATAGTCGTCTTTCTCACACTCGCTGGGATTCTTCGTCCAAAGCGGGTCGGTATCGTTTTCGGGCTGTTTGGCGGGTTTTTCTTCTTTCTTCTCTTCCGCTTTGGAAACTTCCGTACCGCTTTCGGAATCTCCGTCTTCCGCTTTCACCGCTTCGTCGTTTTCATCGATTTCCTTCCAGCCCTCGCCTTCCGATGCACTGCCTTCCGTCGAAGCCTCTTCGGCCTTCTTTGCAAGTTCTTCCTGTTCTTCCTTAAACTGCTTCTCGCTGTAGAGATAAATCTCGGTCGGCATGAAAGAACAGTACTTCTTTAAAACCTCTCTTGCCCGGTACTCATTGGCAAACTCCAGGCAATCCTCGTTTAAGTAAAGCGTAATCGTTGTTCCGACTTCCGCCTTATCGCCCTCATCCATCGTAAACTCGGTACCGCCGTCACATTCCCAGTGAACCGGTTTCGCATCCTTCTGATAGGAAAGCGTGTCAATCGTTACCCTGTCGGAAACCATGAATGCCGAATAAAATCCCAGGCCGAAATGTCCGATAATCTGGTCATCGTTCGCTTTATCCTTGTATTTTTCAATAAAATCGGTAGCCCCGGAGAATGCAATCTGGTTAATGTACTCTTCCACCTCGTCCGCCGTCATTCCGAGACCATTATCCGTGAATGTCATCGTCTTCTTCTCGGGACTTACAATCACATTAATTCGCGGCTTATAATCAAGGGGCGCTTCATATTCGCCCATCATTTCGAGTTTTTTCAGCTTCGTAATCGCATCGCATCCGTTCGAAATCAGTTCCCTGACAAAGATGTCGTGATCCGAATAAAGCCATTTTTTAATAATCGGAAAAATATTTTCACTGTTAATGGAAAGTGATCCTTTTTTTGCTGCCATGTCTGTTTACTTCCTTTCTTTCAGCCCCCCGCACACACCCGGGCGGTCAAAAAATAATTATTCTGAAGGTTTTCCCAACCCACAAAAGTAAGTATAGTCCCGTATATTTCAAAAGTCAATAAAAAATTAGCACTCATTTAATCAGAGTGCTAATAACAAAAATAAACCAAACAGATCGTCGTCCGTATTGCGTCAGTTTCGCTTCCCCGCGGGAAGACTCACCAGTGCGCAAGCCCCCAGCACCAGCACCATTCCGATGATACCCATCATTGTCAGTTTTTCATGGAACACAATCACCCCGACGATACTTGCCATTACCGGCTCAATCGAAGCAATAATCCCGGCCATGCCGTTTTCCATGCCTTCAAGGCCCTTCGTATAAAGCAAATACGCAAGAATTGTCGTCATAATCGTAAGGAGCAGAAAAAGAGGAAGTTTCCCCGCACTTTCCCCAATCGTCTTCACAAAATGAGGCCAGTTTATAAACGGCGCACATCCGAGTGTAGCAAAGAAGAATGTATAGGTCGTAATCGTAAATGAAGAATACCCTCGTTTAATCGCAAACCGGCCAAACACGCTGTAAAGCGCATATCCGAAACCCGCACCGAGTCCGAGAAGCAGTCCCGGAAGACTTAATACTCCGGCTGCTATTCCCGTAGTCATGCCGCCAAGTACCGACTCCCCTGCCTGCTTTCCCAGTTCGCCCGCCAGAAAAACTGCCGTCGGGCCGTCTGCACCGCCGATAATTGACGTACCGGAAACGGCCTGCGTACCAATCGCATCCGCCGGAGTGCCGATTCCAAACACCGACAGTCCGCCGCTTACCAGCACACATCCCGCAAATGTCGCCACAAGGCAGAGAACCTTCATCAGGGTAAACTTCTCTTTAAAGATGACTGCCGACATCACCATCAGAAAAGCCGGTGCCGTGTAAAGAAGAATCGCCGCCACCGACAGCGTCGTATATTTCATGCAGGAAAAATAGCAGAAATTAAAGAACACCATGCTCGCGATCCCGGTTCCGAGAAAGCACCATAAATCCTTCCACTTTACCTTAAGTTCGTCTCTTTTGAAAATCACCATAATGATTGCCATGAGAACGCTCGTTACAATGGCACGGAAGATGACAACTTCCATGGAGGTAAAGCCGCACGGCGTCATGGATCGCACGAGTAACCCCATGCATCCCCATAAAATCCCCGCTGCGAGTACACACAGCGGGGAAAGTATCGATTTTTTATTATTTTTTCCGGACATTAATAAATTCCTATTTGGGTGACAGGCACTTTTGTGCCAAAAGTGCCTGTCACCTTAGATATTACTCTGCCGGCTTTGCTGCCTTATCGACAAGTTCGGCCACATCCGCCGACGGCTCCTTATCCGCAAGGGAAACCGCCACGGCAACAATCATGCTTACAATAAATCCCGGAATAATCTCATAAAGTCCGGTATTGAAAATAGTCGTTCCGGCTACGGAACCGGAGAAGCATAAATACCAGAACGCATCCATTAAGAAACCGGAAACAACACCGGCAATTGCGCCCTTAAAGGTAAATCTCTTCCAAAACAGAGCCAGGATAATCGCAGGTCCGAATGCCGCACCGAATGCCGCCCATGCGCATTCTACAAGTGCCATGATTCCGGCACATCCGGGGCTCATAGCGATAATTAAAGCAATGACGGCGATGACGCCTACAATGGCACGTCCCACCCAGAGCATTTCCGTATCGCTCGCATTTTTGCGAATAACCGGTTTGTAAAAATCCGATGCAAAAGCGGAGGACGAAGCAAGAAGCTGCGAGTCCGCGGTGGACATACTTGCCGCAAGAATGGCGGATAAAAGAACACCGGCCAGAAGCGGCGGGAACAGTTCACGTGTCATGGTAATAAATACCAAAGATCTGTCATCTACCGGAAGCGAAGTTCCGAGGAACTGATGACCGGCAAGTCCGACAACGCTGGCCATAACCAGAATGACAAAAGTCCAGAAAGTACCGATGATTCTGGATTTGTTCATTTCCTTTTCGGATTTGATGGACATATAACGAACCAGAATATGAGGCATTCCGAAGTAACCGAGACCCCAGCCGAAACCGCTTAAAATATCCTTGATCGAATCCCAGTTAAACTGACCGGAAGAAAGAATATTGTAATAGTTTTCCGGTGTTTCAATCGCACGGGGAATATAATCCGCACCATTTACAACCGCCATTGCGACAATCGGCGTAGCCATAAGAGCCATTAACATTAAAAGTCCCTGGAAGAAGTCTGTCCAGCAAACCGCATTGAAACCGCCCATGAATGTATAAATCAGAATTACGATGGTCGCACCGATCATCGCATACTGCGACGGAATCCCGAATACCTTGTTAAATAAGGATCCGCAGGCCACAATACTGGATGCGGAATAAATACAGTAAGCCACGCAGAAAATCACCGCACAGACAACCTGCAGTACAGGATTGGTGGATTTAAAACGATTGGTCAGAAACTGCGGAATCGTAATCGAGTCATTTGCCAGAATGGACATTCTGCGAAGTCTCGGTGCCACGAATACCCATGCAAGCAGTGTTCCGATGAATAATCCAACGGAAATCCAAATCTGTCCCATACCATATGCAAAAATAGAACCGGGCAGTCCCATCAGTACCCAGGCACTCATGTCGGATGCACCCGCACTAAGTGCGGCAACGAATCCGTTCATCTGGCGTCCGCCTAAGAAGTATGCTTTATCACCGGTCTGCTTACGGCCTTTGATAAAGAAAAATACACCGATACCCATTACCAGTACAAGATACAAGATAAAGGCTATCATCTCCAAAATTTCACCGTTTCCCATTTTTTCCTCCTACCTGTAATTTATATATGCTTATATTTCTTTCTTTTCCTCTTCAATCAGAGTCCCTCTGCAATACGGACAGATTTTCGGTTCCTGACGGAAACCCAAATGCAGTTTTTTCTTACAATGCGGGCATCTCCAGTATACTACCCGGACCACTATGCCCGAGACAATCAGCCCCACTCCCAGAACAAGCAGCGCCAGCTGTGCCCATCCCGTAAAGAAAAATGTTCCGCCGATAGCAACAACCGAACTGACAAACAGCCAGTTTGACAGTTCTCCGGCCTTTTTATAATTCATTTTCATATTAAGCTTTCGGCTCCTCTTTTATTCCGAATTTGATTCCGATGGTGCTCCAGACAAAAAGTCCGATTCCGATTGTTACAATGAATAACGAAATAAACTGAGAGGTAGAGAACACTCCGACCGCACCCCGGTGATCGTTTCGTAAGAATTCCACGGCAAAACGTCCGATGGCATAAAGAATCAGATATAAAGAAAGAATCTGTCCTCTTTTCTTTAACTTCGTTGCCGCAATCAGTAAAATACCCGCAATCAGGAAATTTCCGGCCGACATAATCAGCTGTGTCGGAATCAGTTTTACACCGGCAGGTGCAAGACTTCCCTCGGGAAAGACAACACCGAAAACCGAGTCCGTAATTCTTCCGTAACAGCATCCCGCAAGGAAACATCCGATACGCCCGAATCCCTGTGCAATGGAAACTTCCGGCATAATTAAATCCATAACAATGAGCGGATCTTTCTTTTTTAAAGTAAAATAAACCGCTCCCACAATCATGGCAAGAATGATTCCTCCGTAAACCACGAAGCCCCCGCCCCCGAGATAGGTCATCGGTGACTTAATAAAATCCTTCCATTCCACAATTAAGTACAGAATTTTTCCGCCGCCAAAGCCGCAGATTAATCCGATTAACACCAGATCGAGAACCACTTCCGGATCGATTCCCGCTTTTTTCGCCCTGTAAATTGCCACCAAAACCGCCACAATGACGCCGAATGCAATCATGAGGCCGTATCCGTGGATTGTAAATTTTCCGATTGTAAAAATATCGTTATGCATTTTTTCTCTCTCTGATTCCCCGTTCCCGGTCGTATCCGACGCGATATCTTTTATTAGTAAACATTCCCGCCGACTATTTCACTGCAAATCACTTTCAACATATTACCATTTTTTGCTCATATTGCAAACATTTTAATCCGCCGGCTTCTATTTAATCCCCCTCATCGCTGCTTCGAAGCCTTTCCGGCACATTCTCTTTCTTCACTTCTTTTACGAAATCCGGATGGGTCTCCCGGTATCCGTGCGGAACTCTCTTCGTGATGTGAATCCCCATAAAATTCGCCCACCGCTCCGTATACATCCGGTAATAGGAAATCCCTTTTTCCTTACGCATCTTCTGAAAAGCGGGAATCATGCACCAGATTCCGGAAGGCGCGGAAATCACCGGAAGATAAAAAGGCCCCAAAAGCATGGACTGGAAAGTATGTCCGTATTCATGCACCGCAACCTGGCTTATGATGCTCTCTTCATCTTCGATATCACCCTTCAGGTTGTAAGCAAGAAAAATAAACATCCCCATGGACATCGACTCTTCCCGGTCCCAGACGGTGGCAATGCTTTTCTCATAGCGGAAATGCGGTTTCTTTGCATGAACGGCAAAAATCACCAGCCCGACCAGATTCTGTATAATTCCCCATGTCCACTGCAAAGGGTAATAGAAAAATTCCAGAATTTTTTTCATAGGGTTTGCTTCTTATGCCTTTTTACTGTTTCAAAAAGAGGGACCGGTCATAAACCGCCCCCTCCTTTTTCATTCATTCTCTGTTTTGTCTCATCCGCCTACAGAAGATGTGCTCTGATTTCTTCCGCGCTCATGGAAGAAAGATAAGCGGGCGGAACATCAAAAATCGTCTTGCAGCCGGTCTGCCCTTCTGCCGCCATACGTACGGCAGCTCTGGCAAATGCTACCAGCACGGAAGATGTGAATTCCGGATTGGAATCAAGTTTTAAACTGTACTCTATAACATGCGTGTTCTCATCGTTCCATCCGGTTTTTCCGCTGTGAATCACGAATCCGCCGTGAGGAATTCCGCTGTGATCTCTCATCAGCTCTTCTTCGCTGATAAAATGAACCGTCGTATCATAATCCGCAAAATAGTTCGGCATTGTTTTGATTGCTTCTTCCACCTTTGCGGGATCGGCACCTTCTTCCAAGACCACGAAGCACTCTCTCGTATGTTTCTGTCTGGTAGTAAGTTCCGGATTGCTTCCGCTTCTTACCGCTTCCAATGCTTCCGGTACCGGAATGGTATACTGCTTCCCGTTCTTTACACCCGGGACTCTTCTTATGGCATCGGAATGCCCCTGGCTTACGCCCTTGCCCCAGAAAGTATAGGTCTGTCCGTTCGTCAGAATGGAATTTGCGTACAAACGGCTTACCGAGAACATTCCCGGATCCCAGCCAAGTGAAATCATGGCGATTTTTCCGCCTTCCTTTGCCGCCGCATCCACGTTGGCAAAATGTGTGGGAATGTTTGCATGCGTATCGAAACTGTCGATAACATTGAACATCTTCGCATACTTCGGTGTCATTTCGGGCAGATCCGTTGCGGAACCGCCGCAGATAATGAGTACATCGATTTTATCTTTCCAGGACTCGATATCCGCTACATTTACAACCGCCGCGCCTTCGGTAAGAATCTGAACGCTTGCCGGATCACGTCTCGTAAATACCGCAACAAGTTCTTCATCTTCGTTATGTTTGATGGCACACTCAACACCGCGGCCGAGATTGCCGTAGCCTAAAATTCCGATTCTGATTGACATTGTAATTTACCTCTTTTCCAAAATCTTATTTGTCTTCCGTCTCAAGGAATTTGTATACAAATGCTGCGATAATCGCACCTACAAGGGGGCCTACGATAAATACCCATACGCAGATAATCGGATCCGTATTACCCGCAATTGCCGCAATGATAGCCGGTCCGATGGATCTGGCCGGATTTACGGATGTACCGGTTAAACCGATACCGAAAAGGTGAACCAGTACAAGGGTAAGACCGATAATCAGTCCGCCGAAGGAACCGTGATTTGCCTTCTTGCTGGTAACACCGAGAATGGTAAGAACAAAAATGAAAGTCAGAACGACTTCAACTAAAAGTCCCGCAAAAATATTTCCGTTTACGCCGGCAAGTCCGTTGCTTCCGAAACCGCCTGTCGCATCGGTAATTCCGCCGAGTCCGAAAATAGCCGCAAGCAGACCTGCACCCGCAAGTGCTCCCAGACACTGGGAAATAATATATCCGACAAAATCCTTCAGGGAAATGCCGCCGTTAATGAATACGGCAAGACTGACAGCCGGATTTATATGGCATCCGGAAATATTTCCCACGCAGTATGCCATACCGACAATAACAAGACCGAACGCAAGCGCGGTGGCAAGATAGCCGCCCCAGTGATCACAACCGGTCAGCATCGCCGTTCCACAGCCTAAAGTAACAAGAACACAGGTACCGATAAACTCCGCAATAAATTTCTTCATGTTGTTCCCTCCAATCATCCTTATCGTTCTATTGCTGTTTAATGATTTCCTGATCTTTGCGGTTTTCTTTGCAATCTGCAAAGTCCAAGGTCATTTTATCATTTTTCATGCCAATTATAAAGAGAAAATTAAAAAAAGGAAAACCGGTTCAAATGGAAAAACGATGCTTTTTTTACAATCGACCGGGCGAAATCCGGATTGGACGGATAATAAAGATGGGCAAAGCCGAGCCACGAAACCGGATTTGCCTGAATGCATTCATAGTTTTGCCCCCCGAACGGTTTAACCGCCACACAGTCGTTTCCGTTATGATTGCTTTCATAATAATGGAATTCATGCCCTTTAATAACGGAATTCTCTTTTAGGAAATCCGGCGTTTTTTCCTTTATGCTTATATAACCGAACCGAACGGATTTTCCGGTATAGGAACACGTTGAATCGATGATTCCGGCTCCCGGATAAGCTTTGCCGTCACGGTCGTAAATCGTCTTATGAAGGTAAATAAAGCCCCCGCATTCCGCAATGAGCGGCATTCCTTTCCCGTAACAGGATCGTATGCTTTCAGCCATGCCGGTATTACTACTGATTTTATCCAGATAAAGTTCCGGATATCCGCCGCACAGTATAACGGCATCCGCTTCCTTTGGTACTTCCTTATCATGCAGGGGAGAAAAGAAAACGATTTCGGCTCCGAGATTTTGAAGCATCCTTACATTTTCTTCGTAAAAAAACTGAAAAGCCTCATCTTTGGAAATGGCTATCGTGCAGGTCTTCCCGTTTTGTGATACATTCTGTCGAAAATCATCCTGCCAAAGAGCAGCGTTACAATCAGAGCCTTCCGTACTTGCCGAACGTACGCTTCCTTCCTCCGGAAGATCCGGTGCGGAATTTGCGATTATTATCATTTCATCGAGATCCGCATTTTCCTTCAGCTCATCCGCAAGTCGTTCGGTAATCTGCTTTAACTCTTTCACCTCATCCGGCGTCACAAGTCCCAAGTGTCTGGAAGAAAGCATGACATCCTTTCTTTCGGGCAGAAAACCCAGGACTTTCACTCCGGTTTCCTCTTCAATCACCGGCTTTATGATTTCATAAAACTTTTCGGAAATTCTGTTTAGAATCACACCCCGAATCAGTTCTTCCGAATCAAATGCCTTCATTCCGGCTATCAGTGCGGCCAGTGACCTCCCGGCTCCTTTGGCATTTACAACAAGAATCACCGGCGTTTTCGTCACTTTGGCCAGCGCATACGAAGAGCCTTCCTCCTTTACTCCGCCGATTCCGTCATAAAGCCCCATAACGCCTTCCAAAACCGCAATCCCGTGCCCCTTTGCATCCGTTTCAAAAAGTTTCACCGTCGTATCATCATCCGTAAAAAATGTATCGAGATTGAAAGCTTCCACTCCGGTCACGGTACGATGAAATAACGGATCGATATAATCCGGTCCGGCTTTTACGGATACGGGATTTAATCCTGCGTCTTTTAAGTTTTTTAAAAGTGCGATGGTAACGCTGGTTTTTCCGCTCGCACTCGCCGGTGCGGCAATCATGATTCTCGGTATATTCATCTTCTCTTCCTTAACTTTTGTGTTTTCCATGCACACAACGGCTTAACCGAACCTGTGAACCCGCATTAATATCCGATGGGCTTAAAATCAAACGAGCAGATCCATACCGGATTATCGGAAGTCATCAGATTATAATCCATCACATTCTTCGCATGTGAAAACTGTGCCAAAACCACATCCGGATTCAAAACATACGGAAGTTTCAGAATTTCCTTTATTTCGCTTAACGTCTCCAGGCTGATTGCATTTATTACCACGCGCATTTCCGGATTTATCCTGTAAAGCGTATCCATGATTTCCTTGAGATTTCCGCCGCTTCCTCCGATGAATGCATGAGTAGCCGGTGGCAGATCATCCAGCCCTTCGGGTGCTTTCGTTCGAATCACGCAGATATTTTCCAGATGGAATTTCTCCGCATTTTTTTCGGTAAGCATGGCCGCCTCTTCTTTATACTCAATCGCAAAAACACGGATATCGTCCGACATTCCTGCTGCCTCAACCGAAATACTACCGGTCCCGCTCCCGATATCATATAAAATGCTGTCTTTTGTAAGATGCAGTTTGGACAGACTCACTTCCCGGACTTCTTCCTTCGTCATCGGAACCTTTTCCCGGATAAAATCTTCATTTTTAAGTCCGGGTGTCAGAATCCTTCCTTCCGGAGAGCGATTCTCAATATAAGCCGTAAGAATTCCTTCCGCCTGAAACTCTTCGCACTCCTCCGGGGTGATCATTACGATTTGTTCATCTTCATAAGAGAGATTCATTCCAATCGTAATCCGGACATCCTTAAGGCCGGCATCGCAGATTTTTCTACCGAGATTCCTTACATCTTCCGCACCGGACAGCAGCAGAAAAATTTTTGCATTCTCTTTTACGCGGTTTGCCGCATTCATCAGCTCTTTTCCGTGCATGGAGAGAATCAGTGCATCCTCGTAGTTTAATTTACATTTTGACGCAAGATACGAAACCGAGGAAATCCCCGGAAGAATCGTTACGGAAGCATTCATGGTTTTCTTCGCGGTTTCTTCGGATAATGCAGCCTTCAGTTTTGCCGCTCCGCTGTAAAAACCGCTGTCACCGGAAAACAGCACAACCGCATTTCGATATTCCGGATGGTCTTTGATAAAGCCCAGTATTTCCTCCGTTTTATAAGAAGGCACTTTACGGACAGTGGATTCCGGAAAAGCCTCCAGCATTCTTTTCGCTCCGATTAAAACATCCGCATCCTTTACCGCAAGTAAAACCTCTTCGGTCAGGCACCCTTTTCCGCCCATTCCGATTCCGCAAAGCACAATGCCTGCTTCCTGTGAAGATTCCGTCCCGGCTTCTTTTTTTATTTCAATATGCTGTATTTCGATGTGAAGTTTATCCGAAAGATATTTTTTTGCTTCCTCTACGGAAAGTGCCTCTTCCTCTTCTTCCGCCCTTCCGATGACATAAAGTGGAATTCCCTTATTTTTGGCGGCAGACACTTTTTCCCGGAATCCGCCGACCGCACCGCTTTGCTTGCTTACAACGGCGGCAATATCATACATGTCAATCATTGCCTCATTCATGGATACACTATACGGTCCCTGCATGGCAATGATATTTTTCCCTTTGATTCCAAGTTCATGGCAGTAAGAAAGGCTCGTCTCATCGGGAATAATCCGGACAATCAGTTTTTCCTTTATCGATTCATCAATGCAGTATTTGGAAAGTTCCCGGCATCCGATGGTAAGAAGAATGTTTCCATTTGTTTTGCCCGGACTGTCACCAAAATCCTTCGAAAGCCGGGCCGCACATTCCTCATGAGTGGCATAAAAACAGACTCCGCTTTCGGACATCATCAGATCCTCTTCTCTTTTAATGCGGATGTATTCCGCTTCCCCGTTTTTCACTGCCTCTTTAATATTCCTGCTGACTTCGATGGCATACGGATGCGTGGCATCAATGATCAGATCAAACCCGTTTTCAAGGATAAAATCGCGCATTCTTACCGCATCCATTTTCTCACGATGAATGCATAAATACTCACTTTCCTTCATCACTTCCGTTCCGTACTCGCTTATCACCGAAACGGCATGTGAAATCTCCGCCTCCGACAGAAATTCGGAAAGTTCTCTTCCTTCGGTTGTTCCCGCAAAAATCAGTATCCTATTCAACCCGGTATCCTCGTTTCGTTACTAATCTTCCGTTTATGATTTCCGAACCGGAATTTCCGATAAAAACCGTCGTAAACATATCGACTTCCCGGTCTTTCAACTCATTTAGTGTGCACGTATGGACTTCGCAGCCTTTTCGCCCGATATTTCTTACATACCCACAGGGGCGCCCGGGCTCAATCGTTTCGAGTAAAATCTCACAGGCTTTTTTAAGATAATCCGCCCGTTTCTTACTCGACGGATTATAAATTGCAATTGCAAAATCCCCTTCCGCCGCAGTCCTTAAGCGTTTCGTAATCTTCTCCCACGGTGTCAGCAAATCGCTTAAACTGATTACGCAAAAATCATGATTTAAAGGTGCTCCGAGCAAAGCCGCACCGCTCGTGGCCGCCGTAATTCCCGGAATCACTTCGACGGAAATTCCGGGATAATCTTCCCCGATTTCATATAAAAGTGCCGCCATTCCGTATATTCCGGCATCGCCGCTGCATACCATCGAAACCGTCTGTCCCTTTTCTGCCTCTTTGAATGCCAGAATGCAACGCTCTTTTTCCTTTCGCATCGGCGTGGATAAAAGTTTCTTTGACCGGAACCTTTCCGGGAGAAGTTCAAGATACACCGGATAACCTACAATCACATCGCTTTTTTCCAAAACTTCCGATGCTTCTGCCGTCATCATCTCTTCCGCACCCGGACCGATGCCGATGGCATAGATGATTCCGTTATCACTTTTTCTTTCTTCTTTCTTTTCATCC
>JAEEGL016473408.1_pt1 | contig 21790 bp, 16 predicted proteins | sample 9134231 | NCBI WGS metagenome assembly JAEEGL01 (sample SAMN16246548, study PRJNA631951) | gut metagenome | biome: gut microbiome; feature: rumen; material: fiber-attached | host: Bos | place: Iran: Karaj | collected 2018-10
ATGAAGAAGATTACGCTGCTGCTTACGCTCTCGCTGCTCCTGGCCGGATGCTCCTCCATGATGGACACCTCGCCCTCGGACGAGGTCTCCAAGGACGAGATACTCAAGGACACGGAAGGGATGAAAGTCGCCCTGAACGGTATCTATGCGACGATGTACAACCGCATCGACTTCCTGTCCGCCAACACTCACCAGACCTTCGGCAACATGGCCGTGACTCTGGCCGCCGAGTTGATGGGAGAGGACATGGTCCACACCGCCCAGGGCGCCGGATGGTTCTGGAAGGACTATACCTACGACATGCGGTCCCGCTACACCAGCAGCATCTGGCGCAGCTACTTTACCTGGAAGTATTTCTACCTCCTGATAAGCAATGCTAACTACATCCTCTCCGCAGCCGGTACTGTCACCGGGGACCCTGCCGAGGTAAAGGACATACTGGCACAGGCCTATGCCATACGCGCTTTCTCCTACTTCTGCCTGGCCCGCAGTTTCCAGCAGACGCTCAGGGGACATGAGACCCTTCCGGGAGTGCCCGTTTATACCGAGCCCACCACCAACCGATCCAGGGGCAAGGGCCGCGGCACCCTTCAGGAGGTATATGACCGTATCGACGACGACCTCGACGAGGCCATCGCCCTATTCAAGGCGGCCGGCACCAGGCAGGATGACATTTCCCACCTGGACATATATGCGACCTACCTGCTGAAGGCGCGCGTCGCCCTCGTGGAGAACGACTGGGACGCGGCGGCGGACGCGGCGGCCGAGGCCCTTAAGAAGCCCGGATGCGCGATGCTTACCCGTGACGGAGCAACCGTGGTCAAGGGCACCTTCAACGACGAGACCAAGGCATGGACGACGGGGCAGACTCCCTTCAACTCGGCTGACTCCCCCTGCGTGATGTGGGGTATGAGGATCATAACCGAACAGTCCCGCGTCTACGGCTCCTTCTGGGCCCATATGGACGCCTGCACGGACATCTACTACGCCGCAGAGTCGCCGAAGTGCATCAGCAACTGGCTGTATGCCCAGATTCCGGACACCGACGTGCGCAAGGGCTGGTGGAACGGGAACGTCGGTAAGCCCCGCAGCGACTGGAAATACGGCGCCAACATCGACTACAACCAGTTCAAGTTCCAGTGGAAGGACCAGAAGACCTATTCCGGGGACTACATCTTCATGCGTGCTGAGGAGGCCTGCCTGATAAGGGCGGAGGCCCTCTGCCGTCTCAAGGACTACACGGGTGCGAGGTCGGCCCTGTCTTCTTTGGGCACCTTAAGGGACAGCGCTTATCCAACCCGCCTGGCGGCCCTGAGCGACAGCGACGTCCAGACCTTCGGCTCGGTAGGCACCGTCACGACCCTCCTCGACGAAATCCTGCTGCAGAGGCGCATCGAACTCTGGGGTGAGGCGGGACGCATCTGGGACATCCAGCGCCTGGGCAGGGAATGGACCCGCAGTTGGACAGTGGATGGGGAAAAGAGCAACCACACGGACCTGCTGAGCAAATACCCTGAGTATCTGGCGTTCCCTTCCGACTACATGGAATGCATAATGATGATCCCGCAGGCCGAGATCGACAACAACCCCGCCATTTCCGCTTCCGACCAGAACCCGTACAAGCAATGATGAGAAGACTGCTTATATTCTTTGCCCTGGCCGCCCTCCTGCTGCCTGCCTGCAGCGACGAAAACGTCGCGGCACTTTATGACGGCAGGGACGGGTTCGCCTTCGATTCCGGTATAGCCTATGTCGAGGTCGGGCCCGAGGACGAAGGGCGCATACTCATACCGATACGTCGCTCCGGATTCGGAGTGAACGGGGCGAAGGTCAGTTTCGAGACCTCCAGGCCCGACGGATACGAGGATCCCGGGACGCTGTTCTCCCTGCTTACTCCGAACGTGATCTTTCCGGACGGAGCCCTGTCGAGCAGCGTCCAGATACGCGTTTCTGACATTTCGAAGATGTCCCTGACCGGGAAATATCGCATAACGCTGAAGATAAAGGAGAACCTTACCCCTTCCCTGAGGGGCGAAATAGCCGTGACGGCGAGCCGGCGCCTCACTTTCGAGCCCTTCGGCAGGGCTTCGGTGATGGACAACTGCATGTTCGAGAAGGCCTACGAGACAGAAGTCCGAAAGGCCCGCGAGACCGAGGCCTACCGCGTCATGGACCCGTTCCGCCAGGGACTGATTGACGAGGAATATGCCGAAAACGGATGGATGGAGAATCCTCCGGAATACATACAGTTCCTGGTCGCTCCGTCCGGATTGATAACTTATGAACCGTTCCGTACGGGCATGAAGGTGAACGGCAAGTACATGGCCTGGGCCTGCCACCCATCCGTCTATACGCAGGCGGATTTCTCGGCGAAGGTTCCCGAGAACAGGAAACTGTCGGAAAAGGTCTTCCAGCTGTATCCCGTGTACTATCTGCCCGACGTGCATGACGGTTATCTCAACGAAGGTGCGTATCCGCTCGTGGTCACTCTCTTGTAGAATCCGCGGAATATTGATAACTTCGCAGACTATTGCAATTTTGACTGTCTTATGAATTCAGCAGCCGTCATCCTCTGTGCCGGGAAAGGAACCCGGATGAACGACAATTCCAAGAACAAGGTGTGCTTCGACTGCGCAGGCGAACCCGTAGTAAAGCGCATCATACATGCCATGCGGGCGGCCGGCGTAAGCCGTTTCGCCGTGGTCGTCGGGCATATGGCCCAGACGGTAATGGACGCCCCTGACGGGGAGGAAGGCGTATTCTACGTCTATCAGAAGGAACAGAAGGGCACCGGTCATGCCGCCCTCTGCGGGCTTAAAGCCCTTGAATCAATTGGCTTTGAAGGCTCGGTGATCATCTCCATGGGGGACAAGATCATCTCCCCCTCCGTCATCTCCGACCTGCTTGCGAAGGCGGGTGACGCTAAGGTGGTCTGGGGAGTGCAGCCCCTGGTGGCGAACCCCCAGGGAGGCCATGTCATGGTCGCGGGCGGCAAGCCCTGCGGAGTCGTCGAGATGGCCGACGCCGCGCTGATGTCCCTCGCGGGAAAGGATCCGTCCGGATGGGAATCGGCGCTCAGGGAGCTGGGCCTCAATGAGAAAAAGAGCCGCAAGGTCCTGCGCATGGCGCGCGAAAAGGCCCCCGAAGGGAGTATGAAACTTGCCGGGAAGACCTTCTCCGCCGCCGACGTGCTCGCCACCCCTTACGCGAACGCGGCCCTCTACTGCTTCGACCTTGCCGCCGCAGTCGAGGCCATAGGCACCCTCGGCAGCAACAATGCCCAGGGAGAGATATACCTGACAGACACCCTCGAGTACTTCGCTCTTCGCGACGAGGCGGTCCTGCATGAGATCGCGGACCCCGAGGACATGCTGACCTTCAGTACGAAACCCGAACTCCGCGAGATCGGCACGCACTTCATGCGCAGCGCATCCCGATTCGTCGAGGACCTGCGTTCCGGCGCGCTCGACGCCGTCCTGGCCTCCATCTACGGGGACGCGGCCGATGGGCAGAAGCCCCGCTACATCGAGCTCCTCGAGTTCTTCATCTCCCGCTATGGCGACGAGAAGGTGATGATCACCCGCTCCCCTGGCCGCGTGAACCTGATGGGCCGGCATATCGACCACCGCGGAGGCGGCATCAACGTCATGGCCATCGACCGCGACACCCTTTTCGTAACTTCGATGCGTCCCGACGACGAGGTGCACATCGCCAACGTGGACCCGCAGTTCCCTGAACGGAGCTTCTCCATCTCCCAAACCCTTGGCCTTGCGGACCATTCCGACTGGCTTGGGTACCTCGATGCAGAGCCCGTGGTCGCGGCGCTGAAGGAGAGCCGCGGGGACTGGTGCAACTACGTCAAGTCCTCGGTCCTCCGCTTCCAGCTCGAGAGCGAGATGCCCCTGTGCGGCATGAACATGGCCTCCAGCGGCTGCATCCCCGTAGCTGCGGGCCTGTCTTCTTCGTCCAGCATCGTGGTCGCGGTCAGCGAGGCGGTGGTGTCCCTTAACTGCATGAACATCAGCCGCCAGAGGTTCATCGACCTCTGCGGTGAAGGGGAGTGGTTCGTCGGTTCCAGGGGCGGCGCGGGCGACCATGCAGCAATGAAATGCTCCCGCCGCGGCAGCATCACCCACCTCGACTTCAAGCCGTTCCGGGTCGGGGACAGCGTCCCGTTCTCCGACAGGTACGCCATCATAGTCGCCGACACCTGCACCAAGGCGAAGAAGTCCGAGGGCAGCAAGGACGTGTTCAACTCCAAGGTCGCGGCCTACGAGTTCGCGTTCATGATACTGAAGAAACGTTTCCCCGAGTACGACATGCACGAATTCCGCGACATAGCGGAGGTGCGGCCGTTCTCTTCCATCTACAGGATGCTGAAAGTCCTGCCTGAGGCGGCGACCCGTGAGGAACTCGTGAAGGCCCTTCCTGAATACTCCGCCCGTATCGCGCAGATTTTTGCGAGCCATGCGGATCCGGGGTACTACGACCTTCGCGGCGTGACGATGTTCGGCGTGGCCGAATGCCTGCGCTCGAAGAAGTGCATGGACCTTCTGGCCGTCGGCAATTACGGGACCCTCGGCGAGATGATGAAGATAAGCCATGACGGCGACCGTCTCGTGGACGACCACCTTTCCGACAAGAGGCTCGAGGAACTCGCATCCCTTGAGTTCGACATCTCCCGCATCGGAGGCGGCTACAACTGCTCCACCGAGAGGATCGACGCCCTCTGTGACATGCTGAACGCCACTCCGGGCGTGCTGGGCAGCCAGATCGTGGGAGCCGGCCTGGGCGGGTGCATAGTGGCGCTGGTCGAAAAGGCGGCGGCCCCTTCCGTGCTGGCAGTCCTCGACAAGGGCTACTACGACAAGTTCGGGTTCCCGCATTCGGCAAACGTCTTCGTTCCTTCTTCCGGTTCAGCAGTGATCTTCTAGGATGTTCTGGGATATTCTTTTGGACGCAATCCGCGGCGCGGTCCTGATTTCGGGCCTCGTCGTGGTGATGATGATGCTAATCGAGTCGATGAACATCTCCTCGAAAGGGGATTTCTTCGGCGGGCTGAGGCGCAGCAAGGTGGGCCAGGTGGTCATCTCGGCCTTCCTGGGGGCCATCCCCGGCTGCATGGGCGGCTTCGCTTCCGTATCTTTATATACCCACGGAATCATCAGTTTCGGTGCACTCGTGGCCATGCTGATAGCGTCCTCGGGCGACGAGGCTTTCGTGATGCTCGCGACTATTCCCGGGGATGCCCTGAAGGTATTCCTCGTGCTGCTCGCGATAGCAATACTCGTAGGGATCGTAGTGGATTTCGTGCACCCGGGAGGCGCTCCGAAGTCCATCTGCAAGGACGAGTTCAAGGTGCATGGGGAGGAAGAGGAAAGCCACGCCCACGGCCGGCACATCAGCTGGCAGCGGGTGATAATGTTCAACGGCGTCATCCTTTTCCTGGTCTGTCTCCTTACCGGGATGCTCGAGCATGAGGGCCATGACGCCGCGGCGGGGGAAGCACCGGCAGGACTGCTGATGAACCTCCTGAGCGAAGAGTGGATGTACTGGCTGTTCGGAGTCCTGAGCCTGATCGTGCTGGGCGTACTCATTTTCGGCAGCGACCATTTCGTCGAGGAACACTTCTGGAAGCACATCGTGCGCAGGCACCTGCCGTCCGTGTTCCTCTGGACTTTCGGGGTGCTGACGTTCCTGGGCCTGGGGCTGCATTATCTGGATATCGAGTCCTGGATCAGTTCGAACACCGCCTGGATGATAGTGCTGGCCACCCTGGTCGGAATCATCCCGGAGTCAGGGCCGCATCTTGTGTTCGTCACGCTCTATGCCGCAGGGGTGGTCCCCCTTCCTGTTCTTCTGGCAAGCTGCATAAGCCAGGACGGACACGCTTCTCTGCCTCTTCTGGCCGAGAGCAAGAAGGGATTCCTTGCCGCCAAGGCGGTCAACTGCCTCGTGGCGCTTGCAGTCGGATTCGGGGCTATGTTGTTCATGTAGGAGATGTTGAGGAAATATATCATAGTGTTCCTTGTCTCGATGGTTCCGCTGATCGAGCTGCGCGGCGCAATACCCTATGCCGTGGGTTTCGGTCTTCCGATAGTCCCTTCCCTTATCATCGCGGTCGTGGGAAACATGCTCCCGGTCCCTTTCATCTTCCTGTTCGCGAGGAAAGTGCTGGAGTGGGGCAAGGACAAGAAAGTGATAGGCGGATTCTTCCGCTGGTGCCTGGAGAAGGGGGCGAAAGGCGGGCGTAAGCTTGAGAGCAAGGCCGGCCGCGGGCTCTACATCGCCCTGCTGCTCTTCGTCGGCATCCCGCTTCCCGGGACCGGAGCATGGACCGGAACCCTGGCCGCCAGTTTCCTGAACATGGATTTCAAGAAGAGCGTCCTGTACGTGATGCTGGGGGTGCTCCTTGCAGGAGCCATCATGCTCGTGGCCTCCCTCGGGGTGGTCGGCGCGGTGAACCTTACGAAGTGACGGCTCAATCCAGCGCGAAGGTGATGACCACGTCGCCGAAGCGTCCCGTGACTTCATCTTCCGACTGGAAGAATGATGCCGGGAGCTGGCCTCTCCAGACTATATCGTCCTTTTCATGGAAAGGTATTTCGAGGTCGAAACCGTAGCTTTTCGAGTTGATCTTCACCGTAGCCTGGCACTTCCAGCTGGTGCGGGTTCCGCCGTCGTCCTCCGTTACGAGAAAGGCCAGTTTGTCCAGCTGGTTGGTAAATCCCGCGAGCAGGAGCGCGTCGAATGACACAGGTTTCCCGACCCATTTGCGTTTCACCACTATCATCATGTCTGTCACGGAAGGGGAGTAGTTCTTCAATTCCGCCTCGGTCTTAGCCGAGAAGCCCTTTACGGCCCCGCACTTGATGAAGAATTCGCTCGCTCCGCCGAACCAGGAATCGTAGTGCCTCTTCATCTCGAAGGTCCGTATCATCAGGTTGCGGCCGGAGGAAGAGCGGGTCGCGGTGTCCATGGCGAGGGTTCTGCCAGCCGCACCCTTCTCACCTTCCTTCCTGAGGAATAGTTCCAGCGGGGTGAAGGCGCTGTCGTCGTTGCGGTTCACCACCCACACGGGGTGGGTTCTGGCCACCGTCTCGTTCACTATCACCGAATCTACCTTCCGGTTCCCCGCTTCGTCGAATCCCAGCAGGAAGCCGTAGTTGCTTTCGGCGCCGTAGCCGGGGTCGAATGTGATTATCGGGAAGGTCTCGCCGTCCCAGTCCTCGGAGTAGGGCCAGTAAATCTGCATGTCCGAGTCGGAAAGGGCCTGGATGCAGCTTTCCGGGTCCATGCCGCCCTCGGCCCTCGATCCGGCATGCTCTGAAAGGTAGGCCGCTATGAGGTCGCGGAGGTCCTCCCCGCCGCCCGAACTCCTGCTCCCGGCGGTCTCGTCCCCGACCCCCGTACCTGGAGCCGAGAACAGCCTTTCCAGGGTGTATTCCTCGTCGTATCCGTTGTAGGAGGAGGCGTCCACTGCGCCGTGAACCTCCCCGAGATGCCTAGTGGCGATAGGTAAAGAAGAGAGCATCTTTGCAACGCCTCTCGGGGAGACGATGTCGGGGAGGGAAGCGGCGCTTTCCGTTTTTGCGGGAGCCTCGGGCTCCCTGTTCTCAGTGCAGGCTGCAAGCCCGGCCGCAAGCAGGAAAAAGATTTTCAAGAAGTTTTTCATGCGATACTCCTTTTTAATTGTCAATAATGTTCCGACTGCAAAGTGAACAATAATTAGCCGTGGAAACAAAATTTCCACGGCTAATTGCTATCCGGCTGGGTAATAGACTGGTAATCAGTCTTTACGGAAACTCACAAAACGCTCCTTCCCGGCGAAATCGGCTACAATCCGTGCTCCCGTGAACCCGGCTTTGCGGAAAACTTCCAGGGATTCCGCCCCGAGGTCCTCGTTTATCTCCACCACTCCGGCTCCTCCTTCCCTCAGAAGGCGTCCTGCCCAGACGGCGAGAGCCTTGTGGAAAGCGAGCGGGTCGCTTTCCGGCGCAAACAGCGCCATGTGGGGCTCCCAGTCCAGCACGTTGGGCCTCATGAATTCCTTCTCGGGCAGGGTTATGTAGGGAGGATTCGCCGTGAAAAGGTCGCACTCCGGGAAGGCGGAAGAGAAATCCAGTATGTCCCCCTTCATGAAAACTGGCCTCACCACCTTCGAGGGGAGCCTTCGGAACTGGCTCCGAGCCAGCGCAAGGGCGTCCCCGGAGAGATCGGCGGCAGTCACTACCGCACCAGGAAGCTCGTATGCGAGCGACCATGCGACACATCCCGAACCCGTGCACAGGTCCAGCACCCTGAGCGGTCCTTCCCTCGGAGGGATCTCCCTGGAGAGCCTTACGGCCTCTTCCACGAGCAGTTCCGTCTCGATCCGGGGAATCAGCGCGCGGCGGTCGGTCTTGAAGATCCTTCCGCGGAATTCGGTGTATCCCAGCACATACTGGATAGGTTCGCCCGCGCCCATGCGCGCGACGTCCTCACGGAGCCCCGGGAGTTCTTCTCCGGGGACCTGCACTCCCGGTTCTATGATATGGGTATAGGACATCACCCCCAGCCTTTCCTGGCAGAGGAGCAGCACCATGCTCCGGGCCTCGGGCTCGGGATAGAGGGTCTTCAGAACCTTTACGCTCTCGCGGATAAAGTCCCTCAGAAGCATCAGCGGTTCTCTATGATGGAAGAGAGGAAGGCGGTCATGTCAAGGCCTGCGGTCCGTACCATCTTGGGTACGAGAGAGGCGCTTGTCATGCCGGGGATTGTGTTGATTTCCAGGAAGTAAAGTCCGTCTTCGGTAAGAATGTAGTCCATCCTGACCACGCCGGCGCAGCCGAGTTGGGTGTAGATGTCGCGGGTGGTCTTCTGGACGGAGTCCCTGACAGCGTCGTCCACCGGGGCCGGGCATATCTCCTGGCTGTGGCCGTTGTACTTGGCGTCGTAGTCGAACCACTCGTTCTCGGAGACTATCTCGATGAGGGGGAGTGTGCGGACCTGACCGCCGTCCCTCCACGCAGCGCAGGTGAGCTCGCGCCCCTTGAGGCCCTGCTCCACCAGCACGGTCTTGCCCTCGGAGAAGGCGAAGCGCACTGCCGCGGCCAGATCCTCCGGCTTCTCCACGCGTGTGATGCCGAAACTCGAGCCTCCGTTGGTGGGTTTGACGAACACGGGGAAGGCGAGCCTTTCCGCTGCCTTGCGGGAGAAGGCCTCGAGGTCCGCTCCTTCGCGCACGAAAAGGTCCGGGGCGCACTTGACTATCTCCATCTCGCGGACATAGCTCTTGCAGGCATACTTGTCGAAGGCCACCGCCGACACGAAGGAGGAGCAGCTGCTGAAGGGGATACCGAGCATCTCGAGGTAGCCCTGCATGAGCCCGCTTTCACCTGGTGCACCGTGCTGCACGATGTAGGCGTAGTCGAAATTGACCTTGCGCCCGTAAACCTTCACCGAGAAATCGTTCTTGTCGACCTCGGGGCGGGAGCCTTCCGGGAAGGCCACCCTCATCGCATTGCGGTCCCTGAAGGCGACGAGCTGCCACTTCCCGAAGCGGGCCAGGATCTCGTAAACGTCGTACTCGTAGGCGTCGATGCGCGAGGAGACGAACTCCCCGCTGCGGCAGGAAACCTCCCATTCGGAAGAGTCGCTCCCGTAGATTACCGCGATAGTCTTGAATTTAGCCATTATCTGAAATAAATATCTTCTTCACTTGCCTGCTGCACAGGTTCATCCTCTATGTCCCCTCCGGTGCAGCTGAGGTCCAGGTACATCCCTGCGGGAGCCATGAAGCGGTCCTCAGGGCTGATCCCGAGGGTGCCGTCGGCAAGGCACTTCTTCATGAAGATGCCCCAGATGGGGAGGGCCATGTTCGAGCCGCTTCCCAGCGCGAGCGACTGGAAGTGGACCTGCCTGTCCTCGCCTCCTACCCAGATTCCGGCAGTCAGCGAGGGGGTGTAACCTATGAACCAGCCGTCGGAGTTGTCATTGGTGGTTCCGGTCTTGCCGGCTATCTGGCCGGTCAGGCCGTAGCGGGAGCGCAGGCGAGAGCCCGTGCCCCTGTCGATAACCCCCTGCATGAGGTTCACCATCAGGTAGGCGGTGTGCTCGCCGATGGCCTCCCTCTTGCGGTTGGTGAATTCCCCGATCACGTTGCCCTGGTTGTCTTCGATGCGGGAGACGAACAGGGGCGTCACGTACACTCCCTTCGAGGGGAAGGTGTTGTAGGCGGAGACCATCTCGTAAAGGGAGATGTCGGCGGGCCCCACGCAGAGCGAGTAAACCTCGTCTATGTGGGAGGCGATGCCCATCTTGCGCATCATGTCGGCCATTGCATGAGGGCCGAACTGCTTCATCAGATAGGCAGAGATGTTGTTCGAGGAGTGCGTCAGTCCCCATTTCAGGGTGACGGTCTTGCCTATCCATTCGTCCTTGTCGGTGCTCCTGGGGGTCCAGGTCTTCTCATCCTCGGACACTCCCGGAACTATGAAGGACTGGGGTACGTTCACCACCTTGTCGCAGGGCGTCATGCCCTCCTGCATCGCGAGGGTGTAGAGGAAGGGCTTGATGGTGGATCCCACCTGGCGCTTGCCCTGGGAGACGTTGTCATACTTGAAGTAGCGGTAGTTCGGTCCGCCCACGTAGGCCTTCACATGGCCGGTGACGGGCTCTACCGCCATGAAACCGGCACGCAGGATTGACTTGTAGTAGCGGATGGAATCGTCCGGGGTCATCGTGGTGTCGATGTAACCCCTGGGGTTCCAGGCGAACACGCGCATGCGGACAGGCTGCTTGAACTGTGCGAGTATCTCCTCTTCGCTTTTTCCGGCCTTTTTCTGGGTGCGGAAACGGTCGCTCCAGCGGCGCGCCTGCGACATCAGGGTTCGGACGGTGGCCGCCTCCGTGTCGTTCGAGAAGGGCTTGTTGCGCTTCCACTTCACCTCGTTGTCGAAGGCCTTCTGGAGTTCCTTCCCAAGGTGCTCGGCGACAGCCTCCTCGGCGTATTTCTGCATCTTGTAGTTGATGGTGGTATAGATGCGGAGTCCGTCCTTGTCCAGATTGTATTCGGTTCCGTCAGGCTTGCGGTTCTTGTTCAGCCATCCGTAGAGTTCGTCGGACGCCCACCTCAGCGAGTCGGCGCTGTAGTCCTCCGTGAACTGGTAGGAAGAGCGCCTTGGTTTCTGGGCGTTCATGGTGCGGCGGAGCATGTCGCGGAAGTACGGGGCGAGTCCGGCGTTGTGGTCCATCACCTGGTACGAAAGGGTGATGGGGATCTGCTGGATGGAATCCCGCTGCGCCTTCGTGATGTAGCCGTTCCTTGCCATCTGGCCGATGACGAAATTGCGGCGGGAGAGCGACCTCTCCGGGTTCAGCACCGGATTGTAGCGGGTAGGCTTGTTGACCATGCCGATAAGGGTGGCGCTTTCCTCTATGGTCAGGTCGGCGGGCATCTTCGAGAAGAAGGTCTCGGATGCGGCGCGTATCCCGAACGCCCCGCTTCCGAAGAAGATGGAGTTCAGGTACATGTCGATGATCTCCTCCTTCGTGTAGTCCCTCTCGAGCTTCACGGCGGTGATCCATTCCTTGAGCTTGGTCCATACCATGACCACCTTGTCCCAGCCGGGAACCTTGCTGTTGACCTCCCGGCGGGGGTAGAGCGTCTTTGCGAGCTGCTGGGTGATGGTGGAGCCGCCTCCCTGGCTGGAGTCGCGCATCAGCAGGGTCTTGAAAAGTACGCGCGCGAGGCCCTTGGTATCGATCCCGGAGTGCTTGTAGAAACGGGCGTCCTCCGTAGCCACGGCCGCGTGCACCAGATTCGGCGAAAGCTCGTCGTAACTTACGTAGGTCCGGTTCTCGATGTGGAAGGTGGTCAGTATCTCCCCGTCCTCGGCAATCACCTGGGTGGCCAGCTTGTTGTCGGGGTGCTCAAGCTCCTCGAAGGAAGGTATCCTGGCGAAGGCCCAGACCACCAGCAGCAACAGGAGAAGTGCCGCAAAGGGCAGCGTCACCAGCAACCAGAACCACTTTATTATCTTTTTTCGCGTAGTATCTTTCATCGCGGGTATTCTTTATTACAAAAGACAAAATTAACGAATTTTCTCGTCAATTTTTGAAAATTCGAGAGTTTGTCGCTTACTTTGCAGAACAAAATGGAAAACGGAACAGAAATGGAGGGGAATCTCATTATTGTCGAATCGCCGACCAAGGCAAGGGAAATCACGGCTTTCCTCAAGCAGGAGCCTGTCAAATACAAGGTGGTCTCGTCGCTTGGCCATATCCGGGACCTCAATGAAAAGCAACTCAGCGTCGACGTGGAGCACGGTTTTGCCCCCCAGTACGAAATCCCTGCGGGGAAGCGCAAGCTGGTCGGAGACCTCAAGGCCTATGCCGAAAATGCCGAGACGGTATATCTGGCCTCCGATCCCGACCGCGAAGGGGAAGCCATAGCCTGGCACCTCAGCGAGACCCTCCGCCTGGACCCTGCCAGGACCAGGCGCATCACCTATCAGGAAGTTACCCGCAATGCCGTCCTCGAGGCCCTGAATAATCCCAGGTCCATAGACATGAATCTCGTGAACGCCCAGCAGGCGAGGCGCGTGCTGGACCGTCTTGTCGGATTCGAGCTCTCCCCCATCCTGTGGAGGAAGATCAACAGGGGCCTCTCCGCCGGAAGGGTGCAGAGCGTGGCGCTCCGGCTCGTCGTGGACAAGGAAAGGGAAGTCCTATCCTTCAAACCGGAGCCCTTCTACAAGGTCACGGCCGACTTCATAACTTCGGACGGGAAGAAGGCGGCGGGAGTGCTTGAGAAGAAGTTCCAGTCCCTTGAAGAAGCGCGGAAGTTCCTGCAGGACAGCATCGGGGCGACCTATACGGTGGACAGCGTCGAGGAGAAGGAAGCGGTCCGTTTCCCTGCCCCGCCTTTCACTACCTCCACCCTCCAGCAGGAAGCGGCTCGCAAGCTGCATTTCTCCGTGAGCCAGACCATGCGGGTGGCCCAGGCCCTGTTCGAACGCGGCCAGATCACCTACATGAGGACTGACTCCACCAACCTGTCGGCCCTGGCCATTGCTTCGGCCCGTCAGTTCATTACGGATAATTTCGGGCCTGAGTACCACCATTCCAGGCAGTACCGCACCAGGTCCAGGAATGCGCAGGAGGCCCATGAGGCCATACGTCCCACCTATATCGGACACCCTTCCATCGAGGGCACTCCCCAGGAGCAGAAGCTTTATGAACTCATCTGGAAGCGCACAGTGGCATCCCAGATGTCGGAAGCGAGGCTCCTGAACACGGACGTCAGGGTGTCTTCGGACAAGAGGCGCGAGCTTTTCGAGATTCAGGCGGCGAAAGTACTTTTCGACGGTTTCCTGAAACTGTACGCCGAGAGTTCCGACGAGGACGACGCGCCCGACGGATACAAGGTGCTCCCCGAAATGAAACCCGGTCAGGTGCTTTCCTCAGGTGCCCTTCTCGCCGAGTGCAAGTTCACCCGTCCCCCCGCACGCTACACCGAAGCTTCCTTCGTCGCGAAGCTCACCGAACTCGAAATAGGCCGTCCTTCCACCCTTGCGACCATCATCTCCACCCTGACGACCGGGCGCGGATATCTGGTCAAAGGCGACAAGGAAGGCACCCGCATGCCGGTTACGAACCTCATGCTCGACGGATCGAAGATTTCCGAAAGCCAGAAGACGGAGGTCGTCGGGGCCGAGAAGGGGAGACTCCTTCCCCAGGAGGTCGGCATCATCGTATCCGACTACCTCGTGTCCAATTTCGCGGACATCCTCGACTATGATTTTACCGCGAACGTCGAGAAGGACTTCGACGAGATCGCCGAAGGAAAGATGGCATGGAACAAGGTGATAGCCGATTTCTATAAGCCGTTCCATACTCAGGTCGAGGCAAGCATGAACGACGGGCAGTTCAACCACATCAGCCGTGAGCTCGGGATTGACCCTGCGGACGGCCGTATGATAGTCGCCCGCTTCGGTCAGTGGGGAGCATATGTCCAGAAGGGGGAAGGCGAGGACCGCCAGTATGCCAGCCTTGCCAGGGGCCAGCTTATCGAGAACATCACCCTCGAGGACGCAATCAAGCTGCTGCAGCTGCCGCGCACCGTGGGCACATACCAGGGAATCGATGTGGTCGCGCTGAAAGGCCGTTACGGCCCGTATCTCAAATATGGCGACAAAAACGTCTCACTGCCCCGCGGAAAGGACCCGATGAAGATAAGCCTGGAAGAATGCATCGCCCTCCTCGGCCAGGATGGCGGGAAGCAGGGGCCTTCCGTCATCACCGTCTTCGAGCGTAGCGGCATATCCGTCCTCTCCGGACGCTATGGCCCGTACCTCAAGAAGGACGGTGTCAACTACAAACTGCCCAGGGGTGTCAATGCGGCTATGCTGACCGAGGCCAAGTGCCTTGAAATAATAGCGAACTCATCTCCGACCCAAAAAACAAACCACCATGCCAAGTTACAACATAGATGAGATTGACAGGAAGATACTCTCTTCACTCGTGAACAATGCCCGCATGCCTTTCCTCGAGATAGCGAGGGAGTGCGGCGTGTCCGGGGCTGCCATCCATCAGAGGGTCCGCAAGCTTGAGAATGCCGGGGTCATCACCGGGTCGCGCCTCCTGGTGAAGCCCGAAGCCCTCGGGCTCAACGTATGCGCCTTCATCAACGTGACCCTTACCGAGGATAACAAGTACCCCGAGGTTATAAGCGCCCTCAAGCACGTCCCCGAAGTGGTCGAGTGCCATTTCGTGACCGGACGCTGCGCGCTGCTCCTGAAAGTGTACTGCTTCGACAACAACCACCTGATGAACGTTATCCTCAATACCATACAGCACATCCCCTACGTCCAGACCACGGACACGCTGATATCCCTTGAAGAGTCTTTCCAGAGACAGGTCTGGGTGAAGGATATGAAGAATACCGGGTTCAAACCCGGCCGTTGAGGGCTTCTGCAGCAAGGAGGTCTTCCGGAGTCGTGACCTTTATGTTATACCTGTCGCCCGGTACCAGGGTGACAGGTATTCCTTTTTTAGCCGCGACGGAAGCGTCGTCCGTGAATGCGGGGTCATAGGCCTGGCCGTAGGCGGCCTTGATGTCTTCGGAGAAGAATACCTGTGGCGTCTGGACTGCGGCGAGGCGGCTGCGGTCGGGGTCGGGGGCTCCGGCGTCAAGGGACCTGAGGGTGTCGGTGACCGGAGTGAAGGGGACTGCGGCGTGGCATCCCTGCGTCACCCTCTCCAGCAGGCGCCGGATGAGCGCGGCCGAGGTCAGGGGACGCACGCCGTCCTGGATCATCACTATAGCCCCGTCGGGAACCTTCTCGAGGGCGTTGCGTACGGAATGGAAGCGGGTGAGCCCCCCAGGGACCACCCTTTGTGGACATTCGAAATGTTTCTCCCCGCAGAGCTCGTTCCAGTATGATATGCAGTCTTCCGGAAGAACCGTGATTATGGAAATGCCGGGTACCGTTTCGACGAAGCGCTCGATGGTGTGCTGGAGCACGGGTTTGCCCCCGAATTCCAGGAACTGCTTGGGCGTTCCGCTCCCCATCCTGACCCCTCTTCCCCCGGCTGTGATTATTGCGTAAATTTTTCTTTCCATACTCCAAAAATAGTGATTTTTTGCCTACATTTGTAAAACACAACTACCCAATATGGCTTTTTCATTTCTCAATCAGGAACTCGCAATAGACCTCGGTACGGCCAACACCGTCATCTACCAGAACGGGCAGATAGTGCTGGACGAGCCGAGTATAGTCGCAATTGACAATAATTCAGGCAAATGCCTGGCACTTGGACAGAGGGCGAAGCTGATGCACGAGAAGGTGAACCCCGGCATCAAGACGGTGCGCCCCCTGCGCGACGGCGTCATCGCCGACTTCAACGCGGCGGAGATGATGATACGCGGATTCATCAAGCAGGTGAACAGCCGCCACCGCAGCCTCTTCACCCCCAACCTCAAGGTAGTCGTCGGCATCCCTTCCGGTTCGACCGAGGTCGAGATAAGGGCCGTGCGCGACTCCTCCGAGCACGCCGGCGGACGTGACGTCTACCTGATCTACGAGCCCATGGCGGCAGCCCTCGGAATAGGCCTCGATGTGGAGGCTCCCCAGGGCAACATGGTCGTGGACATAGGCGGTGGTACCACCGAGATCGCGGTGATCTCCCTTGGCGGCCTGGTGGTCCAGGACAGCATCCGTACCGCAGGCGACGTGTTCACTTCCGATATCCAGTACTACCTCCGCCAGCAGCACAACATCCGCGTCGGTGAGATAACCGCCGAGAAGATAAAGATCGCCGTCGGAGCGGTCATACAGGACCTGGACGAGGAACCCGAACCCTTCGTGGTCCGCGGTCCCAACCTCATGACGGCCCATCCCGTGGAGGCCACCATCACCTACCAGGAGATAGCCCACTGCCTGGTCAAGTCCATAGCCAAGGTGGAGACCTCGGTCCTGCATGTGCTGGAGCAGACTCCTCCCGAGCTCTACTCCGACATAGTCGAGAAGGGCATCTTCCTTTCAGGCGGCGGCGCCCTCCTGAGAGGTCTGGCGAAGCGCCTCACCGACAAGGTGAACATACAGTTCCATGTCGCGGATGACCCTCTCCACGCCGTCGGAAGGGGTACCTGCGAAGCTCTCAAGAACACCGACCATTACTCTTTCCTCATGCGTTAAATGCCCGCAGGGAGGAGATATAGGGGTCTGATAGCTGCAGCAATCTTCATAGTTTTGGAGGTTGCTGCACTCAATATGCTCTCCGCCTCTTCCGGCCTGCAGAACATCTGGGCGAAAAGGCTTGCGCGTCGTCCCCTCGCCGTACTCTGGAGGGGTGGTGAGAGCGTCAGGAACTATTTTTCCCTGAAGAGCAGGAACGAGCGGCTTGCCGCGGAGAATTTCGCACTCGCGCAGGAACTCCGGGACGTCCTTGCCTCCAGGGAGCAGCACGTCGTCAGCGCGGCGGCGGGGTTCGAATACTTACCCGCGACCATCGTGAAGATGAGCCGCAACTCCCAGCATAACTACATCATCCTGGATAAGGGTTCCGCGGACGGCATCACGCCTCTTTCGGGGATTATCTCCGACAAGGGGGTGGTGGGGGTCATCGACGCCGTTGACAGGCATTATTCCTACGGTATCACGCTGCAGAACAGCAGTGTACAGATAAGCTCCCGGCTGGGCAGGGAGGGGGTGGTCGCGCCCCTCGTGTGGGACGGGCTGCACTCTGACGGAGCCCTTATGAAGGACATCCCGATGCATCATCCAGTCGCGCCAGGGGATACGGTATGGACCAGCGGTTTCTCCGCCATTTTCCCGCCTGACATTCCTATGGGCACGGTCGTGGGCACTAGGCCCCGGCACGGCTCTACACTTGAGGTGAAGGTCCGCCTGTTCCAGGATTTTTCCACGCTGCGTTTCATCACCGTGGTCCGTAACCCCCGTAAGGCGGAAATCGATTCGCTTTCAGAAAAGGAGGAGGGCAGATGAAGGCTTCGAGGTTCTGGATAAGTTACGTCATCCTGGTCGCGGTGCAGATAGTGCTTTGCGACTGCTTCAACCTTACGCAGCTGCTTACGCTGTGGTTCCTGCCGGTGCTGGTGCTCTGCATGCCCATACGGACCGGGACGGTGGCCGCCCTCCTGATAGCTTTCGCTACGGGCATGGCCGTGGATTTCCTCTCGCAGGGAGTGGCGGGACTCTGCACGGCGGCGCTGCTGCCGGTGGCTTTCTGCCGCAGGTTCATCATAGGAGTGGTCTTCGGCTCGGAGGTGTTCTCGCGCTCCGAGGATATTTCGGTCCGCAGGCAGGGGATTCCTAAGATGACCCTGGCGATCGTGATGGCCACGGGCCTTTTCCTGCTGATCTATATCCTCGCGGACGGAGCCGGGACGCGTCCCTTCTGGTTCAATGCCGCTCGTTTCGTCGTGTCCCTGCTCGTAGATTCGGTCCTGTCCCTCTTTCTTGCCGGTACTTTATCCAACGATGAGGGGTCGCGATGGAGATAAACCGCACGAATAAGCTCCTGATAGGCCTCGGGGTGGTGGCTGCGCTGCTCCTCGGGAAGATCTTCTATATCCAGATCCTGACCGGCAAATACAAGGAGAACGCCCTGAACAACTCCATGGTCTATGATGTGATCTATCCTCCCCGGGGGATAATCTATGACCGCAACGGGGACATCCTCGTCGGCAACAAGGTCTGCTACGACGTACTCGTCACGCCCCGCGAGGTGGGAGCTTTCGACACCCTCGCCCTCGCGGACGCGCTCGGTGTGGAAGTGGAATTCATACGCGAGCGGATGCAGTACTACCGACGCAACCGTACCCGCATCGGCTACCGCAGCCAGACCTTCCTCAAGCAGGTCAGTTCCGAGAATTACATGCGTTTCGCCGAGATACAGTACCGTTTCCCGGGGTTCACGGGAAAGGTGCGGAGCATCCGCGACTACCCCGTCAATGCGGGCGGCAACCTTCTGGGCTACGTCTCCGAAGTGGACGCGGAATACCTGAAACGCCACCCAGACGAGTACAAGAGCGGGGACTATGCCGGGAAGACGGGGCTCGAAGCGGCGCGTGAGGCTGAACTGCGGGGGGAGAAGGGATATCATATCTATCTGAGGGATTCCCGCAACCGCATCCAGACCTCCTACAAGGACGGGGAGGCCGACGTGGACGCGGTCCCGGGGAAGGACATCGTAACTACCATCGATGCCGGCCTGCAGCAGTACGGGCAGGAACTGATGGCGGGCAAGAGGGGCAGCGTCATAGCGATAGAGCCGTCTTCGGGCGAGATCCTTGCGATGGTCTCGAGCCCCGGACTGGACGTGGACAAGCTCGCGGACATAGGCCGCTGGTACGGGGAGATCGTGCGGGACCCGAATAAGCCCATGTTCAACCGCACGGTTCAGGCGTCCTACCCCCCGGGCTCGGTGTTCAAACTCGTGAACGGCCTCATAGGGTTGCAGGAGGGGGTGCTCAAGCCTTCGTACCAGTACCCCTGCAACCACGGTTTCCCCTATGGACGGGGGCGCAAGCTCGGCTGCCACGGCCATGCCTCCCCGCTGCCGCTTCTGGACGCGATCGCCACTTCCTGCAACGGCTACTTCTGCTACGTGTTTCGCAACGTGCTCGAGAATCCAGCCTATGCTTCGGTTGAGGAGGCGTTCGACAAGTGGCGTGAGTATGTGCTCAGTTTCGGCTTCGGCCACAGGCTCGGCAGCGACTTCCCTTCGGAGCTGGGCGGGAACATTCCCACCTCGAAGTACTACAACAGGGTTTACGGGAAGGGGGCCTGGAAGTTCCAGACCATCCTGTCCCTTTCGATAGGGCAGGGCGAGATCGGAGTGACCCCGCTGCAGATCGCCAACCTTGCCGCGACAGTGGCGAACCGCGGCTACTACTACATTCCTCACCTCGTTAAGGATTCGGAAAACGTGCAGATAGATCCCAAGTACCATGAGAGGCACTACACCCTCGTGGACACGACCCATTTCGCGACTGCGGTGCAGGGGATGTGGATGGCGGTGAACGGCGGAGGCAAGGCCGGAGGAACCGCTTTCGGAGCGGCGATTCCGGGGTTGGACGTCTGCGGCAAGACGGGTACGGCGCAGAACCCTCACGGGAAGGATAATTCCGTATTCATCTGCTTTGCGCCGAAGGACAACCCGAAGATCGCGGTGGCGGCGTACCTCGAAAACGCCGGATTCGGGGCGACCTGGGCCTGCCCCATAGCCTCGCTGATGATAGAGAAATACCTGACCGGTACGGTGCGGCCTGAGAGGCTGCCGGTGGAACGCCGGATGAAGGAAACTGTTCTGATACATTAGGTTTATGGCAGGACGTATTGACAGGGGACTTGGACAGATGATCGACTGGAAGCTGGTCATCTGCTACCTGCTGCTGCTCGTCATCGGCCTGGCCAACATCTATGCTTCCATCCATTCAGCGGATCCGGAGCCGTTTTTCGCTTGGTCCTCCCGCAGCGGGAAGCAGGTCGTCTGGATACTCACGGCACTGGTCCTCGGGACGGTGATACTTTTCCTGGTGAACCCGAAACTATGGGAAGTCATCTCTCCGGCGGCGTACCTGCTGGTGCTGGGGCTGCTCGTGGCAGTTATCTTCCTCGGGGTTGAGGTGAAAGGTTCGCGTTCATGGTTCGCGTTCGGACCGGTCCGTTTCCAGCCCGCGGAAGTGTCGAAGATCTCGACTTCGCTGCTGCTGGCGGCCATAATGAGCCGGCAGGGCTTCAAGATGTCGCGCCTGCGGGATTTCCTGCTGGTCGCCGCGGTTGTCGGGCTGCCCATGCTGGTGATTGTGGCCGAGAGTGAGACCGGTTCCGCGCTGGTGTACCTGGGCTTCCTGTTCGTGCTTTACCGTGAGGGTCTCTCGGGCTGGGTGCTGTACGTCTTCGGAATGGTCGTACTGCTGTTCATACTCTCGCTGGTCGCCCCCCTGTGGATTTCGCTTGCGGTGCTGGTTATTGCAGCGGCGGTGTTCTTCCTGGTATTCCGTTCATCTTCCGGCCGCGGATTCCAGGCGCGCAGGCGCCTGTGGTTGCTTTCCCTCGGGGGACTGGCCGCGGGCGCGCTGCTGATATTCTCCACCCAGTTCGTGTTCAATAATGTCCTCCAGGACCATCAGCGGAAGCGTATCGAAGTGCTGCTGGGGCTGAAGGAGGACCCCGCCGGGGTCGGGTACAACGTCACCCAGTCCATGATAGCCATAGGCTCGGGCGGCTTCGGGGGGAAGGGCTATCTGAACGGTACGCAGACGACTTACGGCTTTGTCCCCGAGCAGAGCACGGACTTCATCTTCTGCACCGTCGGTGAAGAGTGGGGGTTCCTTGGGTGCGCGCTGGTCATACTGCTGTACGTCTATATGATCTCGCGTATCATACGGGACGCGGAGAAAAGCCGCGAGGCGTTCACGCGGATCTACGGCTATTGCGTGGCTTCGTGCATCTTCATGCACCTGTTTATCAACGTCGGGATGACCATCGGCCTGATGCCGGTCATAGGCATACCGCTGCCGCTGCTCTCGTACGGCGGCTCCTCGCTCTGGGCGTTCACGATACTGATCTTTATCTTCCTGGCCCTGAACAAGCAGGAGAAGAAGTACTTCTAGCGGAACTTGGCGAATTCCTTGCGGATGTCGAGGTCGGAGGTGTAGCGGATGGTGCGGATGCCGGCTCTCTGCGCCGCCTCTATGTTCGCGGGGGCGTCGTCGATGAAGAGTATCTCCTCCGGGGGCAGGCCTATGCCCTCGATCGCGGTCTGGTATATCTCCGGGAAGGGCTTGAGCTGGTGCAGGCGGAATGAGAAGAAACACTTCTTGAAGTACTTGTCGAAGGGCATTCCAGCCTCTTCCATCATCTCGCCGAAACGGGCGCTCGAAAGGACATTGTTGTTGCTGAGGATGTAGAGGTCGTACTTCGGCGCGATTTCGCGGATGAAGTCGAGGATGTCTTCGTTCAGGCCGATGAGGAATTCTTCGAAGCATTCCAGGACGGTTTCCCGGGTGGTTCCGGGACGGCTGTGGCGCAGGCACTCGTCGATGAACTCGTCGGCCGTGATGCGGCCGGCCTCGAGCTCGCCCACGAAGCCTTTCTGGTGGAAGACGTTGAGGTAGTCCTCGATGTCCTCGAACCCGGCCCTCGTCTTGAAGGCGTTTATGCATCTGTTTATGTCGAGCAGGAGGATGACCCCTCCCATGTCGAAGACCACTGCTTTAACCATCTTTCTGCCAGTTTTACGGATTCCGGCTGCAAATTTACGATTTTTCCTCCTA
>JAEEGL010800122.1_pt1 | contig 21789 bp, 15 predicted proteins | sample 9134231 | NCBI WGS metagenome assembly JAEEGL01 (sample SAMN16246548, study PRJNA631951) | gut metagenome | biome: gut microbiome; feature: rumen; material: fiber-attached | host: Bos | place: Iran: Karaj | collected 2018-10
CCACACCGGGGAGATGGATATCGACGATCTTATGCTGAACATGCTGGGCGTTCTTACAGGCTGGGCCCTGTACCGCCTCGTCAGTCTGCTGGTCCGTCGCCGTCTTGCGAAAAAGACGCCGCCGGAGGCGTTCTTTCCGGATGGTTCTTCCTCTTCTCTCCCGTCCACGGAGGAAGAGACAGATAGCTCTCAAGACTCACACTAAACAACAGAAAGAAGGTATCGTTATGGCCGCTTTTTCCTTGTCACAGTTTCCCCCGGAGCACGCAGGCGTCTCTTCCGCCTCCATTCTCCGCTTCCTGGATCAGGCAGAAACACGTCAGCTGGCCATGCACAGCTTTATTCTTGTCCGCCATGGAGCCATTCTTTCCCAGGGATACTGGGCGCCGTTCGATAAGGACACGCTGCAGCGCACCTACTCCGTGAGCAAAAGCTTCACCTCCCTCGCGGTAGGGCTGGCCTGTGAAGACGGATACTTCAAACTGGACGACCCTATCATGAAATACTTTGAGGACAAAGTCGCCCGGCAGCCGCATCCGTATACCCTCAAAATGACCATCCGCGACGTGCTGAAAATGACGACGGTGCACACGAAGACCGCCACGCAGATCGTTCCGCATCCCGACTGGATGAAGGCCTTCTTCAACGTGACGCCCTCCCACGCGCCCGGCACCGTCTTCAACTATGATACGAGCGGCAGCGTGGCTCTTGCGGCGCTCGTGGAGCGCGTGACCGGCATGGATCTGCTCGACTACCTGCAGAAACGCCTGCTCAGCAAGATCGGCTTCTCGGAGAACGCGGAATGGGGCAAGATCGGCCCCTATACACACGGCGGCAGCTCCCTGCGGTGCACTACGGAAGACCTTGCGAAAGTCGGCCTGCTCTGCCTGCAGCGCGGACGCTGGTTCGGTTTCCAGCTTCTGCCGAAGGACTATATGATGCAGGCCACCTCCAAACAGGTGTCCACCAATTTCGCGCAGCCCGGACACGGTTCGTTCGGATACGGCTATCAGTTCTGGATGACCGATCACGACGGTTTCTGCATGTACGGCATGGGCGGCCAGCTCGTGATCTGCCTGCCGAAGGAGGATCTCGTATTCGTGACCACCGCCGATACGCAGGCGAACCCCGGCGGCATCGATCATCTGTTCAACGCGTTCTGGGATACCATCTACCGTGAGCTCAAGGACGACGCCATCCCGGTGAACGAGGCCGACGCTGCCGAACTGGCCGAACGGCTGCAGAATCTGGAAGTACGCTCGGTAAAGGGCGCTTTCGACAGCCCGATCCAGCGCGATATCGGCGGCAAGCGCTTCCTGCTCGACGAAAACCCGTCCCGCGTGCGTTCGGTTACGGTGGGCTTCGGCGGCGGCTACGGCACGCTGCAGTACGAAACGGCCGAAGGCAGCAATGAACTTAGGTTCGGCTTCGGGAAGAACATCCGGCAGATGTTCCCCGATCCCGCGCTTGAATGCCTCGCGTCCGGCGCATGGGTGGATGCGGAAACGCTCTTCCTCCGCGTGTATATCACCGACGAGAACCTCGGTTCGCTCGAAATGATGCTGCATTTCGGAAACGACGGCTCGCTCACGCTCCACAGCCGCACGTTCGGCGACTCGATGCTCGGCGGCGGCTGGGACGCCTGCGTCACCGGCTTTGTCTACGAATAAAAAGAAGGGCGTGCCCATGGCAGCGCCACAATACCAAGGAGGTTCCCTATGGACATCAATGCTCTTCTGCTCGACCCGATCGATAACGTGGTCACCTGCGTCGCCGACGTCAAAGCCGGCGAAGACGTCGTGTACCGTTCCGGCGACGACATCCTGACCGTCAAAGCGGTCTGCGACATCCCCTACTGCCACAAAGTGGCGCTCACCGGCCTTGCACTCGGCGCCGAAGTGATTAAATACGGCGAACTGATCGGCAAGACCACCGCCGCCGTCGAAAAAGGCGGTCTGGTGAACGAAAACAATCTCTACAGCGTTCCCCGCAAGTACGAAGAAGAATATGTGCCTGCCGCCGACACCCCCGAACCCCTGCCGGAATTCGTGCCCGCCGCCTCCGGGGAGGAGCGCGCCCGCATGCAGTTCTGGGGCTACAAGCGCAAAGAAGGACGTGCCGGCATCCGCAATCACGTGCTCATCCTGCCCTCCTGCGTGTGCGGCAGTGAAAGCTGCCGGATCGTGGCGAGCCAGGTGCGCGGCGCGGTCAATATCGTTTTCAACACCGGCTGCTCCGACGTGGCCGCCAACACCGAAATGAGTCAGAAGGTGCTCACCGGTTTCGCGCTGAACCCCAACGTGTACGGCGTGGTGATCATCGGCCTCGGCTGCGAGACCGTAGGCCACAGGCAGCTCCGCGAAAAGATTCAGGCGCAGACCTCCAAGCCCGTGGTCAGCTTCGGCATCCAGGAAGAAGGCGGAACGCTCCGCACCATCGAAAAGGCCGTGCGGGCCGCCCGTGAAATGGCCGCCGAAGCCGCAATGCAGCCCCGCGAGCTCTGCGATATCTCCGAACTGCTCCTCGGCATCGAATGCGGCGGGTCCGACGCGACGAGCGGTCTGGCCTCCAATCCGGCGGTCGGCGCACTGTCCGACGCTCTGGTGGATCTCGGCGCCTCCGCGATGATGAGCGAATCCATCGAATGGATCGGCGGCGAGCACGTCGTAGCCAAACGCGCAGCCACGCCCACCATCCACAACGAGATCATCAAGGTCTGCGAAGATTACGAGAATCATCTGCTGGCGGCCGGCCAGGACTGCCGTGCCGGTCAGCCCACCCCGGGCAACAAAGCCGGCGGGCTCTCCACCCTCGATGAAAAGAGCCTGGGCTGCATCCGCAAGGGAGGCACCCGGCCGATCCGGGAAGTTCTTCCGCAGGCCGTGCGCCCGAAAGAGCGCGGCGCGCTGGTCATGGATACCGCGGGCTTCGATATCTCCTCCGTCACCTCGATGGCAGCGGGCGGCTGCAACGCGATCATCTTCACGACCGGGCGCGGCACCCCTACCGGCAACGCGATCGTGCCGGTGCTGAAGGTCACGGCCAATGCTCGCACCTATGCCTGGATGGACGACAACATGGATATCGATCTGTCTCCCATCATCCGGGGCGAAAAGACGTATCAGGAGATGGGCCACGAGATGCTTGACGATATCCATGATATCGCGAACGGCAAGCTCACCAAGGCCGAAGCCTACGGGTTCTCCGACGTCGCCGTGGATCATGTGTGCCGCTTCGTATGACCGCGCACAGGCCGGCTGATCCGATCTGACATACTTTTTCTGCAGCCCTGTTTCCGCGGAAAAGCGGGCGAAAAGGCTGCCTGAATCCGATGGAATATAACAAACGGGTGGATCCAATGGTTTCCACCCGTTTTTGCTGCAGCCAGACAGCCGTTTCGGCTGCTTTTCTTATGTTTACAGCGTGTAGCGCTGCTTGGAATGTTCCAGGTGATCGTGCATTGCTTTTCCGGCTCCCTGGGCATCACCGGAAGTGATGCAGTCATAGATCTGGCGGTGTTCCTCCAGGATCACCCGCAGATGTTCCTCCGTGGACATTCCGCTCTCACTGACCCACTTCAGCAGGCTGCGGATCGTCTGGATGATCGAGGAAAGGATCTGATTGCCGGAGCACATCGCGATCGTCACGTGCAGTTCGACGTCCAGATCAAGGAACGTCTTGCTGTCCCTGGTCTGATACGCCTTCTCGCCCTCTTCGAAGACCGCTTTCAGGCGCGCAAGCCGTGCCTCGTCGCGGCAGTCGGCCGCAAGCTCCGCCGAACGGACTTCGATGATATCGCGCATCTCAAGGATATTATCGATCTGATTTCCGCTCATAAACAGCGACCACGACAGCGGGATGATGAAGAAATCGGAATCCCGGCTGCTGATATAGGTACCGTCGCCGGGGCGGATATCGATCATACCCATCACGTTCAGCACCTTCAGGCCTTCGCGGAGGGCCGATCTTCCCACACCCAGCTCGGCCGCCAGGGCACGGTCGGAAGCGATCCTTTCGCCGCGGTGCAGCTTGCCGGAGAGGATCTGGTCGGCGATGTACATCGTCAGCCGGTTGACCAGCCGGGCGATATTGCCTTCCTTCACGCCGATGTCAAGCAGCTCTTCTACGTTGCTGCGTTCGGGGATCTTTTCCACCAGTATTTCATAGAACGCCTCGGGCTCCAGCCCGAAAGACAGCGGTTCGAGTCCAAGCTGTTCGGAGACCTGTACGATAGCCGGGTCAAGCCGGGACCCGCCGTAGGATTCGAGAGACGACAGTTTTGCGACGCTGAATTTGCGTTTCCCTTTCTCGTCCTGAAAAAAGGTGTCCAAAAACTCAGCCTGTGTCATTTGGAGAAACGTCCGCAGCTGACGCAGGTTCTGGTGTTTGTTTTTGGAAGCGTATTCCGAAGGAATGTCTTTCATATGATCACCGTCCCGGAAAATAAGATGGAAGGCGCACTTCGGCAGTGATCTGCCGCAAACTCCTTCTTCGGACTGTCGTGCTCTTTAGGTCTTCTGAATCGTGCTCTGTGTTGTCGGAAATGTACGCCTGAGCTTTGACGGACTCGGTAAATTTACCATATCCGTTTTCAGAATTCAATGAAATTTTTGTAAACAATCCGGCACTGTTACAGAGAGCAGCGGTTTTTTGCCGAAAAAAGGCGGGATCGTAAACAGAACGATCATTTTCAGTAAAAGAGAAGGATCACATCTTCCGCAACTGATGGAAATACCCGAAAGCCGAGCTTGCGCAGGGCCTTCGGGCATTTCATATGGTTTGTGAAATTATAACACGACTAATGTGATAAACAGGATCACGCCGACGATAACGGCTGCCGACAATGTCAGCGGCAGGATCTTGCGCAGCACTTTGCCTTCCTGACCCAGAATACCGGCGGTCGTGGTGCCGAGGATGATATTTCCGGGGCAGATGGTGTTTCCGATCGCTCCGCCGGCCGTCTGCGCACCCAGGATCGGAGCCGGATCGAACGCCAGCAGTTCTGCGGTAGTCAGCTGGAACTCGCCGAAGAGGACGTTGCTCGCCATGTTGGAACTGGTCATAAAGGAACCCAGCATACCGACGACGGGAGCGAGCACCGCGTAGCCCTTGCCCAGCACCTGCGCGATACCGCGGGCCAGCACGACGGTCTGACCGGTGCCGCCCATCACGCGGGACATCATCAGGAACGCGACGACCGCGATGGCGGAAGGAGCCGTCTCCTTAAAGGAAAGCTTGAGCACTTTGCCGAAGCCCTTCGCGTCGGCCCAGCCGTGCTTCATAAAGTACAGATAGCCGATGACGGAGGACAGCAGCAGGAACGTGAAGGCGTGCGTCAGGATGGATACCGGCGAATACATCGCGGCAGCGGAGTTGACGTAGTTGTAGCCCGTCACGGTCTCGGGAACGGCGAAGCCGATCTTGACCTGGCCCAGGAAATTCTTGATGGGCGAGATCAGCAGAACGACCAGCGTGATGACCGTCAGCAGGATATAGGGGAAGAACGCCTGGAGCATATTCATGCCCTTGGGCAGGTCTTCTTCGGAAGTCTCGTTGGTCTTGGTGCGGTCCATCAGTTTGGAATCTTCCACGCGCCAGGGTTCTCTGTACAGTTTCGTTTTGCCGAGCGCGATGGCGGCGACCAGCGCCACACAGCAGGGAACGAAGCAGGCCAGAGTCTGGTTCACCTGAGAGAGCGCCAGCTGTCCGCCGGCCTGGATCAGGGAGATGATGATGACGGCGGGCGCGCCCTTCTTCAGCGCCTTGCCGCCGCCGTAGAACCAGCAGATGGCGATGCCGGTGATGGCATTCCATACCCAGATAAAGATCGCAGCCCAGGCTGCCGACGCGAGCAGCGTTCCGCCCGTGATGCCGGTGGTGGCTACGAGCTGATCCCACGCAACGGCCAGCGTACCGAAGGTATTGCCCCAGGCATGGCCGATCAGCGGGATGATAACGGCGAACAGCGGATGTACGCCCAGTCCGACCAGCAGAGGAGCGCCGACGGCAACGGGCACGCCGAATCCGGTGATTCCCTGCAGGAAGCTGACGAACACCCAGCCGATGATAATGATCTGAAGCAGTTCATTGGGCGTGAATTTCTGCATTCCTTTGCGGAACACCTTGAACGCGCCCACATGATTCGACACTTCGTAGATCAGGATGGCGGGCCACACGACCAGAAGCACCGTGATGGCGCTCCAAAGGCCTTTGGCGCCTTCCCACACCAACAGATCCGCAGGAGCCTTATAGAGCACGACAGCGGAGATGAGAGCGATCAGAAGTCCTACCGGGGCGGCCTTCGCGGCGCCCCACTGCAGGCCCAGCATCAGGATCATCAGCACAACGATGGGCGCCACAGCGGCGATCCACATCCCTACATTTAACGGAATTTCCATGGAAACCTCCTCAAATTTTCTTTCCCTTGCGGGATATATCTGTCTTAGGAGTGGATCAGCGTGCCGGTCTTGCCGCTGATACCGTCGGCGGCCTTATCCAGCAGCGTGATCAGTGCGGAACGGCCTTCTCCGGACTCGGCAAAACGGATAGCCGCTTCCACCTTGGGCAGCATGGATCCCTTGGCAAACTGCTCCTGGGCGACGTATTCGCGCGCCTGAGCGACCGTCAGATCCGTGAGCCACTCCTGATTGGGTTTGCCCCAGTTGATGGCTACTTTCTCGACTGCTGTCAGGATGACCAGGAAATCGGCGCCCAGCGTGGCTGCCAGCAGACTGGAAGCATTGTCTTTGTCGATGACGGCGTTCGTACCTACCAGACGGCCCTCTTTATCGCTGACGACGGGAATTCCGCCGCCGCCGCAGGTGATGACGACGTGGCCGGCATTCATCAGTGTACGGACCGTTTCGAGCTCACGGATGCGCATGGGCATAGGAGATGCCACGACCTGACGGTATCCGCGGCCCGCGTCCTCCATACAGGTGATGCCTTTGGCTTCCAGCGCTTCCGCCTGTTCCTTCGTCATAAAACTGCCGATCGGCTTCGTGGGGTTCCGGAAAGCCGGATCCGCGGGATCCACTTCCACCTGAGACAGGATGGTGGAAACTTTCTTATCGATGCCCCGGGTATGCAGTTCGAACTTGATCGCGTTCTGCAGATCGATGCCGATGTATCCCTGGCTCATCGCGACGCTGTAGGGCAGCGGCACCAGCTGGCTGGGATCCTTCTGCGCAAGATACTCCATGCCCTTCTGGATCATACCGACCTGCGGTCCGTTTCCGTGTGTGATGATCAGGTTGTCGCCGCGCTCGATCAGATCCACGATGACCTTGGCTGTCTTGGCGACCGCCTCGCGCTGCTCTTCCACATTATTGCCCAACGCGTTTCCGCCGAGAGCGATCACGATCGTTTTTTTATCCATCTGAAAACTCCTTTACATCAGTGCCTGAATCTTTTTAGGCCCATAAATGGGGAAGCCGCGCCGGAGGATATCCTCCGGCGCAACTTTAGGGGGGGGGGTAAAAACAAGGGTCTATAGCGAATCAGACGATAGATTAATCTTTAAAGCCGAGCTTTTCGGCATAAGCCAGAACAGCCTTTTCGAACGCCTGGATCGGAGGATGCACCGTGCCGGCGCCGATCTGTCCGAATCCGGCGACCTTGTGGGCGATACCGGTGTTGATGACCGGGGTGATGCCCTTTTCCACGACCAGTCTCGCATCGATGCCCAGGCAGGTGCCCTTGAAGCTCCAGTTGGGGATGATGTAGTTGGGGTTGTGGTCGATGCAGATCTCGGTCATCTCTTCGGAGGTGTTCCGGGCGTCTTCGTAACCGCCCGCACCGACGAAACGGGTGACCGCGGGAGCCGCGATCATCGCCATGCCGCCCACACCGACGGTCTCGGTGATGGCGGAGTCGCCGATATCGGGGCAGCCGTCTTCGGCGTCGTAACCGGTGAAGTACAGTCCGCGAGGCGTATTGACGGGGCCGGTGAACCACTGGTCGCCCATACCCGCGATGCGGATACCGAACTCAACACCGTTGCGGCACATCGCAGTGACGACCGTACCGGCCTGATGCTGACGGGCACCGTCGGTGATCGCCTTGCCGGTGGCCATCATGATGTTCAGGAAGAACTGATCGGTGTCGGCCAGGAACTTCATAACGTCGTAGCGATCCTTCTCGCTCAGGTTGTCCATCGCGGTGATGATCGGGGCCACTTCCTTGTAGAAGCACAGGGACGCGGCGATATTGCGCTGATGGAACTCGTCGCCCATGGCGATGGCTTTCGCGATCAGCGGGTTGATGGCGATGCCGTTCTCACGGCTGCGGATTGCACGTCCAAGCACCGGGCCCAGAACGTCGCGCATCCAGCGCAGACGATCGACGACTTCCTGAGAATACGCGCCGAAACGAAGCACTTTGCCGATGCCTTCGTTCATGGTGCAGTAGGCGCGGTTGCCGGCGGTCTCGTTCTCGACCACGAATACCGGCATATTGGCGGTGGTGATGCCGCCCATCGGGCCAACGGCGTTCACATGATGGCAGGGGATGAACTTGATCTCGCCGGACTCCAGCAGAGCGCGGGCGGAAGCTTCATCGTCTGCCCACTCCTCGAACAGGACCGCGCCGACGCAGGAGCCCTGAACGGTGGGAGGCATATTCTTATACTGGATCGGAGGACCGGCATGAAGGATGACCTTGCCCTCGCGCAGCTCGGGAATGACTTCCTTCGCGCGGACGTTGTCCTTCAGAACGGGCTGTGCGGCAACGATCTTGGCGATCACGGTATGGTTCTCGGCATCCACGTCGACGGTCTCGCAGCTGCGCAGGAAGTTCAGAGCCTTGATCAGACGGATGTCGCCGCCTGCCGGAGGATTCCAGTCATACTGCACGACTTCGCATCCGAATTCCTTGCAGACTTCGGCGAAGCTCTTCAGACCGATGTTGATGACCCTGGGCTTGGTGGAGAACAGCTCCATCAGAGCCTCGGAGGGCTCGGCGGGAGTGAAGTCCTGAACGGTCTTCGGACGGATGGGCTTCTCGGGCTCGGTGAAATCAACGCCGATCGCCTGGCAGGCCGTGCGGACAGCCAGCTTGTTGGTGTCGCAGACGATGACGCCGGCTTCCTTCAGCTTGGCGATCTGCTCGTCGTAACCCTGGAAGTCCTTGCGGGTTCCGCAGACGGTGGAGATGAAGAACACACGGCGTCCTTCTGCCTCGGCCTTCGCGGACAGCTTCTTGATGGTCGGGATCAGAGCGCCCGCCATATCGGCATGGGAGCCGTAGCCCAGCATCACGTCGAACAGGATGACGGCGGTGGACTCATCTTCCAGCGCCTGCTCCATGCACTCGATACGCTTGCGGGGGTCGATCATGGGATGCGGATACCCTTGCGTGTACTCGTCGTCGCCCAGATCCACGACGATGTGTCCGCCGGTGGTCAGCATGAAGCCTTCCTTCTTTTCGGGCGGGATCTTGAGATCCAGAGCGTCCTTGATGAGCATCGCCGCCTCGTTGGCCAGCGTGCCGCCGGAGTAGTAGGCCTTGATGGTCTTCTTCTCTTCCGCCTTGAAGAACTTGCTGCGGTCTACCTCGACAGTGCCCTCGGGGATCGTGGTGCCGCGCACCAGACCGACGGCCAAACGGGCCGCCTCATCCAGCGTGTAGCAGTGCCAGAAGTTCTCCTCGTGGTATTCGGGCTTCTCGCCCAGGAACAGGGTGATAACGGGCTTCTTGAACAGGCTCAGACGGGCCGTGATCTTCTCGCGGATGGCCTTTGCCGGGGGTTTGGACAGAACGATCAGGACCTTGACGGTCTCGTCCTTCTCCATCGCGTCGATGGAATCCATCATCGTGGTGCCGCCCACCTCGATCGAGAGGTCGCGTCCGCCGGTACCGATGGCGTTGGTCACGCCTTCGCCCAGACGGTCGATGATATTGGTCAGTTCCTGGATACCGGTGCCGGAAGCGCCGATGATGCCGATGGAGCCCTTGGAAACGGAGTTCGTGAAGGCGATCGGAACGCCCTGGATGATGCCGGTGCCGCAGTCGGGCCCCATCACCACCAGGCCCTTCTCGTGAGCCTTGTTTTTCAGTCTGGCTTCGTCTTCGATCGTCACGTTATCGGAGAACATGAAGACGTGCTTGCCTTCGTCCAGAGCGCGGTCCGCTTCGAGGGCGGCGTAGGCGCCGGGGATGGAGATGACGGCCAGGTTGGCGTCGGGAAGCTGAGCAAGAGCCTTCTCCCAGGACTTGACGCTCTCGGCGGCTTTCTTGCCTTCGGAAGCGGTCGCCTGCTTCTTGAAGAACTCATCGACATGCTTCATGATGACGTCGAGCATGGATTCGTCTTCCACGTCGGCCACGATGACCATGTCGTTCGCGGTCGCAGCCATCAGCTCTTCGGTATCCAGACCGCTCTGCTTGAAAATGTCCTTATTGGCAGGGGTGGCCATCATGATAGAGGCCTTCTTGACGCCCTCGAGTTCCGAAACGGAGTTGGTGAGAAGCATCAGAACGACGGAATCATGGTAGCTGCCCTTTTCAACAATCGTACGTAACAAAGTAGTTACCTCCTTAAAGATGATTGCCCGTTAACGGGTGTCGGTTGTTCGGCGGATTATTCCGCGAAACGGTTCTTGTGGTCGTAGCGGTTGTAATGCACGTCGTCGCTGATGAAATACTTATAGATATCATCGACGATCTCTACGCCGCCGGTCGCATACTGCTTCTCGCGGCGCAGCTCGGCGCGCTCACCGGGATAATAGACCTTGTCGAAACCGGGCGCGGGTTTGATCGCGTTCAGCTCGTCGCAGGTGGTGGACATATTCTTCTTGAAGGTCTCGGAGCCTACGAAGAAGTCGGGGTTCATCACGATGATCATGTGGCCCAGATAACGGCCGGTGGAAAGATCGTGATACATAGAGGTGACGTGTCCGCCGAACGGCACGCCCAGCAGAACACCGGAGAAGACGTCGACCAGCATCTCCAGGCCGTAGCCCTTGGCGCCGGAGATCGGGACCAGAGCGTTCACTTTGTTGGGATCGGTGACCGGAAGGCCTTCCGCGTCAACGGCCCAATCCGGAGGAATGGACTCGCCTCTGGACTTCTTGTCCAGGATCTTGCCCCAGGCCTGCACGGTGGTCGCCATATCGAAGACGACGTTGCGGGAATCGGCCGTGGGAGCCGCGAAGGAGATCGGGTTGGTGCCGTAGTACGGCTCGGAACCGCCGTAAGGAACGGCCATAGGATCGGACTGGCAGAAGCAGATGGCCGCCAGGCCTTCCTTCGCGCACATCTCGGTGTAGTAGCCGATCGCGCCGGTATGGGAGACATTGCGGACGCCGACGACGGCGATGCCGTTCGTCTTGGCCATCTCGATGGCCTTGCGGGTGGCCAGGGTAGCGGCTACGTAGCCGATGCCGTTGTCGCCCTCGAAGATGCCGGAGCAGGGGCCGGTCTGTTTCCACTCGAACTTGGGATCGACCGTGATGCCGCCCTTGGCGATGCGCTCGCTGTAATACTCGACGCGCACGGAGCCGTGGGAGTGGTAGCCTCTCTCATCGGACCAGGTCAGGATCTCCGCTGTCATGTCGGCATGCTCTTCGGAGAGGCCGGCTTTGATCAGCTTGTTCTTCATCAGGTTTTTCAGTTCTTCACGCTGAAGCTTCATAGCAGTAGTCCTTTCAGTTGTTGATTATATTGTTCAGAGTTCTACGTCTCTGTTGCAGTCTTTGGAATAGATGTAGATATAGTCCTCGTCGCCGACGGCGTAGCAGGCCTGCGGGCAGTAGGAATCCATAAATACGTAGTCGCCCTTCTGCAGCGGCAGCCAGTCGTTGTCCAGGCGGTACATACCCTTGCCCTGCAGGAACAGCATTCCGTGCTCCTGGAAGTGGGTCTCGATGTAGCCGTGGCAGGCACCCGGCTCGAAGCGCAGGATGTGCATGTTCATATCGAACGCGAAATTGCCGGCGGCGGGCAGCAGATCCTTAACGGTGGTCTCCTTCATACCCTCGTAGTTGACCCACGGAATCTCGTTGACATTTCCGACCACGGTATAGGGCTTCTCTTCTCCGAGAGGCTGATAACGGCGGCGATAGACGTACAGGACCGCGTCCTCTTCGGACTTGTTGACGAATCCGAACGGCTTCTCGGCGGGGGAATAGATATAGCCGCCTTCGGTCAGATCCGCTTCGGTATCCTCGTTCTTCACGGTAACGGCTCCGCTGACGACGTACAGGAAGGACTCGATGCCGTTTCCGCCGATCGCGCCGTTCTTGCCGCCCGCGTGAGCGGTCACCAGGTAATCCACAAAACTGGCTCCCATCTCCGGAGATCCCAGGATGGTCGCGTCGCATTTTTCATAGCCGGGGATGGCGTTCTTGACGAGGCCGTCCACTTCGAGCACCACGTAATTCTCTTTCTTCACTACGGAACGCGTCTCAAGAAGCGCTTCCCGATGTCCGATACGATTATTCAAATAGCTCATGGTTAGGTTTCTCCTATCGATAAAATATGTTTTGACCGGATGTTGCTGTGATGAAATCGCCGCCTGTTCTTTTCAAAAAGTCCGGAGTGTGGTACAATGTCTGCGAACTCTCATGAAAAGCGCCTGAAAAGCGGCCGGGCGGCCAATGTGCCGGTACGGTCCGCGCCGGGTGCGGAAAGGCTGTTATGCTTCAGGAAAAGATCTACACCGTCAGCACCACACCGTATCTGAAACAGGTCACGGTCATCACCGATACCGACATACGCCCGAAGGGCTGTGTCATTTATTTCCACGGAGGCGGTCTTCTGTACGGAAACCGCGACGACCTCCCGCAGCTCCATAAAGAGCTGTTCACGCAGGCGGGTTTTGCCGTCTGGACCTGCGATTATCCGCTGGCCCCGGCCTCGATCCTGCCGGAGATCATGGAAAGCACGCTGGACAGTGTGCGCGATTACGCGGAGCACGCCGCCGAGCGGCTGGGAGAACGCGTTCCCTACTTTCTGTTCGGACGCTCCGCGGGTGCCTATCTGGCGCTGATGACGGCGGCCTCCAAAAGCCTCGCGATGAAGCCTGCGGGCGTTATCTCCTTCTACGGATACGGCTTCTTTCTCGACAACTGGTTCATGGAACCCGACGCCTGGTATCAGAAGCTGCCCAAAGTTCCGGCGAGCATCCTGGACCGCATCACGAAGGAAAAGCACGTTTCCGGCGAGCTGGATCCGTATTACAGTCTCTACGTATACGCCCGCCAGACGGGAGCCTGGAAAGATCTGATCTACCAGGGCCGCGACAAGTTCTTCTACCTCGATTACACCCTTCGCCTGAAGGATTCGCTGGGTGCGCCGCTCTTCGCGCTGCACAACACCGGCGATCCGGATATCCCGTTCGGCGAGTTCACCGAGCTTTGCGCCAAGTACCCGCCGAAGGACCGGTTCATCGTGGCGGGAGACGAGCACGATTTCGATCGCAACGAGTCGAATCCCGTGGTCAGAATGGCTTTCGCGAGAATGCTTACGTTTATGGAAAACTGTCTCGCGTGATTTGCGTTAAGAATGATCAGACCGCCCTGCTAAGACCCGTGGCCCCGCAGGGCGGTCTTTTTGTGTTTAAAGATGGTTCAGAGATCTCTGAATCTTACAGCTTTTTGATAAGGTCGGTCAGAACTTCGCAGGCCTGTCCGAAGGACTCGTAAGGAGTATACTCCTCGGGGCAGTGGCTGCGGCCGTCCTTACTGGGAACGAACAGCATGACGGTATCCTTGACCTGACCGATGGCCAGAGCGTCGTGACCGGCGCCGGAGGGCATGCGCAGATAGGAATACTCGTGCTCCTTGCAGCTCTCTTCCATGATGTCCAGCATCTCCGCGTTCATATCGACGGGGGTGATGACCAGCTTGGTATCGACGGAGTAGCTGCCGTTGCCCTTCTTGGTCTCCTCGTCGAGCGCAGCGCGAAGCTTGCCGGCGATGCGGTTGATCACGTCGTTGTTGACCGAACGGATATCCACGGAGAAGTCGAAGGAAGCCGCAACGACGTTCATGCCGCCCGGAACAGCCTTGACGTAACCGGTGGTGGCGACGGTGCCGTTGCCCTCTTCGCGGGCCCAGTCGGCGATCTTGCTGACGACCTTGGTAGCCATGTCGACAGCGTCCATTCTCATATCCATCGGGGTGGTGCCGGCGTGGTCGGCGCGGCCCTTGACGGTGACCATATAGCGCTGGATGCCGACGATGCAGTTGACCAGACCGAGCTGGATCTTCTTGGTGTCAAGGACGGGGCCCTGCTCGATATGGACTTCGATGTATTTGCCGATCTTGTCCAGATCCCAGGCAGCCTCTTTGAGCTTCTCGGGAACCAGGCCGTAGCCGACCATCGCATCGTAAACGGAGATGTCGTCGCGATCGGTGAAGTGCTTGCACTCTTCCACCGTCATATCGCCGAGCATGCTCTTGGAGCCGAAATAACCGGTGCCGAAACGGCAGCCCTCTTCGTCCATGAACGCAACAACGACGAAGTCAGCGGACAGATTTGTATTGTCATCCTGCAGGATGCGGGCCAGCTCGATGCCGCAGACGACACCGGCGATACCATCGTAGTCGCCGCCGTTGTAAACGGAATCGTAGTGGGATCCTACCATGATGCAGGGTTTCGTGCGGTCTTTGCCGGGCAGTACGCCGAAGATATTACCGACAACGTCCTCGGTAACTTCCAGTCCGGCCTCAGCCATGACCTTCTTGAGGTATTCGGCGGCATCGCGCGTCTCTTTGGAGAACGGCAGTCTGGTGCAGCCGTTTCCGGGGGTAGCGGTAAACTGCTTAAGTTCTTCCAGATTCTTCTCGATTCTTCTGGTGCTCAGTTCAACATTCATAGTGGGGTTTCCTCCTGTCGAAAAAATAACCTTACAGTTGCGCTATTACGCATTGTTTAGAAATGCCGGGGCCAATCGACTTGACCCCGGCACATGGTTGCGATCGATTACGCCTGTTCGTACTCGACGGTCTCTTCGTTGTTGTAGACCTTCTTGTTGAAGTTGCCGCAGACCTTGGAGGTGATCATGCCGACCATAACGTCAACGTCAACGTTCATAACGGTACGGAACATACCGGAGAACCAGTCGATGGCGATCAGGATGGCGATGGACTCAAGCGGCAGGCCCATCGTGGTAGCAAAGAACGTGTAGGTAACGACCATTCCGCCGGGAACGACGATGGTGCCCATGCACATCAGAACTGCCAGCAGGATAGCCAGAGCGAACTGGCCGGGGGTCAGGACGACGCCGGTGGACTGGCTCATGAACAGGATAGCCAGAACGTAGCACTGAACGGCGCCGCAGGAGTTCATGGACATGGTGATGGGGCCGACGAAGTCGGAGACTTTGCGGTCAACACCAAACTTGGTGACCATGTCTTCCATCTTGGTGGGAAGGCAGACAGCGGAAGAGGTGGTGGTCAGAGCCATCATGGACATCTTCGCATACTTGGCAGGCATCTTGGCGGGGCTGACGCCGCAGAAAGCAGCGGTAGCAGGACCATAGACCAGGAACTGGATCACGTCGCCGATCAGCAGGCAGCCCAGGAACTTCAGCATGGGCAGAACCACGGAGAAACCGGTAACGCCGGCAACATTGGCCAGAAGGGCGAAAACGCCGATGGGGGCCAGGTTCATGACGACCTTGATGATGTTGATGATAACACCGTTGACGTCTTTCAGAATGTCCAGAACCAGGGTGCTTCCGGTATTCTTTCTGTGCTGAGCAGCGCAGACGCCGAAGAAGATCGAGAACAGGATACAGGGTACCATGCTGCCGGAAGCCATGGAGTTGAAGATGTTGGTGGGGATGAAGCCGAGCAGCGTCTCACGGATATCGGAGCTCACTGTAGCGGTCTGCGCAACCTCACCGGTCAGGGTGATGCCGACGCCGGGCTGTACGATCAGGCCCAGAGCCAGGCCGAGGAACGCGGAGATCAGAGTGAAGATGATGATGCAGACGAAGGTCGTAAGACCCATCTTTCCGGCACCCTTACCTTCGATGTTACCGATAGCACCGGCAACAGAGGTCATGACCAAGGCCACGACCGACATCTGAATGAGACGAATGAACATGTCGCCGATGAACTTCAGGTTCTTCGCCCATTCTCCCACGATGGAACCGAACACGATACCGGCTACGGTAGCGATGACGATCCACACCGTCAGGGACAGACCCTTTTTCTTTGCCATTATTCTTTACCTCTCTTTCGTGCGGTGACTCTTGGTTCACCGACTTTCGATAGTATAAGTATACTATGCGGTCAACCAATTTTCAATACACATTATTTCCCAATATTAGGAGTTTTTCTGTCAAAAACGGCCTTTTCTTTGTGCAACATGCACAAAGAATGCTTTTTGGTCAACGAATTAGAGGTGCTTTTGACCGCTCCCCCGATTTCATGGTAAACCAATTTCATGAAATCTTCGGCGGCAAGTTTAAAAAACGCGCTCTTCCCGTTGCCGTAACCGGACGGCTATGGTATACTTTGACCGGTATTGCATTACAGAAAGGAGGGAACGCCGTGCCGACGATTATTCCGTTTTCCGCCGTCTCTGCCTGTGCCCTCGCGCGGCTTTCGGCTGCCGGCAGTGCTTTTCTTCATTCGGCCTACCGCAACACGGTCAATCTGATGACGCCGCAGGGCCTTGTCGCTCTGCAGCGCTCCGGCTCCCCTCTTTCACCGCTCAGCCTGATCACTCCGTTCGATACGGACGGGATGGAGGCCCTGGCCGCTTTCGCCCGTCAGGAGATCCGCTTTCTTCCGGACGGAGCCCTTCAGCTCGGCCGGGAAGAAGCAGGCGGAGGCTGCATTCTTGCGTGCGCTACCACGACTTCCGTATTCGATCCCCGCGTGCCCGTGTCCGGACGTTCGGGCGCTCAAGCTCTTGCCGAAACGACCCGGCCGCTTCTTGAGGCAGCGGAAGGCCGGGGGCTGGCCGCCGTTTATTCCGGCCTTTCTTCGGCAGATCCGGCGACGGCAGCCGCTGCCGCCCGTCTTCAGGGTGCCCGCGATCTGCTGGTACAAAAAAAGCCCCGCGAGGCAGTCGAAACGCTTCTGAAGCTTGTCGGTCTCGGCAGCGGGCTCACCCCCTCGGGCGACGATTTTCTGTGCGGCGCAGCCGCCGCCCTCTATGCAGCGGGCCTCTCGGAAACGGTTTTCGGCGAAGCACTGCTCTCCGGCATTCGCGCTTCCCTCACCGCTACCAACGATATCAGCGCGGCGTTTCTCGCGGCCGCAGCGGACGGACTGGCCTCCGAAGCGGTATGCGCGTTGTTTTCGCACACAAAAAAGACCGGTCTTCCGGAGCTTATATCCATGTTCCTGGCGATCGGCCATTCTTCCGGCGTCGATTCCCTCTGCGGGATCGATACGGTATTGCATTATATAAAAGACGGGCTGCTGTAAACCGGCAGCCTTTCCGGCCGTCGAAAACGCCTCCTGATCTCAGGAGGCGTTTTTTCAAGCGTGAACTCATGTTTTTTCCTTCATCTTCTGCCGGTATTCTTCTCTCGTCATTCCCAGCAGTTTCTCGTACAGCTCATCGTTATCGCTTCCGAACCGGTAACAGATCCCGGCGGTCAAAAACATTCCGCAGCCGTCCGTGGCGATCGCGACGCTGATCGTTTTTCCGGAGGCCGTCGTCATATCCAGCTTCGAGCAGTACCCGCAGGAAGTCAGGGTGCCATGCCAGGTCGCCTGCGAAAGCGTCGATTCGATGTAGGAAAGCGCCTCCGGATCCGTTATGGAAAGGGTCTCGCCCCCGTAGTGAAAACTGGCTGAAGTAATGTCCGAGATCTCTTCCGGCGTGATCGGGTAGTAATCATATTCCTTCCGGAGTTCCGCAAGCATCGTCATTAATGTTGCCGAGCCTTCCGGAGTAGACTTGCTGCCTTTCCACGCCAGACAGGAGTCATCGATGACGGTATAGTAGGTATCCTGATATTCCAGGTAAAATCCGCAATAGCCTCCCTCTTGCCTTTCGCTGCCGGTCCTGCTCGCCGTCGCTTCCTTCAACGCGGCGATCCAGGTCTCTTGATCATCCGGATGATAATAGACCCAGCCGTCCACATCGAATCTCTCGACAGGCCGCATCAGGATGACGAGCGGGGCGGCATCTTCCGGTATTCCTGCGGCACCGGGGTCGGAACCAGGTGCCTCCGGAAGGCTGTCGGCTGCAGATGTCTCGTTCTCCTCTGTACTCTTCCCGGAAAGACTGCCGGGTGCGGCCGGCTCACTCGCTCCTTCGCCTGTTTGCGCAGGATCCGCTTCGGTCCTGCTCTCCGCCGGCTCGGAAGTCTCCTGACCGGATACTTCGGCCTGCTCTTCCTGTCCGTCCATCTGCGAAGCCTGCGGCTCCTGTCCGGATACGGTCGGCGCCGACCCCGCAGATGTACCCTCCGTACCGCTGCATCCGGCGGCAAACAGCAGTCCCACTATGACCAGCAGACTGATACCTAACGAATAATATCGTTTCAACATAGTCTCTCCTCCCTGCAGGCTTTCTTCCGGAAAACCGGATACACCCCTATACTATGGATTCGGGAGACAATATCTCACGTTTTTTGAAAATTTTTAATTGGTCCGGATACTCTGCTTTCATAAGAGCCTCTTATTGTCCGAACCCGTACATCTCATCCATGATCCTGTAGATCTCCATGTACGGCGCGTCCACGTATCCGACGTTTTCGCCCCATTCGAACACCTTGCCGTCATCTGCGGCCGGGCGCCATGCCGGAAGCCCGCTCCCGTTCGGATCGCCCGAGAGGATGAAGTTCCGGAAATACCCGAGCATCGCGGCGGACAGAGCGCGGTCGCCCGCGTCAAACAGACCGGAGGAAGCCGGAATGTTGCCGTACAGGTAGATCTCCTCGCCGCTGTGCCAGGGCCCTAGCCGTCCGTTATCCTTGGTGAAATAATAGGTATATACCGGGATGCCGTTCGCGAGAGCCTGCCGCTCCAGGCAGTAATGTCCGTAGGTAAAAAGCACCACGTTGTTCAGGATCTCCCAGTTTTTACGGGCCTCCCCGTTCGTGGACGCCGGCATCAGCTGCAGGATCTTTGTGGCATACGGCTCCTCTAACGCGCCGCGCACCTTCTTCTCATAGTTGCCCAGATTGGCCTGATTCATCAGGATGAACGGAGCCGCCTCATCGCGGTTATAGCCGTGCATGATCTGCTCCGGATTGCAGACGCCCTTCGCGAGCGATTCGTACGGCGTCTCGGGAAGAACGTATCCGTCCACCGTCATATGATGGTGAATCTGCATCTCGCCCGCCAGTTTTTCCGCCGGGATATTCCGCAGGTCCGCGACCGAACTTGCTTTGAAGCGGGTCTTTGTTTTTTCGGCGGTCTCGTAGGCCTCTTCCGGCAAGCGGAAAGAGTGCGCCGGCTCGGGAGCCGTCACCGTGGAACTCTCCGCCAGCACCCGCTTGAACAGGCCTTTTGCAAGAGGCGAAGTGCAGAGAGCCGTCACGCACGCCGATCCCGCGGATTCGCCGGAAAGTGTCACATTGGAAGGATCGCCGCCGAACGCCGCGATATTGTTCTGCACCCACTGGAGCGCCATGATCTGATCGAGCAGTCCGTAGTTGCCGGTGGTCCCGTTCGGGGACTCCGCCGCGAGCTCCGGATCGGCATAGAATCCGAAGACGCCCAGCCGGTACGCCATATTCACAACGACTACGCCCTCGCGCGCAAGCCCCTGCCCGCTGTAATCGCCGTACCAGGGCTGGCCGGTCTGCAGCGACCCGCCGTGCACGTACACGAGCACCGGAAGGCCGCTCACGTCGCCCGCCGGCTTCCAGATGTTCAGATACAGGCAGTCCTCGCTCACAGGGGGACGGTAATTGTCTTCCAGGGAGAATTCGTACTCATGATAGCCGATCAGATGATACAGCGAATCGTAGATGGGCAGGTGCACGCTCTGCATCGCCATCGGAGCGAAATGATCGCACGCGCGCACGCCTTCCCATGCATCCGGCTCCTGCGGCTCCTTCCAGCGGAGCTCGCCCACCGGCGGTTTGGCGTACGGGATACCGGTATAGGCCTCGATCCTGCCGTCTTCGGAGACGACGCCCGTCAGATCTCCCTGCGCGATGTGAACGATCCCCGTCGCGCCGGCCGTTTTTCCGTTCAGCGCCGGGACCGCCTGCACCGGCGGCCAGGAGACGAGAAGAATCACCGCAAAGACGGCGAAAAAGCCCATCCATCCCAGGAAACGCACGCCGCGCTTTTTGGCGTTCAGCACCCTGATCTTCAGCAGAATAAAGCCCGCGATAAGGAGCGCCGCAAGCCCCCATCCGAGAAGGGTATGCTTGCCCAGCTCCAGCACCGCGCACATGAGCAGTACGGCTAATGCCACCAGGATCCAGCTTCCGGCTCCCGGTCTTTTCTTTTTCTTACTCATCGTTCACCTCAACAGTTGCGATCCTGCTGCCGGCAGAAGGAGCCCGCGCTGCGGCCGCTCCGGCGGCGGATCTCAGTCTTCTATCACGTACGTGGCGATATATTCCGTCTCCTCCGGCACCGCCAGACCGGGATCCTCCATCGCAAACGATACTTTCCGTCCGCTCTCCTCCGCGGCAAGCGCGAAATGGCAGAGCGCGATGCCCATATCGATCTTCTGGATATCCCAGCCGTCCGTCACATAGCCTTTGCCGTGCTTCTCGTAAAAATGCACCCGGTTCCCGCACACGACCGCGCGCCAGGGCTGCTTGTTGACCGCCGAGGGGGCCAGACGCACCATCTGCAGCGGTCCGGCCAGGGCGCCGGCTTCTTCCTCGGTGAGGGCCGTGCCGAACGACTCCTTGAAGAACAGTTCGCCGAAATCATACCGCCAGTCGGCCTTCACGCCTTTGCGCATCAGGCTCTCCCGCAGGCTCATTTTGGCCGCCGCGCGCCCCAGCGGGCTCACGCAGGGCATCACTTCGTCGGGGCCGAGGCCGACGGCTTTCTCAAACGCCGGGCGGTCCATCGTGCCGGCGATCCAGGTGGTTCCGATCCCCTGCTGCCAGGCCCGCAGGACCACTTCCTCGAAGGCATACCCGAAAGCCTCTTCGGCGTGCGGAACTTTTTTCATTTTTCCGGCGATGAAGCAGTCGGTCCCGGTGATCACCGGCGACTTCAGGCCGTCCTTCCGGACACTTAGGATCTTCCACTCGATAGGCAGCCCGTACGGGTTCTCCGTCTTCTCCGCGAAAGCAAGGATCTGCTGCACCGCCTCTTCGCTGACCTCATTCCCGTCAAAACTGCGCACGCTTCTTCTTTCCCGCATCGCTTCCGTTATCGTCATTGCCGTGCCCTCCTGTTTTTTCTGATGGTCTTCCGCGGTTCATTCCGCTTCTTTCCGGGCTTTTCGGAACATAAACTTCCGCGCGATCTGAATGCCGATCCTGAACGGCAGCGGCCGGAGTGCCTTATCCGCCTCTTTCAGCTTTTCGCGGATCGGCAGCTCCTGCGGACAGTGCTTCTCGCATTTGCCGCAGCCGATGCACTGCGAGGCGAACGCCGGCTCTTTCGTTAATCCTACCGTCTGCGCGTGCTGCACACGGCCTTCCATCCTGGACTCGATATACATCGTATTATAACAGGTGAAGATGCCGGGGATATCCACGCCCTGCGGACAGGGCATACAGTAGCGGCATCCGTTGCAGCCCACCTTCTCGCGGCTGCGGATGGCCGCGCTGACCCTGGCCACCGTCTCGAAATCCGCGTCCGTAAAAGCTCCGGCACGCGCATCGCTTGCGGTGCGGCAGTTCTCCTCCACCATCGCCATTGAATTCATACCCGAGAGCACCACCGTCACTTC
>JAEEGL013402829.1_pt1 | contig 21789 bp, 20 predicted proteins | sample 9134231 | NCBI WGS metagenome assembly JAEEGL01 (sample SAMN16246548, study PRJNA631951) | gut metagenome | biome: gut microbiome; feature: rumen; material: fiber-attached | host: Bos | place: Iran: Karaj | collected 2018-10
AATAGAAAATTTACAGATTTTAAAACCTTCAGCAGGTTCTACCATCTCTGCATCACGGACAAGATTTCCTTCCAAAATTATAGAATTTAATTGATTCATAAAACATTCCTCTAAAAAAAAAATCATTTTCGCCGGCCAGCATATATCACAGCAAAACAGCTGCATATATATAAACGCAAAAACTTTCAATTTTTACCAAAAATTTTGAAAAAAAGTTTAAAAAAAAATCATTTTTTTTCATTGTTTGGGGCTGGTGAAAAATGCCAGGTTGTTTTCACCCGGCGTTAATACATTTTAAGTAGAGGAAATCAAATTTTCCTGACAGGTAATAACAGGGCTTTTTACCTGTCCAGAATATTGTTATGGATTGAAATAATATTTATTTTGTATTTGTTACAAGTCTGAGTATGTACAAAACGACATATTCTGTTAATGCTTTTTCATCTTTGATCTTCTGCATGTTTGGTGTGTGAACAAGAGTATTTGCAAGGTTTTCAACACGCTCTTTTGTGAATGTTGTTGCGCTTAAAGTTCTTACAACTCTTCTTGTATAATCACGGATTAAAGAATTAACATCTTCTGTAAGGTTATTGTATGCTTCTTTAGAAATCATCTGATTCCATTGTTTAACCAGATAATTCAACTCACGGTCTAGAGTTGAACCTTCAGGAATGAGTTCCTTTGATATTTCTTTAGCACGGCTTGCAAGAACTTCCGGCTTGGATTTCTGTTTTGCGGAACTTTCAGATTTTTCGCTTTCTGATTCGCTTGAATTCTTCTGCGCAACAGCCTGTTCAAGTAACTTCTGCTTTTTCTTTCCGCGGAACATACTGATAAGCCAGGAAAGAATTGGAATTGAATAAATGAACGGCAGTCGTGAACGTGCATTCTGAAGAATCTTTGAATTCTTGAGCATTAAAAGTTCACTGTAAGACATTAATTTTCCGTCTATGAATAAGTGGAAGCCTTCCTGTGTTTCATCGTCATCTTTTTCGTAAGCAAGAAGCGTAATGAAATTTGCATTAAGTAATGAATATAAAGTAGGAGAGAGTCTTTCTACCATTTCGTGAAGGCATGCTTCAAACTCTGATGCATTTGTCATTTCCGGAAGCTTTTCGTAATTCAAAAGCGAATTGTGCCATTTGGTTTCAAGTTCAGATTCAATTGCGCCATGTGCTTCGTTGCAGAGTCTTACGATTACCTGAATAACCTTTTTCTTGTAAACATAATATCTTGTTCCGGAAGCAATTTTAAATACAAGAAGCGGAGGAAGCTCATTATCTCTTCCTTCAGTTGTCATTTTCTGCAGGAATTCCTTAAGATCATTTTCGCTGTATCTTCCGTAAAGAAGTCGGCCGCTCTGATCCTGAAATTTTAAAATTTGATTCATTGAATAGAAAAATGGAGGTTTAGCGAGATTTGCTTCCAGCTCTTTTAAAGCCTCGTCCCTTATCTGCTGTTCCTGCATTTTTTCTTTAATGTTTGTACACTGAATTTCGAGAATCTGGACAGCCTGTAAAATATTTATATCTTCAATTGTCCTGTCCTGAATTTTTTCGTAATCCTGTCTTATATAATACAGAGTCTGGTTCCAGATATAATAATCATCACCTTCTGTAAATTCCTGATACTTATAATGTTCAACATCAATAAAGTGTTCAAAGAAGCTTCTTAAAGAAATTTCCTTTGTAGGATTTGTCGTTCGTAATTTTTTAAGATAAAAATCATGAGACTCTTCTTTTTTAAGTATCTTCCAGATTTTTCTTTGAGCCGATTCAATTAATACAGAAATTGGAACGCAGGCTGGAAGTAAAAGTGAAGGAACTTCTTTTTCAAATTCAAGAATGTAAAGCACTGTAGATTTTGAAGGTTCCTGTCCGATTCGTTCTGAAATGTATTGTGAAGCAAGCTGCTTTTCAAGCGCATTGTCTGGAAACTGCTTTGGTAAATCTGATGTTATAGGAAAAGGTGTCTGGCTGTTTGTAAGGATTTCTTTATAACGTTCAGCATATTTTATAGCAAGATAAGAAATTGCAACTATCATTTTTTTGTTGTTCATATTGATAACTGCAACTATGTGTTTTTGTGAAAGTCCCTGCAATTCTGCATCTACGATAGCAGAAGGATTTCCAAGATATTTTACTAAATCGGCCTGTTCTTCTACATGATGTTCTGCATATTTTTTTATATATGTGCAAAACTCCCTGAAGTCTATAAAAGGAGATTTTTGTTTTTCTGCATAATATCTTATAATTGAACTTAAATTTGCTGTTGTCGCCATTTTTTTTCCTATCTTAGTATTTTATACTAAGATAGGACGTAAAACAAGAGGAAAATTCTCTGAATTTTTTAGTTTAAAGAGATTTCTCCAACATTTGTTTTTAATTCGATTTTTTTATTATCATTTCCTTTCTGGGTAAATGATTTTTTATAGTTTTTTCCGCCGATTTCAATTTCGCCGATGTTTGTTTCTGCTTTAATGCTGTAATCTTTTAAATCGTCTTCAATTCGAATATCAATTTCTCCAACGTTTGTATCTGCATCCAGTTTAGAGAATTTGCAGTCTGTAACATCGATCTGTCCGACATTATTTTTTATTCTAATTTTATCAGAAGAAATATCTTCAATTTCTATTTCTCCGACATTTACATTTATATAAATGTTGTCCAAATCTACATCGTACGGAATTGAAAGTCTCAATATAGCAGTGGTAGTTCCCATGTTTGGACCGTTTTTTGTTGACTGCTTTATTGAAAGCTTTCCATTTTGAAGCTTCAATTTTGGTTCAAGGAATTCCTTACTGTATGCCGCATAAGCCCAGTAATTTGTACCACGTTCAATTTCAACAGTAAGTACCTGTGCATCAATATCAATTTCCGAAAAACTTTCAAGAGCTTTTGAATACTCTTTTTCATTTTCGAATTCTTCAATATTCTCTTCATTATTCCAGGTAATTTTTATATTCTTTTTCCAGTTGTATCTTCCGTTTTTTGAAAATCTGAAAATTCCAATTGTAATACATAATAAAGTAATTAAGCCAAGTACAATAAGATAAATTGTTTTTTTCATTTTAGTTCTCCCTTCCAATTGATTTAACAATTGTAAAAATTACACCCGAAACCGGCAAAATAATCCAGCTCAAGTGCCAGCCGCCTGTAATAAAACTTACAGATAAATAAATGCAGATAATTGTAGGCCAGAAAACCGAAATTATTGTCTGAAATGCTTTATTTTTGTAAACAACTTCTCTCTTTTCGTAGTAGAAAGTAGTATTTTCATACATTTCTCCGTTCAGCGAAAGAAGTATGTCATAAGATTTTTTTGTTTTTGTTGAATAAATTATTAAGAATACACCAACACCAACTAATACAAAAAGGAATGAAGGTCCAAGTTCTTCAACAAGTTTCGAAGTTGCAATTTCCTCAAAAATCATTGATGGAATAAAGCAGAAAATACAGCATAAAATTCCTATAGACTTCATAATGCTGTAAGTTGAAATAAATTTTGTTCTTTCTGATTTAAGATAATCTGTCTGAACAGAATCTATTGCACAGTGTTCTCTAAAAACAAATCTTGTTTCTTCCCTTATATTTGCAGAAATTATAAAAAGAATAACGCCAATTCCGACTGTCAGGAACATTACGGGAATATGAATAACTTCGCCAATGTTTGCAGCCTCTCCTAATATTGGACTGATTGTGCTGCAGATACAACAGAATACTCCAAGGCCAGTTAAGATTGCAGCCTTTCTTCTTTTTTCTATAAACATCTTAATTTCATCAAAAGACAAAAGTCTTCTGTTCTTTTTTTCTGTTCGCTGCTCTGTGTAAATATCTTTAATTCCAAGATCATCTACAAGGTCTTCAAGATTACCGAATTCAGAAATAACAATTCCAACGGCTTCATTTTCTGATTTGCCTTCTTTTATCAGTTCGGTATATTTGTCTTCCATCATCTGAAGTAATTCAGACTTAGCTCTCATTACTTTATCTGTTAAAGGAAGATTCTTAAACATTGATTCCAGATAACTTCTAATTGTGTCCATTGCTTATACCTCTTATAGAATCTGTAGTTTTATTAAACTTCGGTGATAAAATTTTCTATCACTTCTTTGGTTAAAGTCCATTCTTCGCACTTTTCTTTGTAGTACGAACGGCCTTCCATTGTAATACGGTAATAAGTTCTTTTTTTACCGTTATCTGCTGTCTGACTGTAAGATTCTACATAGCCGTTTTCTTCCAGTCTGGAAAAAGCAGAATAGAGAGTTGTTTCCTTGATGATATATTTTTCTCCGGAGAGTTCCTTTATCATCTTTGAAATTTCATAGCCATATGATGGTTTGTCTCTGAGAAGAAAAAGAATAATTGTATCGTTATAGCCACGAATTACATCACTGCTTATTTCGGTCATTAATTCTTACTTTCCTCCATTTATTTTTTTATATTACGACAGGTGTTACTACGTCTGTCATACTTTGATAGTCGTAGTATAATTCTGAAATATAAAGTTGTCAAGCACTTTTTTTTACAAGTTGAAATTTATATTCAATAGAATTACAATGATAGAATGATTACATCAAGTAGAATGAACGGTTTAAATCCCTATGTGCCTGGCGAGCAGCCTAAAGACAGGGAATATGTAAAAATTAATGCAAATGAAAATCCTTATCCTCCAAGCCCTTATGTTATTTCCTGCGTGCAGGAATTTATTTCCAAACATCCGGAAAAGCTTGGAGTTTATCCCGATCCTGATTCATTAAAACTTCATTCTGCTATTGCAGATATGCTTAATAAAACTGGTGGAGTTTTGTGCCGCTGTAAGACTTTTGCAGAAGCAGATGGAAGTGTTCGTGTAGAACCTGCAGAAGAAGATAAAATTCCGTTTACTGTAACTCCGGATATGGTTTATACAGGAAACGGAAGTGATGAAGTTCTTTCATTTGTATTTTACGCATTCTTTGATTCTTCAAAATCTTTTGTAATGCCTAAATTCACTTACAGCTTTTATCCTGTATATGCAGGATTTTACAATATACCAAGCGATGCCGTACCTTTAAAAGAAGACTGGTCAATTGACATGCAGAAAATGCTGGATATTTCAAAGAAAAATAATTCCGGAATTATTTTTGCAAATCCTAATGCACCGACTTCTCTTGCTGTTTCTCGTGAAGAGGTTAGAGAAATGCTTCTTAAGGCAAATAAAGACGAAATCTTTATTGTTGATGAAGCGTATGTAGATTTTGGCGGTGAATCCTGTATTCCGCTTTTGCAGGAATTTGATAATCTTTTAATTGTCCGAACTTTTTCAAAGAGTTTGTGCGGTGCCGGTCAGCGACTAGGTTATATAGTAGCAAATCCTAAATTAATAAATATAGTAACGACTGTAAAAAACAGTGTGAATCACTTTCCGCTGGATGCAATCAGCCAGGTGAGCGGTGTAGCAGCCTGCGAAAGTGTGGATTATTATATTAATTGTGCAAAAAAAGTTTGTGAGGTCCGCGAAGATTTTTATAACTTTTTGAGCGAAAAAGGGTTTTTTGTATTAAAAAGTAAAACTAATTTTTTGTTTGCTTCTCATCCGGAAATTTCTGGAGAAGAGCTTTATCAGAAAATTAAAAAGGAAGGTATTTTAATCCGTCACTTTAATGTGCAGGGAATTGAAAACTTTGTAAGAATTACGGTTGGTACAAAAGATCAGATGGAACTTTTGAAAAAGGCAATTGAAAAAGTTCTTGGAGAAGTGTGAAAAATATTGATTAGGGGATAATAAATGAAGCTTTTAGTAATTTCAGATTTGCATGCAAATAATAGCGTATTGGATAAACTCGATTCAGAATTTAAAGCCTGCGATGCCGTTATTTTTGGCGGTGATTTTGCAGAATGCTTTAAGCCGGAAACCGGAAAAGGTGCTTTGGACGCACTTTGCAAAAAACATGAAAATATTTTTGCAGTTTTAGGAAACTGTGATAATGAAGATTTTATGGAAGAGCTTGAAAACGCAGATATCTGTGCAGAAAAGTCTCTTGTATATTTTGACGGACTTGGAATTTCGGGCAGCGGTGGCGGAACTGTTTTTACAGGTAAAACAGAATTCGAACGTACAGAAGAAGATATTCTTGAAGATTATGCTGTAGTAGAAAATGCCGTTAAAGAAAATAAAGATGAAAGTCTCTGGCATAACCTTATTTTAATTTCTCACAATCCTCCAAAGGCAGAAATTGTAGATAAGGTAAATGAAAGTCTTCATGCAGGAAGTCAGAAATTTACCGATTTTATAAAGGAAAAGCAGCCGCTTTGTGTTGTATGTGGTCATATTCACGAAGGTGTTGGCATAGAAAAAATTGGTGAAACTACCGTTATTAATCCTGGAGCTTTGGGCGAAAAAGGTAGTTTTGTTTTGCTTGAAATTGAAAAATCTTCTGACGGAAACTGGAAGGTTTTGAATGCGGAATTAAAATCTGCATTTTAATTTACAGGATGAAATTTGAAAAAAGTTGCTTTATTAGGAGTTTTATTAATTTCTCAAATTTGGGCTTCTGCCGTATTTGCACAGAGCGTTCAGGCTCAGTCAAATGTAAATATTAAGCTGGTGACTTTCCGTTCGTCGCTTACTTATACGATTGGCGAAGATACTCAGGCTTATACTGCAGAAAGAACCCTTAAACCATTTTCCATCAATAAGATGGAAACTACATATTCCTTGTGGTATCAGGTAAGGACTGTTGCAGAAAAAATCGGATATAATTTTGCAAATCCGGGACAGGGTGGAACTTATGGAAAGCGTGGCGCTGCTCCTACTGAATCTAATTATGCACATCCTGTAACAATGATAAACTGGTACGATGCAATTGTGTGGTGCAATGCATTAAGCGAAATAAAAGGAAAAACTCCCTGCTATACATATAACGGCGATATTTTAAGGGATTCAAGCGATACTGCAGCCTGTGACTTATGTTCCTGTGACTGGACTGCTAACGGTTACAGGCTTCCAAGCGAAGCTGAATGGGAATATGCCGCAAGGCGTACAAAGCTTGGTTTTCAAAAAGGCGATATGATAAGCGGACAGACTGCTTACGATGACAGCGAAGAAGGTCTTTTATATGCCTGGACTTTTGAAAACGCAAGTGCTACAAGAACTGTAGGAACTGCAGGAATTCCTTTTGATCCTGATTCGGTAGTTCTTCCGGAAACAGGAAACGCAAACAATGCCGGACTTTACGACATGAGCGGAAATATTCTTGAATTCTGCTGGGACTGGTTTGCAGATTATAATAATGATGAACCTTACGGTCCTGAACTTGGATTTGAAAGAGTAAGCCGCGGCGGAAGCTGGTCTGCATACACTCCGTATTTATATGCAGGCGACCGCTATAGTTTTGATCCGAATGAATGTTACAACTACATGGGCTTTAGAATCTGCTGCACGGCAGAATAAAAGCCTAACGGAATTTCTTTTCCTGCTTTTTTAATTTCTTTGTCTCTTTTTTCAAACTTTTCTTCTGACTTTTTGTAAGCTTTTTAGCAAGCTTTCTTGTGTGCATTGTTTCGCGGTTGATATTTAAAAGCCAGGTACAGATAAATACAGAAACAAGACAGATTAAAGTTGCAATAATTACAGGAATGTAGCCCGGAAGATCATCAAACGGAAGCTTAAAGTTCATTCCAAAGAAGCTTGTTACAAAGGTTGGTGCCATCATTACAAGGTTGATTATTGCAAGCTTTTTCATAACAACGTTCAGGTTGTTGGAGATTACGGAAGAGTAGGCATCCATAACGCCAAAAAGAATGTTTGTATAAGTGTCGGCCATTTCTATAGCCTGCTTGTTATCAATTGCAACGCCTTCTACAAAATCAATGTCGTCGTCATCGAATTTGATGAGTCGTGTAGTCTTCATTTTTTGAAGAAGAAGTGAATTGCTTTTTAAAGAAGTTGTAAAATAAACAAGAGATTTTTCCAAACCAAGCATGAGCATGATTTCTTTGTTTTCAATTTCAAGGCGCATTTCGTTCTGAATGCTTGTAGAACGGCGGTTGATTTCTTTAAGGTAACGAAGGAAATTCAAGTTGGCGCGGTTTAAAATCTGAACAATAAAAGACGGAAAATCAGACAGGCGCACGTTACGAATTCTGTTTGCACCAAAATCTTTAATTACTTCGCTGTCTGTCCAGCAGATAGTGATAATCGTATTTTTCTTTAAAATAATTCCGACAGGTACTGCAAAGTACGGCGTTTCTGCGGCCGGGTCATAAACAGGAACACGAACGATTGTAAGAATGTAGCCTGAATCGCCTTCTTCCATACGCGAAAGCTCGTCGGGGTCAAGAATATCCAGAATATGATCATTTTCTATCTGATACTCATTCTGCAATTCTGTAGTTTCATCACGAGTTACATTTCTTGCATCAATCCATAAAGGAAGTGATTCATTTATTTTTTCTTTTTTGGTCTTTACAAATTGACCGTTATCTTGCTGCCAGTAAGTAATCATATTAACATCCCGCGAAATAAATTTAATTGTAAAACCGGCTGAATCAGGAACAAAAAACAAAGCAAATCCTGAACAGACGAATTCAATTTTCTGAGTCGCGAAATTGAAGTGAAGGTTTTGCGGCTCTACTTATAGCCTGCAGAAAAGTAATTTAAATGGATTTATTCTGAAGGCTTTGATTTGAGATTAATATGGGGTAACTCGATCCACCGTCCATAGGGCGCCTCCAGAAAAAAGATAATTTTGTAAAACTTACATTCAGTTCCATAATTTTAATGAATTATTTGTTCTTTGTTAATAGTATTTTAAAATTTTTAGTTTTAGTGATTTTTAAGATAAAACGGCTTTTTATCTTAATTTTGTCAATGCAAAATTAACAAGTCCAAGAACCGCTGTATAAACACTCATAAACAAAAGATAAAGCGGATTATAAACAGCATTCAGATAAAAATATGGCGGAAGTAAAAATTGAATGTAACTGAAGCCCCTTAAGTTTATAAAAACCGGGCAGAAGACAATCGCTATAATTAATATAAACGGAATTATCGCACCGAGAATGTAAGGCTTTTTGCAAATAATTCTAAGCGCATTGCAAAAGAAAGTAGAGCTTAAAAGAAAAAGCATCAGTGGCGGAATTTCTGACCAAAGAGAAACAAAAAGACCTGAACAGATTAATGCGATAAGCATAAATATAAAGGAGTCTGTAAGGATAATCAGATGCATTCCGCAGGACAAAAGAAAATTTTTATTTTTCGGGAACCATACAAAAAGTCCGTTCTGTTCATCTTTCATAAAATACAGGGCTGCTGCAAATCCGCATAGAATAAACCAGAGTGCCAAAATTCCGCGCAGCGGAGAAGAAAGATAATTCTGTGCATTTTCTTTTTTACCGTTAAAACTTTGCAGGGAAAAAAGACTGTCGCTGATTATATAATAATCATAAATCTTACGATATTCAGATTCCGTAAATTTTATATTTGCCGTATTTTTTGTATACGACTTACTTACTTCATAAGAAAAATACGGATAAAGCTTTGCATATAAAATTTCTCTTGTAAAAGAAAGCAGGGGAGTATCCTGAGTTTCGTAAATTCGTACAACAGGAAGTACCGATTCTGATTCTCCTGCTTTTGCCATTTTCTTTTCAAAATTGTCATAAAAAATCCAGGCTGCAGAAATTTTATTTTTTGTTATTAGATTTTTTGCAGTCTCTTCATCTTCACACTCAAAAAAATAAATGAGTGAATCTGAATTTATTAATTCATCGATTATATTTCTTACGGCCGGATCATTAGTTTTGTCTTTTACAAGTGCAATTGAAAAAACTCCGCTCTTCATTCTTGAGGTGATTTTCAGCCCGGCGGTAATTAAAATCATAAGCGAAAAAATAATTAAAAACGACGGACGCTTGAACAGGCGTTTTTGAAAAAGGAAAAAAGTTAAAAAATATTTTCTCATTTTTTACTTGCCTCCATTTTACATCCGGTAATTTTTTTTAATCGTAAAAGCACAGAAAGTGCTGAAAAAATTATTGAATAAATTATATTTTCGCAAAGAAAGAATAACAGCGTTGCGGTACTTTTTTTTGTAATAAGCAGCGTTGAATATTTTAGCGCAGAACCTGTTGGAATATAATTTGAAATGTTTTGAATTAATTCCGGGAAAAAGTCGATAGGATAAAAACAGCCCGAAATATAGCAGAACACAAAAGAAGAAATGAACTGCAGGAGAATTCCGCTTATAACGGAATCAACGGTTTCGTATAAAACAAAATGAAGCGTACAAAGCATAAAAACTGTCGGAATGGAACGGATATAAAACAGAAATAATTCTCTGTAAGTTTTTGAATATTTCCATTGCGGAATTTTTATAAAATCTATGTTCAGTGCAAAATTCATTATGAATAGAATTAATGCAAAAATAATTTCAATAAATATAAAATAAGAAAGCAGTTCGGCAATAACCGTTGAAAGCGGACTGACGCCTCGGCTGTAAAATATTTTATAAAGTTCTGTACTGCGGTTAGAAAAAAATGGATTTGCAGCAAGACTTAAAATCATTAAAAAGAAAACCACAATTGCGCAGAAATAATAGGTTTGCAAAGACAGCCCGTTTGAAACTCCGGTTTCCCTTATATCTGCAAATTTATTTCTGGCAAGAACCCAGTAAACATATTTTATATTTAAGTCCCAGGTTAATTCATCAAATCGGGAATAATCGCTTTTTCTGTAAAGCTCTTCCTGCATTGAATAAATTCCGCTTTGGCTGTGAACAATTAAAGTTGAAAGAATATCTGCAATCTGGGTTTTAATAATGTCGCTGAATCCCTGCTGACCGTCGCTTGTTACATAAATAATCTGTTTGTCGTTTCTTCCGTATTCAATGGATTCTATAAAGCCTTCGGGAATAATTACATAGGCAGAAATTTTTCCTTTAATCAGTGCTTTCTTTGCCTCTGCTTCGCTCATCAGTTTTAGTTCCATACTTAATTGTGTTGAATCCATTGTCTGAAGCGCGTTAATTCCAAAATCCATATAGGGTTCATCCATGTTGCCTATAATTCCGATTGAAATTTTCCGGCTTCCATTTTCCTGCGGCGTGCTTAATGCGGAAGAATTTGCAGAAGAAAAATTCATGTTATTTAAAAATAACTTTGTGATTAATCCTGTTGCCGTAAAAAAAATGATTGAAAAAACTGCAACAAAGGGAAGTATTTTAAAGATGCGTTTTATTTGAGCTTTCTGATAGGAAATAAAATAATTCATTTTTTAATTGCATTTAAAAGACTGTGAAGATTTTTGTCTTTGTCGTAAGGAATTAAAGTTCCCTGTTTTAAAATATAGCAGCGGCTGCAGAATTCCAGTTCAGAAATTTCGTGAGTTGCAAGGATGAGAATTCCTCCGTTGGAAACAAAATTTTTACAGTAGTTATAAATTGTTTCTTTGCAGATTATATCCAGTGCTGCAGTCGGTTCATCAAGTAAAAGTATCTTTGGATTTTTTGCAATTGCGCAGCCTATGGAAAGCCTTTTTTTCATTCCGCCGGAAAGTTTTGAAACAGGAAGTTTTAAAAATTCCGGAATTTCTAAAAGCTTTAGCATTCCGTTTGCAAGAGATTCCTGCAGGTCTGATTTTGAATACCAGAGCCGTAAATTATCAAGGGCGCTGAGTTCTTCTATAAGCGGGTTTTGCTGCGGTACGTAACCAATGAATTGTGAAATTAATTTTTTGTTTTGAAATATGTTCTGATCGTTAATAAATGCATTGCCGCTGTCGGCTTTTATTACTCCGGACAGTATGGAAATTAATGTAGATTTCCCGCTGCCGTTTGCACCTAACAGGGCAATACATTCACCTGAATTTGCTGTCAAAGCAATATCTTTTAGAATGATTTTTTTTCCGTAAGATTTATTTATCTCTGACAGCGTAAAAATCATTAAAAGCCACCTAATGAATTAACAAGGTCTTCGCCGTCCATGTTTCTTATTTCATATGTAATTTCATCCGGGAAGCCTGCTTTTGCGAGGTTGTCTGCAATTTCATCTAACTCGATATCGTAAAGAATATCGTAGATTTCATAGTACTCAAGTCCTGAAAGGTTAATCATGTCATCAGTATTTTTTGGAACCTTTACATTTGCATTCTTCTTAACTTTTTCTGTAAAGTAAACTGTAAAATAATCTGTGTCGTAGTTATCTGCAAATGTCATTTTACCTTTGATCAAATCTTTTGAAGCCTGTTCGCCTACAAAAGTAATTTTTGAGTCAGCAAGGTAGTACAATACTGAACTGAGGCTGCTGTAATAATAGAACTCGTTGTAGAGAGCTTTAATTAATGCCTGTTTTGGCATTAATACTAATGTTCCTGTAAAGCCATTGTTTGTAACTGTTAAATCTGATGTTGAGATTTCAAAGAGAGAGCCTGTGTCTGGTGAATTGAAGTCAATGTCGCATGAAGTTTTATTTCCAGATTTAGTTCCATAACCGCTTACAATTGTATAAGTTTCTTCGTCGTAGTAATCGTAGAAGCTTACGTCAATTCCAAAATTATTCTTTGATTTTGGTGTCAATACAGTAAATGTATCATTATTGATTGTAATTTCAAATCCGTGAAGATTTTTTGAAGTATCGGCATAAAGAGTAATTGTAGGTTCGTAGTCAAGAATTCCTTCTACAGAATATGAAAGAGCTTCTGCGAGCTCACCTTTAACTTCATCAACTGTATATGAATACCAGCCCTGTGCCTGTTCGTTTACAATGTCTACAAGAGTTTTACAGAGTTTTTCAAAATTCTTGCTGCTTTCAATTGTTTTTGAGAAGTTTTCAATCATAGCTTCTGCCATGTCTGAATCTACCTCAAGAATAAGTTCTTTACAGTCTGTAGAAACTTTTCCGTATTTTGAGTCAACTGTTACTGTAATGTCTGATTCCTGTACATCTTTAATTTCGCTGAGCAATGAATCGAGGATTTCATTAACTAAACCGTCTACTGTTTCCTTTGAAGGAAGCATTCCGATAATTTTGTAAGACTGGTTCATTGAAGTTTTAAATGCTGTAGAAATATCTGTAATATCGTCGCCCTGCATAAAGAATTCTTTATCAAGTAATTCAGGAATCTTAAAGAATAATGAATTTGAATTTTCGTCCAGCAGAATATTTCCTGAAACGATATCTGTATCATTAATCTTTAACTTTATGCCCATGTTCATAAGTGTCTTTTTAAGAACTGCATTATAATCAAAGGTTGCATCCTTTAAGAATGAAAAATCAATTCCAGTGAAGCTTGAGAAAGTTCTGAATAAAGGTTTAATTCCGCTTCCTAATTCAATCTTAAATGAAGCATCTGCTGCAACTTCTTCAAATTTTGTGTTAAGTACCTGTGAATACATTTTTCCAAAATCTGAATTGGAAAGTTCTTTTACTTCGTGCTTAATACTGTCTCTGAATAAACTTTCCGGTGTGTGTTTTTCTCCACAAGAAGTGAAAAGTGAAATTGCTGTTGCAAATAAAAGTGCAACGCCAGCCTGAAAAATTCTTTTAGCTGATGTTTTGAACATTTTGTCCTCCAGTAAAAAATGTCTTTATAAAACTCTGTTCAGATAATTGATGCAATAATCATGCATTCTTTATCTTATTTTAATAAAATTTAACATATAGTAGCAGATATTGTGATTTTGTGGAATATAGTTTTATTAAAAACTAATATCTGACATACGCCTGCCCGAGCGTGGAGTTGTTGCGAAGCAAGTCGCTTTGCGACCGAGCGTGAGCGAGCAACGGAAGGCGACTGAATAAAACCGTTTGCACCTGTCTTTTAAAAAAAATAAAAAAAAATTAATTTTTTTTCTGAATTTTTGTCAAAAATTGCAAAGTCGCGCAGTTATTAATATGCGGTTTTTTGGAGCTGCATGGAGGAAAAAGTCTTGAAAAAATGTCTTCTGTTTTTTGCATTGATTTTTTGCAGTTTTTTCTTTGGGGAACGGAAACTTCTTTTTGCTGAGGATTATTTATGCTGGAATTTTGAAGATTGTGAAATTAAGGATATTTTGTATTCTGTTTCGCTTGATTGTGGAATTTCCATTGTATGTGATGATTCTGTAAGCGGGAAGGGGACTTTGCGTTTTGCCGGGAACGATTTTGAGAATGCTTTTAATGCTTTCTTGAAGGAGAACAGGCTTTATGTTCGTAAAGAAAAAAATATCTGGACGATTTCTAAGGCGCGTGTTGACTATGAAAATGAGATTTTGAGTCTTGATGCGTACGATTTGACTGCGGAACAGATTCTGGAAAAATTTTCACTGGAGACTTCATGGAGTGTTACTTATGATGTTTTGCCGAGTCAGAAAATGTCGGTGCATTTTAAAGGAAGTGTTTCTGATGTTATGGAAAATCTTGGCAGGAGATTCGGTAATTACGATGTGATTGTTGAAGGAAGAAATTGCCATTTTTTGAAAAAGAATGAAAGCAGGAGAGCTGATGGTAATTATGGAGTTTTGAGTCTTGAAAAAAATGATGCTGGAATTTATTCAGTTGATGTGAAGGACGCGAGGCTTTCTGAAGTTATTGAGATGCTTTTTGAAAAATTCAGCGATGATTTTGGTGGGTGCGGGTTTTGTCTGCCTGTGAATTCTGATGCGAAAATTTTACGTACAACTTTTGCAGAAAAAAATGCGGAAGAGGTTTTGGGAAAAATCTGCGGGCAAAATGGATTCAGTTATGTGCTGAAAGACGGAGTGTATTACATTTTTGAAGCATCTGATTCGAAGGATGAAATTTTATCAGGTAAACGTGAATGGAAAAAAATTGATTTGAATTATTCAGATGTTCAAGACTTTATTCCTCTTGTTTTAAAAAGAGTCGGCAGAATAGAAAATATTATTCTGCCTGGAAATACGAGTTTTTTATGTAAATGCAGCGAAGAAGAAAATGCTTTGATTGAAGAACTTATTTTAGAAGTTGATGTAAAAATGTCTACATATGTGGTGAATTTAAAATACAAAAAACCTGCGGAGTTTATGGAGCATTTGCCTCCGTTTATCGACAGAACTTCTTTATTTTTTGCAGACGATTCAAAGAGCTTATATTTTAAGGGAACAGAAGAAGCTTATAAGGGACTTTGCGAGCAGATAGAAATTTTTGATGTTCCTGAAAAAAGAATTTCGTACGACCTGCTTATTCTGCAATATGATCAGACAGAGCAGAATGACTGGAGTTCATCCTTGTCTGCAAAAAGATTGAGTCTTGGCGACAGAAATTCTTTAAGTGCAATGCTTGGTTCTGTAATGGGTTTTAATTTAAATGTTGTTTCTGCATTTGGTTTAACTTTTGCGGCTGAGCTTCAAAGTTCGATAGAAAATAATCATACTAAGGTTTTTGCAGATACAACTTTGCATGGAGTTTCGGGCAAGCAGATTAATTTTCAGAATACAAATACTTACCGCTATAGAGATAATAATCTGGATCCGAATACAGGAAAGCCGGTTTATTCGGGTGTTACAAAAGAAATAATTTCGGGAATTAAAATTGATGTGCTTGGCTGGGTAAGCGGAGACGGAATGATTACGAGTCAGGTTACGGCTTCTGTTTCAAGACGTGGAACTGATACTTCCAGTTCTACAGGTAATCCTCCGCCTACCTCCGAAAAAATTATTACTACAGAGGTTTGCGGGAAAAGCGGCGAGCCTGTTGTTTTAAGCGGTTTGATTTTGAATTCAGAATCTGACAGCGAAAAAGGTGTTCCAATCATTTCGAAAATTCCTTTGCTTGGAAGGTTATTTAAATCTAAAGCAAAAAGCAAGGAATACAGTCAGATGGTAATTTATCTTGTGCCTCATATTGAAAATGAAACGGAATTTTATTCAAATGCCGTTGAAGCTGAACACAGTTACGAATGGGCAAATGAAAGAATAAATAATTTTAAGCGGATGACAGGATGGGAAAATGAGTAGATCGTATGATTTTAAATTAACTCCTGCTTATTGCCTTTATAACGGTGTGGGAGTTTTTAGCCAGAACGGTTCGAGCATTAAATTTTTAATACAGGATTCAGATAATTTTCTTTTAAAGGAAAGATTAAAACGGGCTTTTGAAAATTATCTTGAACTGATTCAAAAATATGAGGATTGCCCTGAAGTTTATAAAAATGAAATTAAGGTGCAATTTTCCGGAGCTACAAGAGCTCAGATAAGGAAATGCGTTTCTTCGTTATACAGTTCTGCAGGTACAGGACTTAATCAAAATATTTCTGAAGAAAATTCCGGAGAACAGGGAGGTGATAATTCGAAGAAAAAAGATGCTGCCGCAGTTTTATTACTTGATACTATTCTGGATGAAGCCTTGAGGCTTGGTGCTACTGATATTCATATAGAAAATAAAATTGTGAGATTCAGAATAAACGGAAGACTTCAGAAGTTTCAGTCTTTGCAGAATTCTGTTTATGGGGAATTGGTTCAAAGAATAAAACTGCTTGGCGATATGAACGTTATGGAAAAAAGACGATGCCAGGACGGACATTTTTGCTGGGGAAAAAACAATAATGTTTTTGTGCGGGTTTCTACTGCGTGTGTTGTAAGTTCAAATTATGTAGCTGAAGAATCGGTTGTAATGCGGCTGCTGGATACTAAACGTGTTCCTCTGCTTATAGAAAAGCTTGGATTTAATTCTGTTCAAATAGAAAAAATAGCTTATTTGAGGGAAATGAAAAACGGATTGATTCTTGTATGCGGTCCAACCGGTGCCGGTAAATCTACAACTGTTGCTTCGATTCTTATGGAAATTGACAGGGAATGTAATCATTCAAAAAAGATTGTGAGCCTGGAAGAGCCTCCGGAATATTATTTGCCGGGAGTTACACAGTTTCAGATAAATCAGAAGGACGGGCTTTCGTATGAAGAGGCTTTGAGTCATGTTTTCAGACAGGACCCTGACGTAATTATGATTGGTGAAATTCGTGATGAAAACGGTGCATGTGCTGCTGTGAGGGCTGCATTAACCGGACATCTGGTTTTTGCGACCTTGCATACTGGAGGAGTCGGCGAAGCAGTTTTGCGAATGGCGAATCTTGGAATTTCTAAAAAGGTTCTTGCTTCGGTTTTGAATGGAGTTATTGTTCAGGATTTGAATTTTGTTGATGAAGAAAACAACGGAGCAGGTCATACAGCTTCTAAACCGGAGCTTCATGCAGATATTGGTTTGCCAGGAGAAAAGATGGATTCATTTATAGAAGAATTCAGCGGCGAAAGTGAAATAGACAGTCTGTTTGCGCATTATACAAATTATTCGGATGTGTTTGCGAATACTAAAGAAAGATTGAACAGGCGTTACATAGCTGAAAATTTTGTGGTTTCTGCGGCAAAGAAAATCAGAAGGAGTAAGAAGGTATGTTAAAGGAAAAATTTACCCGGCAGATTTATCAGCTTTGCGTAAAGCAGAAAATCAATGTGGCAGATAGTCTTGAATTGATGGCAGTAAGAAAAACAGCATCTTTTTTTTCGGAAAGAATTCAGAAGGCGGCCTTATTTCTTTTAAATGAATTAAAGGCTGGTGAAAGTTTGTCTGCGGCAATGAAAACCTGTACCTTAATTAATTTTGATGAGGTTTATGTTCAGGCAATTCGTTTTGCAGAAATGAACGGGAATCTTTTGCAGACTCTTTCGTTTTTGAATGAACGCTGTGAGCGTCACAAGAAAAATATTAATAAATTAATAGAAGCGTGTACTTATCCTTTTTTTGTAATTCTTGTCGCAATTATCGGGAGCGCCGGACTTATTTATATAAGTTCCGGAAATGGTTCTTATTTTGCCGGCGCAGATGATTTGAGCATGAAATATAAATTAATTAAATATGTGAGTCTTCTGATTTTTGTCTGCGTTCTGACTATGTTTTTTATTATACGGGCCGTGGGAGAAAATAAAATTTATGAGGCATTTTATATTTCCGGATTTTTAATAAAGGCCGGAATGAATGTTTCTAATGCGATTGGGTGCGGCCAGATTATTGTGGGAGAAGATTCAAAGACGGGAAGAAAATTCGGCGAAGCCAGAGAAAAGATAGAATACGGAATGGGACTAGAAGAAGCGTTTTCTTTAAATACTGAAATTTCGGAAGCATTATATTTTGCAGACAAATCCGGAAAAAAGAGCGATGTGTTTGAAAAAATTGCCGAGCAGATAGGCGAAAAAGATGAACTGCGGAGAAAAGTCTGTCTTGAACTGGTGGAGCCGCTTTTTATTGTAATAACAGGTGCTTTTTTAATGATTCTTGTGATTAATTTTGTAATGCCGTTTATGAATAACTCAAGCTGGTTATAAATAAACGTTTTAGGAGGAGAAATGAAAAAAAAGGAGTTTTGCGATGATGGTACAAAATTTCAAAATGGAATTACCGTTGGGAAATGTTCATGTGCGCGGAAAAGATTTTTTAGCTTATTTAAAAAAGTTTTTTATAAACGTGCTGAAGGTTTTACATTTGTTGAAACTATGGCAGTGCTTGCAATCGGTGCAGTTCTTTCTGCGGGTAGTATTGTTTCGGCTTCTAGACTTGTTGCCATGGCAAGAAAAAATTCTGCGAAAAATCAGATTTCGCAATTCAGTTCGGCTCTCCAGACATACTTCCTGGACTGCGGAAGATTCCCGACAACCGAGCAGGGAATCAGATCTTTGTGGGAAAAACCGGTTCTCTATCCAGTACCGGAAAACTGGAATGGGCCATACATTGACCGTGAGCCCGGGAAGGATCCGTGGGGACACGATTTTGAATATATCAGTGCTGAAAGTTCCGCTTTGCCGTCAGAGGTTCCTGCGGGTTTGCCCTTTGTACTTATCTCATATGGTTCGGACGGACAACTAGGTGGAGAAAATGAGGGGGTAGATATTGTTTCCTGGAAGTAATGGATTTAATCTGGCAGCCTTTATTTTGTGCATGGTTGTTAGTCTCTGCTTTTCGACTTATTTTTCCTATAAAAAAAATGCTGTTGAACTGGAACTGAAAAGGAAAAGCATAATTGAAACGCAGATGAATTATGAAAATGAGCAGGTAATAAAGGAAGTGCTTTGAAAATTATAAACTTATTTTTTTCAATTATTCTTTGCAGCCTGTTGTGTCTTTTAATTGAATCTGGGATTTATACGGGACTGAAGCTGGAAAATTATTGCAGAAAAATTCAGAGAATGAATGAAATGAATTTTTTTATTTATTCGAGTTTTAAGAATACGTGTGACGGTAAAGGATTTTCTTCTCTGGCTGAATGGCAGAAAACCTGTAATGCAATGTGGAATCTTTCTTATATCGGATTTTGTCCTGCAGACGATTTTATGAATTGTGAAAATACTGATCGAACGATTATGTATGGAATGTGGATTTTTGAAGATGAAAGAAAGGAAGTTTATTGCGTGCAATAAATTTTTCTGAGTATGTCGGCTGATACTGAGGTTCAGGGGAATAGAAATGGATAATACTTTGAAAAAAGAAGATTATGAATTATATAAAATTCATTTTCCTGTGAAAATGCTGCTTGAAAGAAAGAGAAACAGTTTCTTTTATTCTGAGCTTGAAAAAAGGCATCCTTGTTTTTCGAGTTTATGTGCATTTGATTATAAAATAAAACTTGGTCGGAAAGGTTTAGAATCGGATGTAATTGTTATGAATCGTCTTAAACTTGCGGAAGTGAAAAAGCATACAGGGTTTAGAGGTATTTTGATTCCTGAAGCGAAAAAAAGGTTTTTTATTTCCAGAAAGTATAAGCGGGTGATTGTCTTTTTGATGCTTTTGTTTTTTTCGATGCTGTTCATTTTTTGCAGTTTGTTATTCAGAGAAAACTCTTCTGACAGTGTTTTGATGGATTCTGAAATTGAAAATTCGGTTATAACGGAAAATCAGAATTCGGATTTGGAAAATATCGAAAGCGTTAATGAATATGTAAATCTTGAAAAAGAATTTTTCGATGTGGTGAATCTTTCAGGAGGAAAAATTGATTCTTTTAAGTGGAAGCTTTCTGATGAATATGAATCGGTCAATGCTTCTGTGGAGAATATTTATCCTGAAGAACTGGATAAAATTAATTCAGATTATTTATCAAAATCAAAAATAATTTATAAAGCTTCGGTCCCTTTTTTTTCTTTTGAGGCAAATAAAAAACTGCCAGTGCCCGGGAAGCCTTCTTCCGGTTCATTAGATTTTACTGTACATGAATTACCGGAGGAAACAGGTTTTCTGGAGAAAATACGCAGGCAATTTTTAGATTTTCCAAAGCAAGATGTATGCCTTCTGGAAGAGAATCCTGAAAATTTAGAATTTATTTTTCTGCTTGGTAAAAATATCAGCACGGCAAAAGAATTTTTTGAGAATGTAGATCTGTTATGCAGGGAATGCGGCTTCTTTGTTTCAGGTTTTACGCTGGAAAAGAGCGATGACAAATATTTTAATGTCCGGCTTTCTTTTTGTAAGGAAAGCGGGGAAGTTAAAAAGGGTAGTGCGGCTGCATCTTTTGCAAAATACAGTTTTTTAGAGGACTTAATTTATAATCTGGAACTTCTGGGTTTTATAAAAATAGAAGAAACGCGAGCCGTAAGCACACCTCAGTATGAAAATAAAGATCCTGCTGACGAATTTGAAAAGTTAAAAAAAATTGGTGAGGTTAGATATAAAAACGGCAGGCAGATAATTTATTACAAAAATACTGAAGGAAAAATAATTAGCGTAGAAAAATAAATAACGCTAACTAACGATAGTTATTTTATTTAGCTTAAAGATATTGCAGTTATCTGTGAGCTTATGAGTAAACATCTTTGCGGCCGGTGTCACAAGAATTTTGGAGGAGAAAAAATGTTTAGAAAAATTATTAATTCAGGATTTTGTTTATCAGTTCTGTTCCTGCTTTTATTTTTTCAGGGATGTGCGTCGAAAAAAGGATATTCCGGAAAAATTGATTTATGCGGATTTGTTGTTGACGAAAACAATCATGCTGTAAGCAATTTTATAATCCGTTGTAAAAAGAAAACCGGTTTTGGAATTAATGAATATTCTGCTTTATCTTTGGACAATGGGCTTTTTACAATTAATGATTTGAGTTCCGGCGAATATGTTATTTACGGCGAAAAAAACGGATATGCAAAATTATCTGAATTTACAATTCAGACGCAGGCCCAGAAAATTATTTGTATTCAGGTTTGCAGTATTGATAATGTTCTGAATAACGTAGAAAAACAGATTCTGCTAGGAGAAAAACAAAAGGCCTTGGAGCTGCTTGAAGAAATAAAATTCGAACAAAACAGCCCTGAAGAATTTGTCGTTCAATCATATAAATCAATTATTGAAAAGATTTAGGAGATGAAAATGTATAAACTTAATTCACTTATTAATTTAATTCCTGTTATATCGGCACTTTTTTTATTTGGATGCTGTTCTTTTTCCGATCAGAAGAAAAGTGAAACTCCATATATTACTGAAGGTAAAATGGAGATGGATGAAAACTCTATGGATTATGAAGTTGCAGGTTTGGATTTTTTCTTTATGAACAAATCAGATAAAAACATTTCTGAATTGACTGTAGTTTTTTTTCTGTTTGATAAAGATGGAGAACCGATTTCTGGCGGAAAAAGCAATATTGTCCTTACTGTAAAAGAACAAATCCTTGCTAAAAGTTCATTAAGATGCTGTCTGAATCTGGATGATTATTTTTCTATAGTTCCCGATGAAATTTATACGGTTGATTATCTTTATATAAGTAAGATTGTTTATGAAGACGGTTCAGTATGGAGCGATCCTTTTGGAATGACAATTTATTAAGGAGAGTCAATGAAAAATA
>JAEEGL014859151.1_pt1 | contig 21788 bp, 9 predicted proteins | sample 9134231 | NCBI WGS metagenome assembly JAEEGL01 (sample SAMN16246548, study PRJNA631951) | gut metagenome | biome: gut microbiome; feature: rumen; material: fiber-attached | host: Bos | place: Iran: Karaj | collected 2018-10
GCACTTGCCTCCACGGCATTCTTGACGATATTGATAATGATCTGTCGTAACATACCGGGATCTGCCCACACAAGAAGATCGGAAGGGAGGGTGATCTCCCACGCTAACTTAGGATAGGTTCTGCTGATATCTTCAACCATTGCACGGATATTGACCTCTTCCAATATCGGTTTCTCTAATTCCGACATCTTCCGATAGTTGGTTACGAAGTCGCTCAGGTGGCGAGAGGTGTCGTAGATGGCTTGTATACCTTCTTCAAGAGGTGAGCCCACCACATCTTGCCGGCAGAGCAATGACTGGCTGATACTGGTGATGGGTGCCGTAGCATTCATGATCTCATGTGTCAGCACCCTAGTCAATCGTTCCCATGATTCCACCTCATTCCTATTGACCTGTTCACGGATGGTCTCCCCCAACTGATTCAGTGTTTTCTGCATGGCTTGCTCACCAAAGAACATGCCACGGGTGGGTAACCTGAAGGTAAAGTCACGGTTGCGTATAGCCTCCTCCATCAAGTGGGCACGCTGAGCAAGTTTCTGTTGATGACGTACAATAGCAACGACTGCCAACAGCAAAACGATGATACCTATTATAATTACAGCCCCTATCATAACTATGAACTATGAACTCTTCACTATGAACTTTATAGTCGTTTCAGCTTATTGTAGAGTGTCTGTCGCGTAATGCCAAGAAGTTCTGCCGCTTGAGTAAGATTGCCATGGCAATGGTCGATTGTCCTACGGATATGGTCTTTCTCCACCTCATCGAGACTGACTATCTCATTCTGCATGTCAAGTACATCCTTCAGCTTGCGCACCAGTTCGTCGTTATCCCACGGTTTGATAACGAAATCGGCAGCGCCGCACTTCAGTCCTTTAACAGCCAGATTGATGTCGGCATAAGCCGTCATCAACACAATAGGTATTTGCGGATGTTGCTTACGGATGGTCCGAAGCCAGAAGAGTCCTTCACTGCCGTTGTTCACGCCTAACGTGAAATTCATATCGAGCAGCACGATATCTATCGTCTCCTGCACCATCAGTTTCAGTACCTCGTCAGGCTGTGTCGTTGTCAGCACCCGTTCGAAGATATTCCCCAGAAGATAGCGCATCGCCGTAAGAATGGATGTGTTGTCATCGACAACTAGTATGGTTCCGTATTTATTCATGATCATGTTGCTTATGGATGCAAAGGTAATGATTATACGTCAAATAATCATACGTTCAACTGTCTAATTTTTAGACAATCATTCTTCGTACGACGGCATATCCTTGCATCCTCTGACGAAAAGTCCTACATTTGCATGGTAAAACATTTCGAGTATGAGAAGATTGACGATAAGCCTATCATTATTTGTATTGCAACTGTCGTGGTGCATGGCACAACCATGGACGATGACACAGTGCATGCAATATGCCGTGAAACACAATCATCAGGTGAAGCAGGCTGCATTGGAACTGGAGAACTACAAGACGAACCAAACAAGTGCGATCGGAAAGTTTCTCCCGGCTGTGGAGGCCAATATCGGGGCACAGTATAACTTCGGAAGAGCCATCGACCCGGAGACCAACGGTTATACGGATGTAAACACCTATTACAACGGATACTCACTGAATATGTCACTACCTGTTTTTGACGGATTCGGCCGACTGCATGCTTTGAAAGCCGCCAAAGCCAGTGTGCTGATGGGTCATCAGGCATTAAGGCAGCAACAAGATATGACCGCTCTCAACGTCTTGCAGGCTTTCGCCAATGCCGCTTACTACGATGGTTTGGTCAGGATGGCTGATGAGAGAGTGCAAGAGACCACGTTGCTGTTGAAACAGACACGTTTACTGGAAGAAGTGGGGCGTAAGAGTGCCGCCGACGTGGCACAGGTGGTGTCTCAACAAGCAGAAGCCGATTACGAACTGACACGCCAGCAAAACCTCTTAGCATCTGCCCTGCTGGAATTGAAGAAGGAGATGGCTTTTCCGTTAAGTGAAGAGTTAAGCGTGAAGAGTGAAGAATCGGATTATGGGGGCAGAACAGTTGATTCCATTCAGCAGCAGGGGCCGGTCCCGACGGTCTTGGGAGATAATCCGGAGTTACTCACAGCTCATTATCAGATGCAGGTATCAAAACAAGAGTGGCAGCAGGCCCGTGCTTCCCTTTACCCCTCTCTCTCGTTGAGTGCGGGTCTGAGCACCACTTATTATCATACCTTACACGTGCCCTCGGCATCCTCGTTCAGCAATCAGTTCAAGAACAACATGGGAGAATATATCGGGGCCACCCTGAGTATTCCTTTGTTCAACCGTCTGCAGACCCTGTCGAGTATCCGAAGGGCTAAGAACAACTACCGTATAGCCTGCGAATCGTATGAGCAGAAACACATGGAGTTAGAGAAGTTGCTTCGTGAGGCATGGCTGGATTGGCAGGGTTATAAGAAGCAAACGATACAGATGGAGAAGAAGGTGGAGGCCGACAGTATGGCTTACCGACTGACTCGTCGTCAGTTTGAGGAAGGACTGAGTACAGCTATCGACTTGCATACCACCTCGGCGCAGTTGCTGAACTCGAGGGCTACCCTGCTGCAATGCCGTCTGATGGCGATTGTGAAAGAGCAATTAGTAAGATATTATAAAGGAGAACAGATATGGACAGAGTAATAGAGAAGACAAAGACCCAACGACTGATCAAGCATTGGCCATATATGGTCGGAGGCATCATATTATTGGCGATTGGTTGTTGGTTGTTGTTTGGCAACCATGCTTCTACCTTGAGAGTCAGCCAGGATGAGTTGACGGTCAGTGATGTGCTACGCACAGAATTTAAAGACTATGTACGTACGAACGGACAGGTGATGCCCATCCAGGTGGTTCAGATTTCTCCGGAGGAAGGAGGAATCGTAATGGAGAAGGTGGCAGAGGAAGGAGCCACGGTGAAGAAAGGTGATGTCATCGTCAGACTGAGCAATTCCAACCTCGACTTGCAGATACTGAATGCTGAAGCAGAATTGGCCGAGAAGCAGAACCTGCTGCGTAACACACAGGTGGCGATGCAGCAAGACCGGTTGAACAACCAGACAGAACAGGCACAACTGGAGATGGACACCCATCGCAAACAACGAACTTTCGAGCAGAACAAACGACTCTATTCCGAGAAGCTCATCAGCCGTGAGGATTACCTGCAGTCGCAGGAAGACTACCAGTTGTCTGTCAAGAAACGCTCCCTGGTGAGCAAACGACTAAAACAAGACAGTCTGTATCGCACGGTGCAGATGGATCAGATGGAAGACAATCTGCAGAATATGCGCCGTAACGTTGTGTTGGTTCGTCAACGCAAGGATAAGCTGGAGGTGCGCTCTGCCATCGACGGAGAGTTAGGACTGCTCGATGTAGAGTTAGGACAGAGCATACAAGCCGGACAGAAGATCGGTCAGATCAATGACCTCAGTGACTATAAGGTGCAGGCACAGATCGATGAGCATTATATCGACCGTGTCCGCCAGGGACTGACAGCAACCTTCACTCGTAATGACAAACAGTATCTGCTGCAGGTGCGAAAGGTTTATCCCGAGGTGCGGGAGGGTAAGTTCCGCTGTGACTTTATCTTCAAAGGCGAGCGTCCGGAGAATATTCGGACAGGACAGACTTACTATATCGACCTGGAGTTAGGGCAACCCGAGCAGGCTATCCTCATACCTCGAGGCACCTTCTTCCAAACTACTGGCGGACAATGGATCTTCGTGTTAGACAAGAGTGGACAGAAAGCGTACCGCAGAAATATCCGCATCGGCAGGCAGAATCCTCAATATTATGAGGTGCTCGAGGGTTTGGAGCCGGGTGAACGTGTCGTTACGAGCGGCTACGAGGCATTTAAGGATAATGAGGTCCTAGTGATAAGGTAAAGGGGGTAGGGTTTAGAGTTTAGAGTTTATGGTTTAGAGTTTAGAGTAAGGAATTGTAATACGATGAAGATGAATATATTTAAGAATATGCTGTATATGGCGCGTCGCTTTAAGACGGCAACGGTGCTGAATTTTGTAGGACTGACAGTAGCCTTCGCCGCTTGCTATCTCTTCCTGACGCAAGTAATCTATAATAACTCCTATAACAAAGGACTGGCAAACTATCAGCAGCTCTATCGTGTGGAAGTGCCTGCGATGTTCGACCACAGCAAGTGGCAGTCGAATGTGAATCGCTTCCTTGCCGACGAGCTTGCCAAGATGCCTCAGGTGGAAGGTATGGCTTTGTTAAATAGTTGGTTGGGCGATTGGCCATTTACGAAAGACGGTACAGAATTTACCTTTAAGGGATGCAGAGTCAGCAACGATGCTCTGACGACTCTGGCTCCACGCCTGCTTGACGGAAAACTCGGTTGGGAGGATGACGAGCAGAATGGTTTTATTATTCCCGCCTCAATCGCCATGAAGTATTTTGGATCAACGCAAGTAGCTGGCCGCTGTATGTATAATGATAACGACAGCGCAGTGGTGCGTGGTGTTTATGAAGACTTCCCTGACAATTGTATTGCTGAAAACTGTATCTATCGCAATATGGGAAAAGAGAACGAGGGCAACTTCCAGAACTACAACTATATCTGCTACCTACGCATGAGAGAGCAGATGGATACAGAGAAAGTGAAGCAACAGATTCTTGACCCGCTGTTAGAGCAGATGCATCAGATATACATCGAGCATGGTATGGAGGATCATTGGGATGAGGCTGATAAAAGAGAAAGTCTCAATCTGCGCCTGCTGCCCATCACAGAGACTTGGTTCTCTGGCATTGATCCTGAGCATGACAGAGGCAACAAGACCGTCGACTGGATTCTTCGGCTTTCGTGTCTCTTGGTACTGATTATCGCTGCCATCAACTTCCTGAACTTCACATTGGCCGAGAGTCCGATGCGCATCAAGAGCATCAACACCCGTCGCGTCTTGGGCAGTTCTGTATCATCGTTGCGTCTGAGCATTATCGGCGAGGCTGTATGTACGTCATTATTGGCATTCCTTCTGGCTGTAGTAGTTTGCTATCTGCTTTCTCAATGGCCGTTTATCAGCGAGCTTACCGTTGGCAGCATTACCTTGAGCAATCATCTGTGGCTGATAATCGGTATTGGAATGGCAGCCGTCTTGGTAGGTGTTGTGGCTGGTGTCTATCCTGCCTTCTATGCGACCAGTTTCCAGCCGGCACTCGTCTTGAAGGGTTCTTTCGGACTGACACCAAAGGGGCGTCAGTTGCGCACATCGTTGCTCTGTCTTCAATTTCTTATCACCAGCATCATGGTGATCTATATCGGCATTCTCTATCTGCAGAGTCATTACATCTTCAACTCTGACTATGGCTATAATAAGGATGAGATACTGTATGTGGATACTCGGGAACTGTTGGACAAGCATGATGCCTTGCGCTCAGAACTGATGCAGCAGACGGGCATTGTGGATGTGGCCTATTCGCAGTTCTCGCTGGGAACAGGCGACAGATATATGGGTTGGGGACGTAGCGATAAGGATCATCAGGTGCAGTTCACGGCTCTGCCTGTAGACTGGCACTATCTACGCACGATGGGCATTGAGGTGATTGAGGGTCGCGACTTCAATGAGCACGATGGCGATGTGTATATTATCAATGAGTGTGCACGTAAGAAGTGGGACTGGGTGAAGATGGACCAGAAACTGCTTGACGAAGAGACGGAAATGACTGTAGTAGGCGTCTGCCGTAATGTGCGCTTTGCCTCTACTCGTATCGATAACAATGACTCACCGATGGCGTTTCTCATCTTTGGCGAGAAGTATCTGAAAGAAGGATGGACCAATAATCTTGATGTGATGAATGTCCGTGTGGCAGCAGGTGTCGACAAGGTGGCGATGCGCCAGAAGATAAAGGATATCTGCATGAAGTTGGGTGCCCAGCATGAGCCGGAAGTGAAGTTTCTCGACCAGCAGTTAGAGCATCTCTATCAGGAAGAGTTCCGTTTCATCCGTCAGGTGCTCGTATTCTCTGTCATCTGCCTTATCATCACACTCATCGGTGTCTTCTGCATGACGATGTTCGAGACCGAGTATCGCCGGAAGGAGATAGGCATCCGTAAGGTGATGGGATCATCAACAAGAGAGATCCTGCAGCTGTTTTGCAAAAAATATATCCTCCTGCTGCTGATCAGTTTCATCATTGCTGCTCCGATAGCCTACTTTATCGGTAGTCAGTGGCTTCAGAACTTCTCAGAGCGCACCCCTATCTACTGGTGGCTCTTCCCGTTGACCTTCCTTGCGATCTGTCTGATTACCATGACCACCGTGATTATCCAGAGTTGGCGGACAGCCAATGCCAACCCAGTGGAAAGTATAAAAACAGAATAAGTAAAATGAAAAGTTATTTCAGATTTCTGTCACGCAACAAGCTGTATGCCTTCATCAATATGGCCGGACTGATCATATCGCTGATGTTCGTCATCCTATTGGGCGACTACACCTGGCGACAATACACCATCGACAGCTGGCATAAGCATGCCGACCGTATCTACCTGATAGGCAACCGGAGTCTTTTCTATATGTGGCCGCAGGCAGCAGAGGAGATCAGACAGATGTGTCCGGAGGTGGAACAGACCTGCTGTGTGATGAGTCAATGTGGGAAGATAAAGAATAACCGTCAGGAGATAAAAAGCAAAGAAGACGAGGCGCTCATCATGCTGGCAGATTCCACTTTCTTACGTTTCTTCGACTTCAAGATGGTGAGGGGTGACCGTATGACAGCCCTTGATGCACCTGATAAATGCGTCATCACTGAAAAGCTGGCAAGACAGTTGTTCGGGAACAGCGATCCCATTGGTGAACCCTTACAGATCGTTGGCTATCGTCATGTCATGATCAATGGAGAAGATCCTTACGACAGCACCTTGGTCTATACCGTCAGTGCCGTTGTCAAAGAACTGGATCATACCGTGCTCCCTAACGAGACCCAAGTGATCGCCAGCATGAAACGTTATCCGCAGGTGATGGGTTATCGACTGGATAATCATTCTTTCGCCTATGGTCCTACGGGCTCTGCCAAAGCATTCCTAATGCTACGTAAGGGCATGACCCTCGATAAAAAGAAGAAGATGATCAAAGACCATCTCGCAAAGTATTACTCGGGAGGGTGGGATAAAGAAGAATTGACTGTATCCCCACTTACAGACATTATGTTCGCACCGCAGAACAATGGTTCAGGGATGCAGAAAGGTGACAAGACACGGGTACGTATCCTCCTGGCTGCCGTCTTAGCCATCCTCTTCTTTGCCATCAGCAACTATATCAACCTGACCGTCGCCAATACAGGCTTCCGCGCCAAGGAGATGGCAGCAAGAAGACTCTTCGGTAGCAGCCAACAAAAGATCTCGTTGAAACTGATTGCCGAATCGACACTGATGATCACAGTCTCATTTGCCATCGGTCTGGCGCTCGCGTTCTGTTTCCAAAAGGATGCTGCCACCCTGTTCAAAGGAAAGATTGACCTGATGAGCGATATCAATCCGGGCACGGTGAGTGTCTGCCTGTGCTTCATCCTCGCCTTGGGCATCCTCTCCGGTATCATACCCTTATGGCAGTTGTCCCGCTTTCAGCCCATCGATATCGTGAAAGGCTCCTTCCGTTTCCGTTCTAAGATGATCCTTGGCAAGGTGTTCATCATCATACAGAACATCATCACCGTCACGATGCTCACTGCCGCACTGGTCATCTGGCTACAACTGAACTGCTTGATCAAAGCACCGCTTGGTTTCCATACAGAGAACCTCTTTCAGATAGACTGTCCGGAAGGAAAGAGCCAGATCGTGAGGAATCAGTTGGAGAAGATGCCTTTTGTCGAGGCTATCGGCATGTCGGAGTTTACCAGGTTAGCCAGTGGACAATGTAGTATGCGCTATGTCGCTCATGAAGACAGGCATACCACCATATATATGATGAACCTTGACAAGACGGCATTCGACCTCTATGGCTTGCGAATCAAAAAAGACCATGGCTCCACTAGTGATGGCTATTATCTGACTGAGGAGGCTATGCGCCAACTGGGTTATACAGAGGATGACAGGGAGATCGACTGGGGTGACTGGACAAATCCCATCACAGGTATCCTGTATGACTTCCACCGGGTGAATATCCTGCAGGGCCCGGAGCCTTTCGCCATCGGACTGACAGATAAGATGACCTATCCCTCCTTTGTGGTTAAGACCAATGGCGACAAGCGTGCAAAGGCTTCTTTCGTGGCGATGATGAAGGAACAGGGAGTTTCCGATGCCGACATGAAATGGTATGTCAACAGCATGGAGGAAAATATCGCCCAGTCGTTTGTTGACCATAGGAACACGCTGAAGATCATCACGCTCTTTACGCTCGTGGCTATCGTCATCTCCGTGCTCGGCTTCATCGGTATGTCACTCTTCTTCGTCCGTCAACGACAGAAAGAGATTGGCATCCGCAAGATTATGGGCAGTACCTCCCGGGAGGTGATGTGGCTGATGTTCCGTACGTTCTGCGCACCGCTGCTGTTGTCGTTCGTCATCGCCATCCCCTTGTCATGGTATATCATGCACGGCTGGCTCACCAACTTCAGTTACCGCATAACGCTCAGTCCGTGGATCTTCATCGTCACCTGTGCGTTTACACTTCTCGTGGCGGTGCTCTCCGTGGGTTACCAGATTGTCAAGGCTGTAAGTACCAATCCTGTTGAGAGTATTAAGACAGAATGATATGACCACATGCAACGCGCCCACCAAAGGATATTCACTGATGTTGGATTTACCTGCTTCATCATTAACCAGATCACTGTAATCATCTGAAGGTGGCGCGTTGCTTCCCTGTCAAAGAATCATACGACAAAGCGTCTAATAATTAGACAAACCGTATTCACTGCTATTGAAACATTTGGATGGTATATCTTTAGGGTATAACTTTGCAATAAAAAAGGAAAAAGACTATGAATATATTTCACAAAGGCCAGGGTGCCTTTATCAAAATCTTCTCATTAGCCGTCGGACTGACTGTCGGACTGGTACTGATCGCCAAGGTACAACTGGAACGTAACTACGACCGTTGTATCGTGGATAAAGAGAATGTGTATGCTGTGTCAGAGTCATTCACCAAACAAGGTGCCGATCCTGCAGAATATGAGAACACACCGGGAGGAGCCATTCCTGCATTATGTCACTATATACCGGAAATCACAGTAGGCACCCGTTACACTTTTCAGTTTACTGACGAGAAACTGACCCTGGAGGATGGTAAACGCTATGCGTTTGAGCATTCGGTCTTTGCCGATTCCTGCTTCTTCGATATCTTTGGCACCAAGATGTTGCAGGGGAATGCCAAGAAAGTGCTGAGTACAACAGGACAGTGTCTTATCAGCCGTCGGCTCTTCGAAAAACTTCAGTCCGGAGTCTCAAATGCTTCCATACAGACTATGATCGGTAAGACATTCTGTTTTATGGCAGCCCCCGACAAGCCCATGACCATCGCAGGTGTTTTTGAGACTTACGATGAGAACTCCACCTTCCATGCATTGGATATCATCATGTCTCTTCCCTCTATCGGCATCTACTCCTATGACGGCACCGGCAATCTGATGGGTAACGACCGCTATCACTCCTATGTCCGTCTCCGTCCTGACACCGACATGAAAAAGGTGAGTGATGAGATGAATAAGATGCTGAAAGAACTGATTCCATGGGATAAGGTGAAGGAGGCTGGCATCGAGGACTTCGGATTCCGTTTCAACCCTGTCAGCGAGACCAGGATGAAAGACAAGACGGTGAAGACCACCTGTATCATCCTCTCTATCGTTGCCTTCGTGATGCTCTTCACTGCAGTGATGAACTATATCCTTGTGGTGATCAGTCTGATGGTGGGCAAGGCACGCCTGGTAGCCATCCGGAAAGTGTTAGGCGCTCCTAAGCGGGAGTTTTACCTGACAACCCTGAAAGAGGCTACGGTCCATCTGCTGATGGCGCTGATCATCATGGCATTATTACTCGTTGCGGGAAAAGACTGGATACGCGACATGATGGGTGCCAGCATTACGACACTCTTCTCTGCCCAGACCTATTGGGTACTTGCCGTGGTATGTCTCATCGTACTTGTCTGCTGCGGGCTGCTTCCCGGCTATCTCTACTCACGCATCCCTACCGTCTATGCTTATCGGCTCTTTTCAGAAAACAAACGCGTATGGAAATTATCACTCCTAGCCTTCCAGTTTGTGCTGAGCACCATGTTACTTTGTATTCTCAGTACCATCTATCGGCAGTACGACTATATGCTGAACAAAGATATGGGATATGATTATAAGAATGTGGGATATATAGAGATCGTCAACCCGTCGGACTCCACCTTTACGTTAGCCAGAGAAATTGAGAAACTGCCATGCATCGAGCATACTGCCGCCACCTATTCCCTTCTCCTGTCAAAGCAAAGCGGTAATAACGTGATGCTGCCCGGCGATCCGAAACAACTCTTCAATTTCTCTTGTCTCTATTGGTATGAACCCAGTGTTGTGGAGACTATGGGACTGAGGCTGGTAGAAGGAGAAGGATTCTCCCAGCTCAACGGTCCGGGGTGGAAACAGGAAGTGATTATTGATGAGGCATTTGCCGGACAGCTCAAGCAGCATACCGGTTGGACTGATGTCGTCGGGAAAACCATCCTTTGCACGGAGTTTGGAGACAAGCTGCCACTTACCATCAAAGGTATTGCGAAGAACTTCACGATAGGTTCGCTCGTGGACAGGGATGAAAGACCGGCGATGATGGTCAACGGAAACATTCATGCAAAATACATCATGCTCAGGTTCAACACCCTGAACACAGAGAGCATCATGGCAGTACAGCAGCTGTGCGACCGTCTCTATCCCGATGCAGAGATGAACGTGAAAGTATATGCCAACGAACTGGCAGACAGCTATATGCAGACACAGCATACGCGCGACCTTATCATGATCGGCTGCATCGCTTCCTTGCTCATCACACTGATCGGCCTCATCGGCTATGTGCGTGACGAGGTACAGCGCCGCTCCCGCGAACTGGCTATCCGCAAGGTGATGGGAGCCACCATGGGAGAACTGCAGGCACTCTTCCTGCGCAGCATCGCCATGATCGCCCTGCCATCCATCGTCGTCGGACTGCTGATTGGCAGATATATCAGTTCCCTGCTGATGGAACAGTTTGCCGACAAGGTGCCACTATTATGGAGTATATTCGTGGCAGATGCCCTCATCATCTTACTCATCATCGTCGTTGTGGTGTTCCTGCAGACACGTCGTGTAGCCACCAGCAATCCGGTAAATTATCTAAGGAACGAATAATAAATAAACAATATAAGATTATGATCAAGTTAGAAAACATTCAGAAGGTGTTCCGCACGGAAGAGGTGGAGACCATTGCATTGGGCGGTGTGTCGCTCGAAGTGAAGAAAGGTGAGTTCGTGGCAGTCATGGGACCTTCGGGCTGTGGCAAGTCCACCTTGTTAAACATCCTGGGCTTGCTCGACAATCCCACCAGCGGTACCTATTACCTTGACGGTGAGGAAGTGGGTAAGCTGAAGGAGAGTCAGCGCACGAAGGTACGCAAGGGACAGATCGGTTTTGTCTTCCAGAGCTTCAATCTCATCGATGAGTTAAACGTGGAGGAGAATGTGGAGCTGCCTCTCACCTATCTCGGTGTACCGAAGAAAGAGCGTAAGAAACGTGTCGAGGAGGTGCTTCGCCGCATGGCTATCTCCCACCGTGCTCATCATTTCCCCCAGCAGCTGTCCGGAGGACAACAGCAGCGTGTAGCCATTGCCCGTGCCGTGGTGATGAATCCCAAGCTGATCCTGGCCGACGAGCCGACAGGTAACCTCGATTCGAAGAACGGACTGGAGGTGATGCAGCTGCTCACACAACTGAACCAAGAAGGAACCACCGTCGTGATGGTGACTCACTCCGAGCGTGATGCCGGCTATGCCCAGCGTATCATCAACCTCTTCGATGGTCAAGTGGTACCTGACGTAAAACTGTAGATTCCCATAAGTGTCATAATACCGATAGGGGTGAAATATCACCCCTATTTTTTGCACTTTATGTACTCTATGGGCAACTCCCATATTACTCCCATAACTAAACAACTAAGAATTTGAAAAATTATTGACTCAACTGGTAGGAATAAGCCCTTTTCCTGCACTCATAACCGTTAAATAAAACAAAAGATGAGTATATCTGCTATGAGCTGTGATGATTTTTTCGTATCATTGCAAAAGATAAACGAAAAATGACAGGCGATGAATATAAAACTGAAAACCATACTGCAGCAGTTGCTCAAGAGTCCTCGGCGCTTTCCCGTAGAAGCCGCCCTGGGAGTCGTGTTCTTTATCATTGCCGTGTGGAACTCTGAGCGTACACACTGGAATGACGTGACAGCACACATAGACACCCTTATCCACGGGGAGATCCTATGGCTTTTTGTACCATTGGTAGTACTGTCTTTCTGGCTTCAACGTGTCAACCGTTGGGCCTACTACGCCTCATTCTTCCTCTTCCTGCCGCTGATGGCTCTTAACCTGAGGCCGTTCCTATGGACATACGGCTTCGTTTTCACCTACGTATTAGCCGGCATCCTGCTGATCGTCGGCAATAAGAGGATGGACAACCGCCCGTTGGCAGCCCACGCCCTGCATGTGGTCACACAGTTGTGCTGCGGACTGCTCATCGCAGGAATCCTCTATATGGCGGTATTGGCGATCGTCGCCTCCTTCTGCTATATCTTCGGCATCCAAGAGCCTATTTATCTCTATCAGCATATCTTCCAGTTTATCTGTTTTGTGCTTACACCACAGGTGTGCTGTACCTTGATCCGTCAGAACGAAGACGAGGTAAGTGAACCGGCCAAGGTCATCAGACTGATCCTCAACTTCATCGTCTCTCCTGCCATCATCATCTACACCGTGATCCTCTATACCTATTTCCTGAAAATCGTCTTTGAATGGGATCTGCCCAAGGGTGGTGTGGCCTGGCTAGTGATGGGGTTCATCACTGTCGCATTGATAGGACTCGTGGCACAATCGATTCTCAGTAAGCGATATTACGACTGGTACTACCGGCATTTCACCCTGATAGCCATCCCGCCATTGATCATGTACTGGATAGGCGCCATCTACCGCATTCGTCTATACAGCTTTACCGAGAGCCGCCTCTATCTGATGGTGGCAGGGGTGCTGATGACCCTCTTTGTGCTGATGCTCTGGAAAGAACGTACACGCAGATACCAGCTGATGGCACTGATCGTCGGAGCTGCCATCATCCTGTTTACCTATATCCCCGGCATCTCTGCCAAGGATATCGGACTGAGTTGTCAGAAGCAGCGACTCAAAGAGATGATCAGTGAACTGAAGTTGAATGATCCGAAGACCGGGATGCTCAACGATAGTATTGACATCAAAAGCATCAGGCAAGACAGTGTGAGGTGCGGGCGTTACCGGGAGGCATGCAGCGTCATCAGTTATGTTCGGAAAGACATGGGAGACACAAAGTTCGAGAAACAATATGGCATCTGGAAGTTGTCGGAATATCACTTTAACTACGAAAAAGACGCGGAGCCCACGGTGGAAGAGCACTGGATAGAGTGGGACAAGCCTTTCGATGTGGGTGAGTACCATTGGGTAGTTCCGACAGATCATTACCGTTGTGACTTTGATGGGCAGGTGGTTACGATCACCACGGATGATGGCGTCACCGTGATGAAATACCCTGTCGGTTATTTGGTCAAAAAAGACACGTTGTTGTTACAGCAACCGGAGCGTCTGATGACCTACCGTAATGACTCGCTCCTGTTGATCCTCAAAGGGGTCAGTATCGTGGACAACGGTGTGGAAGGTATCAGGCAGTATGATTTCCAGTTGTTTAAGAAGGAGTGATGGTTCCATCACAACCTTTTTGGTTTAGAGTTTAGAGTTTAGGGTTTAGAGTTGCCCCTCTCCCGTCCTCTCCCCATAGGCATGGGGCGAGGTGTTCGGTTCGTAACGCCACCCTGTACCCTTACATGACTTCTCTCTGTTCTGCCATGTTCTTTTTCTCTCTACCGCGAGAGATTTAGAGCCCCTTGGTAAGGGGCGGCTTTATGTTCTTTTTCTCTCTGCCGAGAGAGAAAAAGCAACCAAAAAGAGAGCTCGTTGCACGCTCCGATGCAGAAGAAATCCAACTCTTCGTGCTGTGCTGCGGGACTCGCTTCGCTCAAACAGGTCCTCGCACCGCCTTCGGCGCCGCACTCAGTCCTTGCATTTCTTTGCTGCCTCTCTCACTATTGCAACCAATATTAAAGTAGACGATCCGTGACGAATCGGACGCCCCACCCCCGTTGGAATACCCCTCCCTCGTTCCCTCCCCATAGGCATGGGGCGGGATGTTCGGTTCGTATCGCAACCAACGGTCATGGCTCGCTCGTTGCTACGTCGCAGAAGGAGGTGGCAACACTCAAGAGCGAGACATAACCTTCTTAGTTGACGAGTAGACGAGTTGACAAGTAAACGAGTTAATGGAAACGATCCGTGACGAATCGGACGCCCCACCCCCAGCCGTGGGGGCGGGGACGGGGGCGGGGGAAACCTTAAACTATACACTATCCAGGTAGGGATAAAGTCTGCCCCGACAACTCTAAACCCTACAACGCTAAACCTTAAACCTTAAACTTTAAACCTTAAACCCTAAACTACTTAATCGGTACGAAGCGGATGTGGAGGGTGTGGGGCTCCTGCGGGATGGCATATTTCGTGAGGACACCCGGACCGCAACTGCTGTTGCCTAATCCCAGTACCGCACAGTCGATCGACAGGAAGACATTCGGTTCTTCCTTCAACTCCATGTCATGCGCCGCGGCATACAGCTGTTCGGTACTGTAAGGTACAGCCGTGAAGGAGAACGGTTTCTCAACGCACTGGATGCGCCAACCCTGTCGCTTGCTGTTCCTCAACTCCACGTAGGCTGTCTCCTCATGGTTGCCGCTGTACTGCGGACGGGGATAGTGGAAATACTGCTCAGACACCTTGCTGACATACTTCCCCACAGGGCACGACACCTTCCGGTCGGGGTAGTTATCCCATGGTCCACGACCGTAATATTCCAACTGCTGGTATTCCTTCGGTAAGACAAAGGTGTTACCCATACACGGCAGTGGCGGGAGCTGTCCCTCAGGGGTATAGGAAGCCCCAAAATCGACGGTTCCATCGGGGAAAAGTGTAATCTGATAATCCGTACGTATCTTACCATTCAGGGCCTTATAATCCATCACGCAATGACCTTTGAAGGAGCCGTCAGACTGTCGGATGATCGTCAGCGGAGTCACCACACTGTCACGCATCTGATCCAGTCCTTGGTTCTTCCAGTCCTTCGCAATCCAGTTGCCGAAGCCCTTGTCATTATCGGTCGGTGCACGGAAGAAATGCGGACGTACCATCGCGAAGAACTGCTTCAGTTGTTCCTCATCAAGGCTTGTACGTTTCTGTGTCTTGGTTTTCAGACTTCCCAACACGTTCTTATACCAGTTGTCGTTGGTGACAAACTGCCGGGTAGCCACCACATAGCCTGCCTCTGCCCATAGTGTCTTGTTCTTCAGACGGGCCGTCACCGTGGTAAAACCGTCTTTCTGCACGGTCTCGATGGCATAGTCGTCTAACGAGATATGAAGGTCACGTGGCACAGCCTTGATCTTACCACCCTCCTGGATAAAGGCGATAGGAGCATACACCGCCTTCACCTCCTCATACTTCGGAGTCGTCTCACGCGTAGAGCTCACCACACCCTTGATACAGAAAGCCTTCAGGTTGGGTGCATCCTTGAAGTCGCCGCCATAAACCGTCATGCCCACCGGCAGGAAGGGGAAGCGTTTGTGCAGCTTATCCGTGATGATGATACCCTCGTCGGCCCACTCCCAGATGAAACCGCCCAACATACGCGGATGACTGTATATCTCATCCCAGTATTCCTGGAAGTTGCCCAAGGCATTACCCATCACATGCGCATACTCACTGGTAAGAACGGGCCGGTTGTCGGTGGTCTCTCGCGCTATCGACAGCAGGCGCTCCCACCGTGCGTTCTCCGGGCGCTCCATGTTATTATCCTTCACGCCGGGGTTCAGATACTCATCCTGGGTGCGGGGATAGAAACGGGAGATGACATCCACATACGAAGGGTCTTTATGTTCCGGACCCTGTGCCCCTTCGTAATGAACGAAACGCGTCGGGTCATACTCATGGATCCATGCGGCCGTCATGGCGAAGTTCGACCCCCACCCTGCCTCATTGCCGAGGCTCCAGAAGATCACACACGGATGGTTACGGTCACGGATCACTGCCCGTTGGGTGCGGTCCATCCAGGCGGCAGCCCAGGAAGGATCACTGGCCAGCAAGCCGCGCAGACCGTGCTCCTCCAAATCCACCTCATCCATCACATAGATACCGAGGGAGTCGCACAACTCATACCAACGCTCCGCATTGGGATAATGACAGGTGCGCACCGCATTGACATTCGCCCGTTTCATCAACAGCAGGTCTTGGATCATCCGTTCTTCACTGATGACATGACCGGTATAAGGATCCATCTCATGACGGTTGACACCCCGCAGACGGGTGGGAATACCATTCACCAGCAGCACACCATCCTTGATGGCCAACTGACGGAAGCCCACCTTCGTACGGATGGTCTGGATAATCTGTCCCTGTGGATCACGGAGCATCAGCGTGAGCTGATAGAGGTAAGGCTTCTCGGCACTCCACAGATGTGGGTGACGCACGGTCGCTGACAGCCATCCCCATTTGGGATATCCTCGTTGCGGGTTACGATCGTTCATGATCGCCGCCTTATGGTCGAGGTTCAGGATCGTCGCTGCATCCGCCGTGAGGACACTGTTCAGCACCTGCTGTCCCTGAGCGTCGTAGAGCATTGCCTCCACCTGATAATCCTCTCCCCGCTGATCACCGATGACAGTCAGCTTCGGATCGATCACCAGCTGCGCCTCATCAAAGCGGTCGTCCAACAAGGTACGTACACCGAAGTCGGAGATATGGATCGTGGGGAGGGCGTATAGCATCACATCACGATGAATGCCGGCGATACGCCACATATCCTGGTCCTCGAGATAAGAACCGTCGGAATATTTGAACACCTGTAAGGCGATATGGTTGGTGCCCGCCTGCAGATAAGGTGTCAGACGGAAGGTGGAAGGCTCCATGCTACCCTGACTGTAACCCACCTGCTGACCGTTGACCCACACATAGAAAGCACTGCTGACAGCACCGAAGCGGATATACACCTCCTGGCCCTTCCAACTGTCAGGCACCGTGAACGTACGGCGGTAACAACCTGTGGGGTTACGCTCGATGTACGCGGTATAGGTTTTCTTCGGCTCACCCATCACGTAAGGGGGATTGATCTTAAACGTATAACCACTGCTACTGTAGATAGGCGTACCATAGCCGTTCATCTCCCAGTCGCCCGGCACCTGGAAATCATCCCACGAACGGTCGTCATAGTCGGGAAGGTAAAAGTCACCGGTCTGCTCATCCGGTGTCTGTGTCCAACGGAATTTCCACATGCCGTTGAGCGACAGGCTGTTTTCCGGCTTGAAATAAGCACTTGCCGGTTCACGGTTGATCTGCAGCACATGCTGGTTCTCCCAGTCATGTGGTCGGTTGTCAGCCATTGCTGACAAGGTTGTCAGCAGGCTTCCTAGTAACAGGATATTCTTTATCATTATATTTATATTTGTTTTCAAAACTTATCTTCAAAAAGACTTCCTTTTTACTTCCCTTCTCCGGGGACAGGGCAGAATATCTGTCACCCTTTCAGGGTTTGATCATCGAATGCATCATTGCAGGGGTTCCGCTGCGCTCCACCACCTGCCTGTAATCTCTTCAGGCCTTCGGCCTTTGGCTTGGGGAGGGATGTTCGGTTCGCATCGCGACAGTATCTTGATATCGCTACAATTATCAATTATCAATTCCTCCTTCGGTATGGGGCGAGGCGTCCGGTTCGCAATGCGACAGTATCTTGATTTCGCAACAATTATCAATTATCAATTCCACCTTCGGCTGGGAGCGAGGCGTTCGATTCGTAACGCTACTACATCTCGCTCACGCAACATTTAGAGCCCCTCCCAACATCCCCGAAGGGGAGGAGAAATAATCACCGCGACCAAATCAGGGAGCGGTACCTTAGTGTAAGAGCGACGAGAAGGAGCGGTTACATCCCCTCCCTAGAAAGGGAGGGGCGTGGGGAGGGATGAGTCCCCTCCTTAGGCAAGGAAAGTCGCGATTAAGCGAGTGCAGAGCTAAGTTTTACTTAAGCTATGCCGAGCGTGAGCGAGTTCGACCCGTAGGGTCAAATGGTTGGGGTAGTTGTGAAAATTTCTTTCGACAAAGAAAAGAAAAATCGAATCATTACTCTATCGTGAGGGCATCGAACATCATTTTGTCGAGGCCCTCCCCGCTCACCACCACATGATAGCTTCCTGCATTCACCATCGTGCCCGTGGTGATACTCGTCATCTTCCGCTTCGTGATCTTCTGCTCCGTCTGCAGGAACGTGATATCATCATCCTTGAACACCACACCATTCTGGTCGGTGATCTTCACATGCAACTTCCGTACCTTCTCCGGATTATAGTATTTCCAGCGCAGGGCATACACCTTGGCGACACCCACCTGGTAGTCCCACACCATCTGTTTCTTCACCATCTTGCCTTCCACCTCCAGGGCAGGACTGCTCTTCGGCGGCAGCATGCTGTCGGGCATCTTCACCGATATCTGTTTCTCAAAGTCGACCCACATCGTACTGCCGTTGGGCTTGGAGCGTGACACCACATCCTCCTTCGTGGCAACGGCGATGGCGGCAATCATCGCCTGGCCGGCTTTCACCTGTGGGAAGCTGATCCTGATAGCATCCCCGTCGTTATGTACATCCACCACGCGCTTGTAAGGTTTGCCGTAATGCACCTGTGCCCAGATATCCAGGTCGTTAATCACCACCTGGTCGTTGATAGCCACATCGAAGATACGGAATCCCTCCGCCTCCATACGATACCATGGCTCCACGAAATACAACTCCACCCGATAGTCACCCTTGGGTGCCGGCAGCGTGTAATAAAGCTCATGACGACCGAAACGGGACGTCTTGAACAAAGGCATGGAGAGCTGGTCGTTGAACGTCTGTGATGTCTGATAACTGCTGACACCCTCAAAACGGTCACCCCACGAATGTGACCACTGGCTGTTGTCCTGCATCCAGCAACGGCCGTAGCTGTCGGTATAGTCATCACCACCACAGTTCAGGGTATAGAGATAATGATACCCCTCGGCCGGTTGTATCACTGCGGCATCGATCTCACTCTTCTCGGGTGCCACAAAACCGTGATCGTAATGATCCTTATACATATAATAACCGTCGATGGGCTGATCCCATACCGTCATCAACCCCTTGTAATTCAGCGGACCAACCTTGTCGATCAGTCGTAAAGCCTCATCCGGCTGACGACGACCGGGGTTATCATGCGTGGCAAAGACCCACTGGAACTGTCCGCACACACTGTCTCTCACCTCTTCAGCCTTGAGAATCTTCGTTTTCATCAACTGGCAGAACTTCTCTTCGGTGTATCCCTCCGGTGAGTGATTGCCCAGCGTACGCCAGGCACCATACTCACCGTTCAGCAACTGATCGTCGCGCTTCAGCTCATTACCATAGTTGTTCACATTACCGCCATAGGTACCGCTCCAGTTCTGCACCACATTCCAGTCGGTTCCCACACCACCGTTACAGGTGGTCACCAACCGTTGGGTACCACAGCCGGGATCCATCTCACGGATGATATCGGAACACTCCTCCGCAAAATCGGCAGGCAGCGTACTCTCATTCTGCAAGCCCCACAAGATGATGCTCGGGGAGTTACGGCGCTCCTTGATCCACTGGCGCAGATGACGTTTGAAGCTCTCGCGGAACTGCGGGGTGTCATACCAGATATGGGCGGAGAACTGCGGCCACCAGAGGATGCCCTGCTCATCGAACAGTTGCTGATAAAGGAGATTGTGCGGCTGGTGAGCGTCGCGGAAAGCGTTGAAGCCCGCATCCTTGATCATCTTCACACGTGCCGTTATCTGTTCGGGATAGAAAGCGTGACTCTGTCCGAAGATATGCTCATACTCACACGTACCGTTGATAAATACCGGTTTGCCGTTGAGGAAGAACCGCTTATCACCATCCTTACGTGTCAACGGCCATGTGGTGGTCTTGAAGCCGAAGGGTATATCCGTACTCTCCACCGCCTTACCATTCCGTTTGATGATCGTATTGACACGATAGAGATAAGGTTTCTCGATGCTCCACAGGGTAGGATTCGTTATAGCACTCTGCTGACGGATGGTCTTCATCTCACCACCCTTCAGCGTGATGGAATTGGTGAGTCGGATCACCTGCTTACCATCCTTCGCCGACAGTTTACTGATCACATCCACCGTCATGGTCTGCTGACCATAGTTCTTCACCTCTGTATCGAAGAACACACTGTCGGTGTTGAAGTTACTCCACACATGAACGCCGAAGGGTTCGATGCGCACCTCGTCGGTGACCTCCAAGACCACAGGGCGATAGATACCGAAGGGTTGACTGCCCTCGCTGAAGCCCCACTCCGAGCTGCAACCGCCGCATACCCATGGCATGTCAGTGATGCCGGAAGGATGAGATACCTTCACTACCAGGTCGTTATCGCCGCCCTTACGTACGGCATCCGTGATATTGATTGTCTCCGTGGTCCTACCGATGTCATAGCGGCCTAACGGTTTTCCGTTCAGGGTGATATCCGCATAGGTGCCCACGCCCTCAAAACGGATGAAATAAGCCTTTCCTTGAAGATCCGGGGCGAAGAAGGTTTTACGGAAGACAGCATCCCCATGGAGATTACCATGTTCTCCCTGCAGATAACCGTAATAGTCATCGAGGTTCACCGGGACATCCCTTTGCATCGTCTTACCGTCGAAGGTGATCTCCCAGTTGTCGTTTAAAGATTTCGTATAGCGATGGCCAGTAGGATCAGGCTCGGGGAAGCTTACCTCACTCTTGCCCAGATGCTTGCTGGTCGCCACGGCGATACCCCGTTGTTGGGCATTGTTCACCGCACAGTAGAAATGATAGACGGTATCCTGCCATTTCACCACACAACTCTTATGGGCGAACATCTCATCATAGGGCTTGGAGGGGATGATCAGGTCGTCACCCTCCCAGTCGGTCCAGTTTACTAAGTCGTAACTGGCTGCGAAGGTATTGTAGGCATTGTATTCTCTCGTGGGATTGAAAGCCGAGAAATAGTACATCACATAGACAGGGCGCTGGAAAGGCGGCAGGTTCATCTCCACCAGTTGGGCATCACCCGTGATCGTCCCGTCGCTGTCGTGTGCAAAGACCGGGTTGCCGGCATAGCGTTTCCATTTCTTCATGTCTTTCGACAGGGCGATGCCGATACGCTCACCCTTCGGATGGGTGGCATCCTTGCCGCCCGCATTGTAATACATCACGAAGGGATAACCGAAGATCTTCTTATCCAACCGGTAGATGGTGCTCTTATACTGTGTGAGCTGTTCCCACCACTGTGCGTCCTTATCGTTATAACTCATGATCGGCGCCTCGTAAGTCTCCCACGGATGGGCCACGGTGATATCGTTCTTCGTGGAGGCGATACCGATGCTGAGGGGGGCCTCCACCGCCTCGTAGCCCTTGCCCGGACCGCCGATATACGTCATCCAATGCCTACCCTTCCAGGTCTGC
>JAEEGL017272208.1_pt1 | contig 21788 bp, 13 predicted proteins | sample 9134231 | NCBI WGS metagenome assembly JAEEGL01 (sample SAMN16246548, study PRJNA631951) | gut metagenome | biome: gut microbiome; feature: rumen; material: fiber-attached | host: Bos | place: Iran: Karaj | collected 2018-10
GCCTCATATGTTTGAAAGAAAGCGTAGAGCAACCTTAGTCCGAATCCTGATGCTCCACAGCCGTAAAAGGTCTCCCTCTTCGAATAAAAGGCCACACCGGCGATATCGAGATGAATGTACGGATGATGCGCGAAATGGGCAAGGAACCTCCCCGCAGTGATAGTTCCCGCGTTTTTTTGCAAGTTGCAGTTTATCATATCAGCGACCTCCGATTTCAAATATTCGTCGTATTCTTTCCAAAACGGCAACGGGGCCAAACGCTCGTATACCTGCCCTCCAACAATCTGAAGAAGGTTGAACGGACCATCGGCGTTCTGTTGCATAGCCGCAATTACCGAAGTTCCCAAAGCGCGCACCGCCGCACCTGTCAACGTGGCGGCATCGATTATCAATTCAGGGTTTTCTTTGTCAGCATAAGCAATAGCGTCGGCCAAAATCAAGCGGCCCTCTGCGTCGGTGTTGGTAATCTCCACGGTGGTTCCATCGTACATGGTCAGTATGTCGTCAGCGGCATAAGCGTTCTTGCCCGGTCTGTTATCAGTCAACGGTAGGAAAGCCATAATCCATACAGGCAACTTGTTCTCGGCTGCGGCCAACAGCACCGATGCCATAGTCGCCGCACCGGCCATATCCGACTTCATCTCAAGCATAAAGTCGTCAGGTTTTATGTTAAGTCCGCCGGTATCGTACATCACACCTTTGCCAACCAGGGCCACTGGTCTGTTGTTTATCCGGTCGGAGGGTTTGTACTCCATAACCACAAATCTGGCCTCGTCCTCGCTACCACGATTGACAGCCAACAAACCGCCCATCTTGAGCGACTCTATCTTCTTCTGTCCCATCACTGTGCACTTAACTCCACCGACTCGCTCGGCCTCCTCTTTCAACATGTCGGCAAACAAAGGCGCGTTTAGATACATCACCGGTTCGTTCACCCAGTCGCGAAGCTTGTCGATGCGTCTCCACAATTTAACATTCTCGTCGAGCACCTCTTGGTCAACGATGTGTCTTTCCAACGTCACTTCTGTCAGCAGAGTCGACTTCGTCGTCTTATATTTCTCAAACCTGTAATTAGCCATGTGAAGTCCTTCCAAAAAGGCCACAGCCTCTTCAGGAATGATTCCCTCGCCACCCAAGGCCACACGACTTTCTTTGCTCTCCATCAAGATAAGCTGCAACTTAGCAGCCGCCCGACGCAATGCCTCAAGCGACTCGGCGTTAGGCAACTCGCTGTCAAAGTTTTGCACATATATTTTGTATGGCAACCTATTCAACACCACAAGAGATGCGGCATCCTCTTTGCGACGTTTTTCCACATACGCCAATTCCTCTTTCTTGAAAGGCAGTGTCCGAGACGCCACTTCGCTTCCATAGAGAAACACGACAGAACAGTCAAGGGCACTATAGTTTATCTTTTCGAGTTTTATATTCATCTCAGCAAAATTTTTGAAATTGCAAATATACACATTTTTCTTGTAATACACGCAAACTTCCATTTTTTTCTCTATTTTTGCAAATTGGTATCCGCTATGAATAATTATTGAAATCTATTAATAATGTGTTACATGTAAAGCGGATAGGAGAATACTATGAATGTATAAATATGTGAAGGCGTTAATGTATAAGTATTTACGCTGAATACCAAACTTGTCAATATATCAACTTTTAAACCATATAGAGTTTAACCAAACACTTTAAATCTTTTTAACCTTATAAGCTTTACATAATCTATTTAACTTTTATCCAAAAACCTTTACCCCAAGTGGATATCATAAACATACTCCCCGACAGTGTCGCCAACCAAATAGCCGCGGGCGAGGTTGTCGACCGCCCTGCCTCTGCCGTCAAAGAGCTACTCGAAAACGCCATGGATGCGGGAGCAACCTCCATTCAGCTCATAATCAAGGATGCAGGACGTACACTCATCCAAGTGATCGACAACGGATGCGGCATGTCCGACAGCGACGCGCGCCTTTGTTTTGAGCGACATGCCACGTCAAAAATCCATCGTGCCGACGACCTCTTCGCCATCCGCACCATGGGATTCCGCGGTGAGGCACTGGCCTCCATCGCTGCCATTGCCCAAGTCGAACTCCGTACTCGACAGCACGATAGCGAACTCGGCACCATCATCTCCATCGAGGGATCCGCCGTAAAAGAACAGTCACCCTGCTCCTGTCCTGTAGGAACCTCCATATCGGTCAAAAACCTTTTTTTCAATATACCCGCCCGTCGCAACTTCCTAAAGAAAGACAGCATAGAACTCTCACATATCGAAGAAATGTTCCGCCGTATAGCGTTGGCAAACTTCAACATAGCCTTTAGCTTCCACCACAACGGACGCCTACTCTACGACCTCAAAGCCTCCAATTTCGCCCAACGCATCTCAGCCATCTTCGGACTCAACTTCAACCAACGTCTCTATCATATAGAGGAGAACACCGAACCTGTCAAAATCTTTGGCTACGTGGGCAAATCCGAATATGCCAGACATACACGCGGAGAGCAATATATATTCGTCAACGGACGCTACATCAAACACTTAGGACTCTCCGCGGCCATCGAGAAAGCCTACAACGAACTAATACCTGAACACACTTACCCCGCCTACTTTGTCCTCCTCGACGTCAACCCCTCTCGATTAGATGTTAACATCCATCCCACCAAGACCGAGGTGCGTTTCATTGACGAAAGCGTCATCTTTGCCATTCTGCGAGCCGCAACAAAGAAAGCGCTTGGACAGTTTTCTCTCGCCAACGAACTGGAGTTTAATCCATCCACCGAAATTGATTTCTCCCCCCTGCCCAAAGACCATATCCCGGAAGCGCCACAGGTCACCTTCAACCCCACATACAACCCATTCCACTCTGTCGGTACCCAGACAACCACACATTCTGATAATAATAAACCACATAATACAAGACTAAATTTCGATAAAAACAGCCAAAGTTTCGGCGAAACAATTAATGAAGATGATTTGAGCGTAGTTACCTTGCCTACAGAACGAGTACCTGTCGACAAACCTAGTTATTCAACATTGAGTTTTATGGGTCGCTATATTATAGCAACCTTAAAGTCAGGAATTGTCGTCATCGACCAAAGGCGAGCCCATGAACGCATTCTCTACGAGCGGCTTCTCTCGCGACGACTATCAGGTCCTGTGTCTCCCCAACAACTACTCTTCCCTGTCAACTGTCGTTTCAACGCCGCTGACAGCGAACTACTTAACGAATTGCTGCCCGAACTACAGAATATGGGATTCCAAATATCACCTATCGGGCAAAATACTTTTGTCGTATCCGCCACACCGTCCGACATCAGCGACTCTCACTTGCAGCAACTTCTTGAGCAAATTCTATCCGACTACAAAAACAACATGATGCAAAAAGCCGGCGACCGCGACAAGAGCATATGCCTCTCTATGGCTCGTCAGATGTCAGTCTCCTCCGAGGTTGAGCTCAAGCCCGAAGAGATGCAGCAACTCGTAGCCGACCTTTTCAGTTGCCAGGCTCCCGATTGCTCTCCATCAGGAAAACGAACCATGATAATACTCAACGACCAAGAACTCTCTGAACGTTTTCGATAAGCTATGCATTCAAAGTGATCTTGCTCATTTTGGCATAAAAAAAAAATAAAAGAACCATTTCGATATATTTCATGTACGCCCACGTTTTTGTGGGCATTAATTCAAAACAGACTCTATGCCCCAACAATACTCACCTCAAGGATTCCGTATGCTGCCCACAGGCGTCAAACACATACTTATAATCAACGTCCTTTTCTATGTAGCCGCCCTCGTCTTCCGCACATCACTACATATTGACCTAGACCAGTGGCTAGCCCTCTTTTACATAGGCAGCGAGCACTTCCGCCCATGGCAGTACATCACTTACATGTTTATGCACGGCAGTTTCGAGCACATCCTTTTCAACATGTTCGCTCTCTGGATGTTCGGTTACATTCTTGAAAACTTTTGGGGTACACGTCGCTTCGTGGTTTTCTACCTCCTATGCGGTATCGGTGCCGGTCTCTTCCACACCGCTGTCATCGGACTCACCTCCGCTCCTATCCTCCACGACATCAACCTCTACGCGGCCAATCCCTCGCCCGACGCCCTAATACAAATATACAACGATCATTTTCATGAAATCATCAATCCTCGCTGGATAACCGAGGTTACCAATGCATGGCGTTCGGGCGTTGTCGCCGATTTCGGATTCGAAACCACCAACGCCCTCATGGAGGTTTACAACAAGAGTATTATCGGAGTTCCCACAGTAGGAGCTTCGGGAGCCGTCTACGGCATACTCCTCGCTTTTGGAATGATGTTCCCTAACGAACGCATTTATCTCTATTTCTTACTGCCAATCAAAGCCAAATGGTTTGTCATCGGATACGCTGTCATCGAGCTTGTCACCGGCGTTATGGGCACCAATGATGGCATAGCCCATTTTGCCCACCTTGGCGGAATGCTTGTTGGACTTATCCTCATCCTGCTCTGGCGCCGGAACAGCCATACAAATAACATTAATGGTTTTTAACGATTACTTCCAAGAGATATAGTCTCTCCACTGAAGTTTGTACATTGAAAACCTTAAACCTTCTTTCCACTTAAATATCAACAATGTCCGAATACAAGAAAGGGCTCGTCTACGGTCTGCTCTGTTATCTCATTTGGGGCCTCTTTCCCCTTTACTGGAGGCTTCTCGACCATGTCGACAGTTTTGAGATCCTCGCCCACCGAATGTTGTGGTCTGGAGTTTTTATGACCGTACTTTTTGTCGGCATTCGCAAAGTGCGACTCCGCAACCACATAAAAACTCTACGCCAATACCTCTCCCTGCTTGTCACCAGCCTCCTAATTTCCTTTAACTGGGGGCTATACATCTGGGCAATCAACCACGGATACATCCTTCAAAGCAGCATAGGATACTACATTAATCCACTAGTCAACGTCTTGCTTGGCTACATTTTTCTACACGAGCGACTCAACAGAGCTCAAACTGTAGCACTTCTTTTCGCTCTTGCAGGCGTACTATGGTTCACAGTCGACTACGGTCAATTCCCCATTATCTCGCTTGGACTCGCATTCAGTTTCGGCATATATGGACTTCTCAAGAAAAAGATGCATATCCCTGCCACACCCGCCCTTACCGTCGAGACGCTACTCATGATGCCAGTGGCAATCGTCTACATGCTCCTCGCTTTCCGCTCCGGGAACTCGGCTCTCAACAGTTTCCATCTCAATACATGGACACTGCTTCTCCTTGCCGGTGCCGTCACGGCCATACCTTTGCTGCTCTATGGCAAAGCCGCCGAGCGCATAACTCTCACCGCTTTGGGATTCTTGCAGTATGTCTCCCCTACAGGACAATTTCTTATTGGCATACTCGTCTACGGCGAATCGTTCACCACAGCCCACATTGTATGCTTCTCCTGTATCTGGACAGGACTCATCATCTTCTCGGTCGACACAATCCGCCGCCTGAAAAAATAGCAAAAAAAAATTAATTATCAGTATCTTTGGGGCGCAACTCTTTGCGGGGTTTTCTGATTGGCGGTTCATAGCCGATACGGAACACTTGGCGATGGGTTAGCAGAAGCACCGTGGACAATGAGGCGCCAAGAATATCGCATATCATGCATGCAAGCCAAACGCCTGTGACTCCGTCGCCAGTGGTCCTGAACATGATTCCTGGCAGTATCAACGATATAGGTATAAGGAAAATTACCTGACGTGAAAGACTTGTGACTATGGCTATCCACGGTTGGTCGATGGACTGGAAGAGTTGCGAGTTGACTATTGTGTATGCAATAAAAGGAGCGAAAACCATGAGATACCTCAACGCAGGAACTCCCATGGCCAGTATCGCTGTCTCGCTGTTGAAGCATCGGATTATGGCTCCGGGGAAAACGAGCGAGACAAACGAGCCCACAAGGCCAAGAACAACACAGACTTGCATGGTGAGGATATATACTTCACGCAAACGGTCGTTGCGACGAGCACCGTAGTTGTAGCCAGCGATAGGCTGCATACCCTGGCAGACACCAAGGAACATCATCAGTATCAGTCCTGCGGCAGAATTGACTACACCATAGACGGCGACGGCATTATCGCCACCATAGGTGGCAAGCTGCCTGTTGAGCACCGCCACGACAGCGAAAGCTGCAACATTCATGGAGAAGGGACTGACACCAATAGCGAGGATATTACGGAATATGTACAGTTTTGGTGCCCAACAATGGCGTTTGAAACTGATAAAGGAACGGGGATTGATAAAATGGGCCACCGAAACCACAGCAGTAACGGCCATTGATATGGTAGTGCCCCATGCCGCACCAACCACACCCCGGTTCATCATACTGATAAAGATATAGTCAAGGACTATATTGAGTGCGGCTCCACCTATCATAATCCACATGGCTTTGACGGGATAGCCCGAAGCTCGTATCAATCCGGTAAGATTGTAGGTCATAGTGACAAGGAACATGCCTGGCAAAACGATATCCATGTACTGACATGCGAAACTGATGGTTTCGCTTGACGCTCCGAAAAGTACCAAGATTGGTTTCATCCATAAATAGCCGGCCGTAACAAACAGAAATCCGAAAAAGAAGGTGAGCAGCATTGTGTTGCCCAATATCTTCTCTGCCCAGCGCACATCTTTGCGTCCCAACACAATGCTCATGCGGGCTGACGCACCGGCTCCTACCAGCGAACCAAAAGCGTGGACAATGTTCATTATTGGGAAAGTGATGGCCAACGCCGCAAGATATAAGGTTCCATAGCCGTCACTGCTATGTCCGAGGAACACTCGGTCTACAATATTATACACCGACGTCACAATCTGGCTGGTGACGGCAGGAAGGGCGTACTCCCACAGCAAACGACCAATTTTCTTAGTCTCTAATTCTTTGGTTTTGTCCATCAAGGTGTAAGAATGCAGGGATGAAAGGATATGTTATTTTTTAAGTTTGTTTTTCAGCGCCATTATTGCGTTGTATGCTACCAGACCGTTTGCAAGCTCTATTGACCGTTCGTCGACAATTAGGTTTGGACGGTGCAGGTTGCAGAACGGTGTTCCGGGCTCGTGAATGCCAATGCGGAAATAGCATGCGGGTATTTTTTGTGCGAAAAATGCAAAATCCTCAGCGGTCATACGCATGTCAAGCCACTCAACATTGTCCTCTCCAACAAAAGCGCATGCGTTGTCGTATACCTGCTGTGTGCACTGGTCGTCATTGACAACATATGGGTAGCCATAGTCAATAAACAAATCGCACTCGCCTCCCATACTCTCGGCTATTCCACACGAAATCTTTCGTATCTTGTCGTGGGCCTCGAGACGCCACTTCTCGTCGAAAGTGCGTATTATGCCTTCCATCTTGACCTCGTCAGGTATTATGTTGGTGCGGCCACTGCCAATAAATTTACCGAAACTTAAGGTGGTGGGCATCAGAGGCGACGCATTTCGACTAACCACCTGCTGAAGGGCTACCACGATGTGACTGGCTATAAGTATTGGGTCGACGCTGAGGTGGGGCGTGGCACCGTGACCTCCCCTGCCCTTAACAGTCCAATATAGTTCGTCTGTCGACGCCATGTATTTGCCTTTTCGCATACCCACGCGGCCGTAGTCCATCTCTGGTAAACAATGGAAAGAATATATCTCGTTGGGGGTGAACTCATCAAAGAGACCGTCGTCCATCATCATCCGCGCGCCACCAGGATACATCTCCTCCGAGGGCTCGAAGATGAACATAAGAGTGCCCTGAATCTCCTCACGCAACTCGCAGAGTATTTTGGCCGCCCCCAAAAGGGAGCTTGTATGCATATCGTGACCACAGGCATGCATTACACCCGGATTCTCGGAGGCAAATGGTAGACCAGTTTCTTCGTTGAGCGGAAGCGCATCGTAGTCGCTACGAAGAGCCACACAATAACTGTCGGGGTCTATGCCACCTCGCAATATGGCCATACATCCCGTTTTGCCAATACCAGTGCGTGGCTCAAGCCCCATATCTCGCAAACAGTCGGCGACAAAAGCCATAGTGCCGAATTCCTGCTGAGATAGTTCAGGATGGCGGTGAAGCCAGCGACGCCACTCTATGACTTGGGGATTAATGCGATGTGCTATTTCTTTTATTTTTGTTATCAATGGAGTAAAGGTTAAAGGTTTTGTAAAGATCAGAGGTTAAAGGATAATTGTCTGCTTTCAATTTATACACTCACAGCTTTCTGCTTGTTGAATACAGGATTGGCATACATTGTCAAAAATATGTCCATGATTTTGTCTTTGGCAGCCACCGATGGACCTTTGAGCGATGAGTGCTCGGCATATGCGATGAACTCTTCCATCTGGCCTGTCGTATAGTTGTCCACGTATTTGACGTCGCCTTTCACAAGATCGGCGGCGATATAGTTGGTGGCATGAAGTTTATATCCTTTGTGGATACTTTTGTCTATAGTCTGCGCAAGGGCCGCGTAACGCTCGTTTTTCACCAACTGTGCGCATTGACCTATATCTTCAGAGCTCAGAGGGTCGCAAATTTGTATATGAACGGCTCCTTTTTGCTGCGATATGCCCATCATGATGCTTAGCACATCCTCATGCGCCGATTTCTCATATAAACCAGTCATCGATATATATTCAGCCACACTCTTCATAAGGTCGCAAGGCTCATACTCATAGCTTATGGCAACTGGAACTATGTTAAGACGGTTGAATGTTTCCTCAAAATCGTCGGTTCCCGCCATAGAGAACATCTTCAGCAGTCCCTGGTCGGTGCGGTCATCGCCATTCTTGGTGCGTCCGTTACGCTGTGCAATCCATACTGAACTTTTCTTCTCAAACAACACATGGTGGATGTAGTTGGAAAGAAAAACAGAGTTGTTGTAGAACTCACGTCGTGAACCGTCACGAATTATGGTGAACATCTTGTTGAGACGAAAAAGGTCGATCATGAATTCGTTTTTCATCAGATTGTTGCCAAATCCAATCTCGGGAGTTTTGAAGCCTTTTGAGAGCATTGCAACATCAAGCAGACCTGCGTCAAGGGTTATGTCGCGGTGGTTGGAGACAAAGAGGTAGTTCTTATCCTTGCTAAGTCTATCTAAACCGTCGCAGGTGAACGACGTCATACTGCGCTGCACTATCTGGTATATCAAAGGACGCATTACCATATACTGCAGTTCGTCGCATGTGGTGATGCATCCCATCAACGCCGCAAAGGTGTCAGCGTCGACATTGGGATTCATGGTCTTGACCAAACGGCCAAACATGGGATTTTTCGCCAGACGCTTAATAGCGACAGGCACTTCGTTGGAATTGTAGGGTTCTATGCTGGAAAAATCAAATTCTTTCACTTCTCTATTTTTATTGTTCTCTCTTTCTCACGCAATATGCCGTGATAAAACGTAACGGTATGCAACTCGGTTCCTTTTGTCACTTCAAACGGACCACTATACAGCTTCAGATTGCCGTCACCAAAATGATAGTAAATTCTTGCCCCGTCCACCTCGCAATGGAGCGACACAGTCAATTTGCCGTCTGTGGCACTCTCCCATGTGGCCCAGGGCGCAAAGGATGAATTGCCGACCTTGTAGTCCAGCGATTTCAGTCTTACTATGTTGCGGGCCAATCTGCTACTGAACGACTCCCAATCGCGTTTTTGAGCGGGCGACCACAGTACTTCGGACATTGCGCATAGTCTTGGGAGCAGCATGTACTCTGCCATCTCAGGAGTGTTGATGTATTCAGTCCAAAGATTGCACTGGGCTCCAAGCACATGTTGGCGCTGATCTACTTTCAACCCTTCGGGCATGGGATCATAACTATATACCTTGTGCAAAGTGACAAGTGAATTTGGCATTGCGGGAGGCTGGAACTCAGGGTCGGCCTGATAGAAATTGAAATAACAGTAGTCCATTGGGGTCATGATGACGTCGTTGCCTCGTCGGGCAGCGTCAATTCCACCCTTCGAACCTCTCCAAGACATCACTGTCGCGTCGGACGAAACACCGCCGTCGAGAATTTCATCCCATCCAATAATGGATTTCTCCTGTCGTTTCACATATTTCTCTATCTCCACTATCATCCACGACTGAAGTTCTTCCTCGTTTTTCAAACCCTCTTTCTTTATTCTGTTTTGACAACGTTTGCATCGTTTCCAGTTGTCTTTCACCGCTTCGTCACCGCCTATGTGTATGTATTTGTACGGAAACAACGGTATTATCTCGTCCATTACATCCTTAAGGAAGGTCATCACGCTGTCGTTGCCACCACAAAGTATTGCTCTCGGTGGCCAATAAGGACCGAACTGCACAGTGTATGTGGTGTCGTCATCCGCACAGGCAAACTCAGGATACGACTCGAGAACTGCGCAGCAGTGACCGGGGATCTCAATCTCGGGTATAATATCTATGTAGCGCTCGGCTGCATACTGAACAATCTCTCTGATTTCGTCTTTGGTATAGTATCCTCCATTGGTACGCGGTTCGTCAACGCCTGCAGGGTCCGCCTCACCCCATGGTTGATTGTCGCGGTCCACACGCCATGAACCTATATCGTTGAGCAACGGATATTTTGAAATCTCTATGCGCCACCCATGGTCATCGGTAAGATGCCAATGAAATTTGTTCATCTTGTACATAGCCATCAGGTCAAGGTGCTTCTTGATCTGGCTCACACCGAAGAAATGACGCGACACGTCGAGGTGAGATCCTCTCCACTCAAAACGGGGGTAGTCCTTTATATGGCATGCTGGCAAAACTATCCTGCTATAATGCGAAACACTGATATCCTCGGGCAGCATCTGCGCAAACGTCTGGAAGCCATAGAAAAGACCACGCTCACTGTTGGCAGCGATAGTTATATTGTCTTTCGTGATGTCTATACTATAACCTTCATCGCCAATTTCATTGTCGAAAACATCATTAATGATAAACTGGATACAGTTGCTCTCCGGTTTGCCTACAAGCACGGGGTTTAAACGCCATTGGCGCAAAAGCCTCGAAATATACTTGATCGACGCGTCGTTCTGTCCGACATTGGCTCCATAGCATGTCGTGGAACTGGAGAGAATGAAATTACCCTTCTCCATCTCCATAGTTACCGGCTCTGGGATGATGGCGTATGTATCAATAGTCACCTTGCGACCGCACGACACGAACAGCAACGTCACTAATACACCAACAACCAATTTTGTAGTATTCATACGATAATTCTAAAATCTTTAAACTATACCAAACCTCAAATCATTTTCAAATAGTTAACCTCTTGCTCCGTTAGTTCACGGGCGCGACCACGCGGAAGGTCTTTCTTGGTAAGACCGGCAAAAACAGAACGGTCAAGTTTCTTCACCTCGTAGCCAAAATGCTCGAAAATACGGCGCACTATGCGGTTCTTGCCCGAATGAAGGGCTACCCCCACCACTTTGCGGTCTTTTCCGTCGCCTTGATACTGGATGTCATCAACTTTTATAGGACCATCCTCAAGTTCGATTCCCTCAAGCATTTGACGCATATCGTCTCTACTTACGGCTTTGTCGCATTCCACTTGGTAAATCTTATATACATTTGACGAAGGGTGAGTCAGTTTCTTGGCCAATTCGCCATCGTTTGTGAAAAGAAGAAGTCCTGTAGTGTTCTTGTCTAGTCTGCCTACAGGATAGATTCTCTCTTTGCAGCAATTCTGGACAAGCATCATAACAGTGTTGCGCTCCCTTGGATCGTCGACAGTAGTTATAAACCCTTTGGGCTTGTTGAGCAGAAAATAGCGCTTGGCCTCACTGCGCAGCACCTGTCCGCCGTAAGCCACCACGTCACCCTCTTTCACCTTATAGCCTAATGTCGACACTACCTCTCCGTTAACCGTTACAGCGCCGGCCTCTATCAGTTTGTCCGCATCACGTCGTGAACAAATACCCGCATTGGCGATATATTTATTAAGCCTTGTCGTCCCGTCGTCTTTTCTCACAACAGGTGTCTGTCCACTGGCCTTCACGCTGTTGAGACTCTTTGCGGTTCTTCTCACTCTCGGACCAGCCGCGCCTCCCTTTTCCCTTTTTACACTTTCGCCGCTTTTTTTCTTGTATGGACGACGTGGTTGTCCATTGTCATTGTGTTGTATCATCGTTGCAATTTATGAATTATCTTTACAATCTTTAACCTTTACTTTAATGAAGACTAAACTATTGAACATTATCATCATTTAAAACTTTTATTCTCATTAAAAGTGAAGCACATAAGGTCCCTGGTTTTCCAGCGCCTGCGTGTCGAGCACTGTTGCGACCTCTTTAGCCATCATTAGAAAAATGTTGAGTCCTCGATCGCGCAACCACCTTATTGCATCGATATCCTCTCTGCATGCCATTGCGAACATCAAATTGCACATGTTGGTTGCTTTGCCTATCCACAACCGAGCCTTTTCTTCTCCGTCTATGGCGTTCGACAATATAGCCAGCCATTCATAATGATGTGCAAATAGCCACTTCATCGCCTCCACATCTCCCCTTATGGCATTCGAAAAAGCTCCCAGTTCGGGATAGCCGTTCTCCATCAACCATCGAAAGAAATCCTTCCGTCCGGCTATACTCTTGCACAACGCAAGCAATATCTTTATGTCGTACTTCTCAAGTCCCAATGTAGTGTCAACTTCTTATTTTAGCCTCCAACTGGATCTCAAAATTCTTCTGCAACTTCTGCATCACGCCCTCAATCTGTTTGTCTGTCAAAGTCTTGTCGGGATCCTGCAAGATAAAGCTGAGAGCATACGACTTAAAACCATCCTCTATACCTTTGCCTTGATAGACGTCGAACAACGAGACCTTACGGAGTAATTTCTTTTCCGAGGCGTATGCCACACGCTCAATCTGGTCGAACGTGACATTGTTCTTTAATACCAGAGCCAAATCGCGACGTACTTCTGGAAATTTTGCTATTTCTTTGAAGGTGATATCTTTTGATGGGAACAATTTGAGCAGCAAGTCCCAGTCGATATCAACATAGAACACTTCCTGTTTGCAATCCATTTTCTGTAGCAGTTCTTTGCCAATACGTCCCGCTATAGCCAATTGTTTCTTATTGTCACGCACCTGCCAAGCGAGTCCCTCGCTAAGAAAATGCTCAGTGGCGTCGACAACCACAAGACGGTCGGTCGGAATGCGCAATCTATGTAGGATATTCACAAGATGAACTTTCGCATCAAAAAAATCAACATTTTTGCGTTTTTCACGCCAACTCTCGCCATTAACGGCTCCCGTCATAAAGAACGTCAGATGCTGAGTCTCACCGTATTTCTTTGTTACAGCAAGTTCCATACCTTCATCGGTGCTGTTCTTTACATAGCTACGTCCAAACTCATATACTTTTTGGTCGAATATTTTGTGGTTCGCGTTGTACACTATGCACTCCAGTCCGTTATATAACAACGTCTGGCGCATAACGTTAAGTTCTTTTGACAACGGGTTGATGATCTCCACACATCTCTCCATCGGAAAGTCGGGATTCTCCTCGTAATACTGGCTCTTGGTCAAAGAGTTGTTCATTATCTCGTTGAATCCGTTGTATGTCAAATAGTCTGCAGCTATATTCTTAAGTCTCTGAGGATTAGGTTTTGTTCCATAAGCCAAACAGCTGTTCAGACGTTCGTCGAACTCCACATTGTTGTAGCCATAAATTCGCATAATCTCCTCCACAACATCGCATTCACGATACACGTCCACCTTGCAGGTAGGTATTCGCAGAAGCATTCCTTCGCTGTCCTCGCTAACAATCTCTATGTCGAGCGATGTCAACGCTGTGCGTATTGCATCTCTCGGCACCTCTTTGCCAATCAAATCGGCTATACGACGGAAGTTGATCTGCACCTCGGCACGCTCAATTGGTTTGGGATAAATGTCGACAATATCGCCACAAATCTCGCCACCCGCCAGTTCTCTGATAAGATATGCCGCACGGCGCAGCGCCCACAGAGTAATATTGGGGTCACATCCACGCTCGTAACGGAACGAGGCATCTGTCTTCAATCCATGGCGTTTCGATGTCTTGCGTATGCTCACCGGATTGAAATAGGCGCTCTCGATAAACAGGTTTGTGGTTTCCATTGTCACACCCGACTTTTGACCGCCAAACACACCGGCAATACACATGCCTTCGTTCTCGTTGCAGATAATAAGGTCTCTGTCGTCGAGCTTGCGCTCCACACCGTCCAAAGTTACAAACGGAGTGTCCTTAGGCAGACATTTCACAATCACATGTCCACCATCAATTTTATCAGCATCGAAAGCATGCAAGGGCTGGCCAACCTCCATAAGGATGAAATTGGTGATGTCCACTATATTGTTTATCGGACGCAATCCTATGGTGCGCAGCTTGTCCTTCAACCAGTCGGGCGATTCTTGAACCTTGACATTGCGTATTGTCAGACCACTATATCGGGGACAAAGTTCCTGGTTCTCTACTGTTACATTTATAGCATCCTTTGCGGCCGCCTTTTGGTTGACTGTTATCGATGTGTCGACCTCGGGCCAATTTATTTTCAGGTTTTCACCGTTGCGAGTATTGAGCACAGCCACAACATCGCGGGCCACTCCAATATGTGATGTGGCATCACTACGGTTGGCGGTGATGGCGACCTCCAAAGTATAGTCGTCCTTGACTCCGAAATAGTCACGTGCAGCCATTCCCACTGGTGCGTCGTCAGGAAGTACCATTATGCCGTCGTGGCTACTGCCAAGCTGCAACTCATCCTCCGCACAAAGCATACCCTCGCTCACCTCACCGCGCAGCTTGCCTTTTTTTATCTCAAAAAACTCAGTATCCGAAGTCCATATCTTTGTTCCTATCTGGGCGCACACCACCTTCTGTCCGGCAGCGACATTGGGGGCTCCGCAAACAATATGCAGAGGTTCTCCTTTGCCCACATCCACAGTAGTAATATGCAGATGGTCCGAATTTGGATGCGGCTCACAGGTAAGAACCTGTGCTATTACCACGTGCTCCAGTCCACCTTTGATAGTCTCAACCTTCTCAACACCCTCGATCTCGAGTCCTGAGAATGTCAGTAAATCATCAAGTTCGTTAGGCGACAACGTCGTGCTAACATAGTCCTTCAGCCAATTATACGAAATCTTCATGATGTATTATGTATGTTTTGTATAGTTTAAAAGGTTCTTTTCTTATATACGCGGATTTCAGTTTTCAGCTTTTACAGTCCTTGCCCTGTAGTTTGTCGAGTGGTTGGTCTTGAAATAACACTGCAGTCCTATTGGTCCGCAAGCGTAAGTGTGCGACTCCGAACATTGTGTTGAAGTCCAGTAGAATGTGTGGTTTCTCAGTATTGTCGGTTCTCCTTTTTTTTCAAGAGCCATGTTTATCATTGATTTATATTTCCTAACTCTCTCCATCTCCTCTCTTGTGGGCAGATGCCAGTTTGTGTCACCCATCACTGTCGAGGCCCATCGCGCTGCCGAGTCGGCGTCAAGATCAGACGCCTCCTCCAACGAAAGAAGCAATACGGGATGTTTGTCGCTGCCAACGTCCGCCACAATACATCTCCTCCCGTCAACCTTAATTATGTCGCCCGGCTCATATCCCCTCCTGCAACCCGACAGCGATGTTGAACCCATCATCAACAGTATCGCTGCAAGTAACAGTGTCCAAATTCTGTATTTCATATAATTTATATTGTGATGTAGGTAAATCCATGTCTATATATTTAGTGTCTCCAACCATCTTGGCAACATTACCATACATTGTCAGCAAATGGCTCCTTCCAATGGCGTCGTCAAATGTAACCTGCTTGTATCGGTAAAAATACTCCTCCGCCTCGGCCGACTGCTTAACCTCTGGCGATACCGACACGGTCTCGCCATTGTTAAGATAAGGAAGTATTATCTTCATATCATTGAGAAGTACCTGGTTGGAATTGATTTTGTGAATGCTAGCTAGATTTAAAATCAAACCAGTACCGAACACCACTACCGCCAAACCAGTTAACACACGCTCGGCTGTTTTGTTCATCCTCGTAAGCCAATCCTCGATCAAGTCGTACATAAGGCAGGCCATAGCCAACGCAAAGAACGGCAGTGTGGGAACAACATAGAACTCTTGCTGTTTGTGACCAAGCATGATAGGCAATATACCTGAGAAACCCATAGCGAGGAAAAACCACCCAAGTTTCGCGCGCTCAACCTGCACTGCGGTTAGTTTGTTCCGATAGCGCCAGAACATCAGATGGCGGTAAAACGGACGCCCCTTGATACGAATCAGACACATTACCGCAAGTACTGCCAACGGAATGACACTCTGGACGAAAAGGACATACACAATATAAAACCTCGACGCCACTGTCTGCTCATGCAATATGCCGCCAATCATCTGGCCATGTAGATAGTTGTATAGATGGTAGTATATGTCTGGCGACACAAAGATGACCACAAAAAGCGTCACCATCCATACCGCCAGAATCACGCCTGTCGTGAATATCGGGAACAGCACCCTCTCTCTCCTCACCATCAGCCAGTACAGGAACGGGAAAAATATCGGGAAAAGCCCAGCAAACCCTTTCACCATAAATGCCAGTTCCATCATCAGCGCCGCCAACACAATCCACGCCGTACGGCTCAACTTGTATCCTCCCGGTTCCCTTCCCAGCGCCAGACGCGAATTCGCTATGAACGACGCTCGACCGCCCTTCAGCAGAAATACTACCGAAAGTAGGATAAACATCGTCATAGTACTCTCAAGCAAGTTGTTAGTCGCAGACCAAGACACTATCGGAATAGTTATCCAACACATTATTGGCAACCATCCCGTGTGGACGCTTATACCTATCAACTTCCATATCCACAGAATCAGCATGGCGATTATCAAATAAGTCAACACCGAGTACACCTTCTCCGCCATGAACGAGTTGTCGCCAAACAACGCAAACCATTTGCTTTCCAACCAATATCCCAAAGGCAGGTAATTCTGTCTGTCCGGATTTCCCGGAGCATTCAATGACGGAAGCCAGAACTCCTCAAAACCTTCCGACATACGCTGCGCCACAACCGCGTTGTCCATACCAACACGAGACAATCCCTCAGTCAGAAAACCTCCCGATATAAAAAGTAGAAAAGCCCCGATAACAATAAAATAAAGATGTAGCTGTCGTTTCATATGCCATTTTTTATTTGAAAAGTTGATATGGTCAAAAAGCCGGTGGCTTGCGTAGAGGAACGTCGTGCGTGGCCGCCCCGTTCTATTTCCAGTGTATATTAAGAGTTTAAAATGTTAGTTGTCCGTTTTTTACAAGTTCGCTTCCCTTTTTCCGCCATTAATTTGTTTTTAAAGTATTCTTTTCAATTCAACTTAAACGAGTCTTTCAAAGTGCAGGAGCGGTTGAACACCAAATGGTTTTCATCGCCGTCTGGATCAGTGCAGAAATAACCCATGCGCTCAAACTGGAATCTTGTCGGAGCATCCACGCCGTTTTCCATCTGCTTGTTTCTCACATCCTCCACAATGCAAGGTTCTATTTTGCAATTTTTCAAAACCTTCAGAGACTCTGGATTCAGGTTGTCCAGGAAAGTACCGCCCTCAGGAACATTGTCAGGAGCCTCTACGGCAAACAGGCGGTCAAACAGACGCACCTCGGCGTCAACAGCATGACGTGCCGACACCCAATGGATAGTGCCCTTCACCTTGCGGCCATCGGGAGCGTCTCCACCCCTTGTAGCGGGGTCGTATGTGCAGTGAATGCATGTGACATTACCCTCAGCGTCCTTCTCCACACTCTGGCATGTCACAAAATAAGCATAACGCAGACGCACCTCGTTGCCTGGCGACATACGGAAATACTTCTTGGGCGGATTCTCCATGAAATCCTCACGCTCAATATACAGTTCCTTGCAGAACGGAACATCTCTCTTACCGTCAGCCTCGTTCTCGGGATTGTTCACAGCCTGCAACATTTCAACCTGGTCGTCCGGATAATTGTCAATGACCACCTTCACCGGGTTTAGAACAGCCATACGCCGTTGGGCCACCTTGTTCAGGTGCTCGCGGAGAGAGAACTCCAGAAGCGAATAGCTGATTATATTGTCACGTTTGGCCACACCGATACGCTCACAGAAACTGCGGATACTTTCCGGTGTATATCCTCTGCGGCGGAATCCGCATATGGTAGGCATTCTCGGGTCGTCCCATCCGCTGACGTAACCCTCCTTCACAAGTTGCAGCAGTTTGCGTTTCGACATAACAGTGTAGTCGATATTCAATCTGGCAAACTCATACTGATGGCTGGGGTAAATGCCAAGCTGCTCGATAAACCAATCATATAGCGGACGGTGTATGTCAAACTCCAGCGTACAGATTGAATGTGTTATATTCTCAATCGAATCGCTCTGACCATGGGCATAGTCGTACATAGGATAGATGCACCATTTGTTGCCCGTACGATGGTGATGGGCATGTAGAATGCGGTACATAATCGGGTCGCGGAACATCATGTTCGGATGAGCCATATCTATCTTGGCGCGCAACACCCTGCTTCCATCCTCAAACTCACCATTCTTCATTCGCTCAAACAAGTCTAGGTTCTCCTCCACACTACGGTCGCGCCACGGACTGTTCTTGCCAGGCGTCGTCACAGTTCCACGGTTTTCCCTTATTTCCTCAAGCGTCTGGTCGTCAACATAAGCCAATCCCTTCTTAATAAGCTCAACAGCCCACTCGTACAACTGCTCGAAATAATCCGACGCATAATGGACACCTGCCCACTCAAAACCAAGCCAGCGTATGTCGTTCTGTATCGAATCAACATATTCCGTATCCTCTTTCACCGGGTTTGTGTCGTCAAAACGAAGGTTGGTCTTTCCTCCATACTTCTTAGCCAATCCGAAGTTTAAGCAAATAGATTTGGCATGACCTATATGCAGATATCCGTTCGGCTCGGGCGGGAAGCGAGTCAAAATCGACTTGTAAGTACCGTCAGCAAGACCTTTTTCGATGATTTCCTCTAGGAAATTCAGTTGTTTTTCGTTGTTTTCTTCCATTTTTTACACATTAAAAAGACAAGTACATTTTATATAGTACTCTGATTTATAAAAAAATAATATAAACCGAAACACTTCGGTCAAACTACAAAAATACAAAAAAATAATAATAATCGACAACCCTCCCTTTATTTTCATTTCCAAGAAAATATGGCGAGGTGCCAGACTTTACCCAAAAGGCGGATTATACGCTATGAATCGACTGTAATTTTAAAGTGCCAGAGAGGTTACCAGCGTGACATAGTTTATATAATTTTCCAATCCGCAACGCTCGCAGGTATCGTACGGGTCGTGATAACCACCATAACGTTGACCCATGGAGAGTAAAAAAAGCGCAGGGACATGCTTGCTGAAATGCCAATGGTCGCTGTTGGGACGGTTCTCCCTCTCACGTATTTCGGGAGCAATTTGCAACACTTTGTTCAATGTCTGCATGCGAGCCACATAAGGATGGGTATTTTCTGCTCCGGCGTTGAAAACCATAATTCCCTCGTTTCCTCCACAAAACATATCAATATTAAGCAATATTCGCACTTTCGAAAAATCGAAGACAGGGTGCTCGGCACCATACTTCGATCCTTGAAGTCCAGCCTCCTCACCGCTGAAGAAACAGAAAACATGTGTATAGTGAGGTTTCTCGTCAATAGCCATACGCGCTATGTCGAGCACCGTGGCGACACCGCTGGCATTGTCATGCGCCCCATAGAATGTCACTGAGTCACCCATAGTACCCAAATGGTCATAATGGGCGGTGTAGACCACCATTGTGTCAACTTCACCTTGAATATATCCATAAACATTCTGCGTTGCGTAATATGGATGGAACTGCGTGAAGATATTACAGTTAAGCTTCTTGAATTTCTTTGGCAACAAATCGTTCAACACCTCTATATATGCGTACCCATGCTCATAATTGGTATTGGCCGGTGAATATGTGTTCATTTCCGACATACCCACCAGAATTCCTCTTGAATTAAAAGGGTTTCGTCTTTGAAGGCTTCTGATCTGACTCTCGTAACGTTTTTTGTCCGCTTCGCTCTTGCCGCTATACTCAGTGGCATCAATATATACAAAGACATCTTGCAACAAGTCGTTATTCTTTTTTAGGAACTCTTTCAAATCATCAGCATCCATAAGCACCTTGCCACTGACCCGCAAAACCTTGTACTCTCCCCATGTGGATTTGGACCACGCAGGAACCCTGTATTCACTAAACGCTTTCAATTTCTTGCCACCAATCTCGAGCGAAAGTGGACCTTCCATCGAAAAGGTGCTGAAAGTGTAAGGCTGATAGTAATCACTCACCAACGGTTTGACACCCAACCGGCGCAATTCGCCACGTATATAATTCGCCGCGATACTGTCACCCTTGTATGAATAGCCACGTCCGTGAAACTCTTCGGAAGTGAGTCGGGAAAGTACCTGGCGCATATAGTTGGTGTCCTGAGCTCTGACATAAGAAACGCTGTGATTACCGATCACGATAGCTGCGATAATAAGTATGATCCTAGTTGTGTTACGCATGAGATTTATGATATAAGATTTGTAATTCTAGAAACCGGGCATTGAAATGTATAACGTGGGCAAAATAAGCAAAAATCCAATTATAATCAACAGTAATATAAATTTCCAAACCCACTTAAGCCATGTGGCGTAAGGAATCTTCGCCACACCAAGACAACCTATCAGCACTCCCGAAGTGGGTGTAAGCATGTTGGTGAATCCGTCGCCAAACTGGAACGCAAGCACAACAGCCTGACGCGATATATTTGTCAAATCAGCGAACTGAGTCATGATTGGCATCGTCAGAGCGGCTTTGGCCGATCCTGACGGCATGATAACATTGAGCAGCGTCTGGAAGGCGTACATGGCGCCCATGGAAGTCACCTCGCCAGCTTTGGCCAACGAACAGGTCAGACCATACAAAATTGTATCAATCACCTTGCCGTCACGAAGCACAAAGATGATACCACTGGCCAATCCAACCACCAAAGCGGCCGACAAGATATCCTTGCAACCGGCAAGAAACAATTTGGCAATATCGTCGGCGCTCTGTCCATCGGCAATTCCAGCCAAAAGACCCATAGCAAGAAACAGCGCCGATATTTCCATAACATACCAGTCGTATCCCAACACTCCGATAACAAGATAGAAGATAGTGAACAACAACAAGTCAAGGATGAAGAAATGTACGGATTTGCGCAACGCCAATACACCCGACACAACAAACAATCCGGCACAAACCGGCAGTAAACATAAAGATGCCGTACCATTGCCTATGGATATCGTGGTAAAGGGATGCATCACAGCACATACAACAAGCACCACCGACACCGCCACGTAGACAACCCACGCGGATTTAGGAGTACTATACTCAACATTTTCCTCATCCTGTCGCTGAGCCCGTTCACGCCAAAACACATCAAGTTTGTAGACAGGCGATTTTTCAGGATTGCGCTTCACCATCCTTGCATACAGCAATACAAAAGCGATTCCTAAGATTGTAAGCACAACCCAGCATATAATTCTGTACTCCAACCCTGAAAAAAGCGGCAACCCGGCAATGCCCTGCGCTATGCCTATGGTAAATGGATTGAGCATGGCTCCAGCAAAACCGATGTGTGCGGCCATATAGCACATGCACACTCCCACAATGGAATCGTAACCCATCGAAATCGCCAAAGGCACAAAGACAACAACAAAGGCTATTGTTTCCTCACTCATTCCAAACACCGCACCAAAGAGGC
>JAEEGL013427003.1_pt1 | contig 21787 bp, 20 predicted proteins | sample 9134231 | NCBI WGS metagenome assembly JAEEGL01 (sample SAMN16246548, study PRJNA631951) | gut metagenome | biome: gut microbiome; feature: rumen; material: fiber-attached | host: Bos | place: Iran: Karaj | collected 2018-10
ACTGATTCTGAACCTTGCGAAGGTTCTGAATATCTTCGAACCGGTATTCGTTCTGTACAACACGCGCGTTCTTGAGGTTTCCGATGTTATCTCCACCTACATCTACCGCAAGACATTCCTTACAGCGATTCCGGACTACGGCTATACAACAGCTGTCGGTCTGTTCAAATCCCTGGTGGGATGCGTGCTGATGCTTGCCAGTGACTACGCCAGCAAACGGATCCGCGGACGCGGCATTATGTAAGGAGGGTTGAAAGATGAAAAAGAAAACGACAATGTTTGACGTTATCCTCTATATCGTCTTCGCACTCCTTTCCCTGATCATTATTATTCCGATCTGGAAGGTCGTATCCGACTCCTTCAACGCGGTCGGCGTCTACAAGTTCCAGCTCTGGCCTACAGACTTTACATTAGGCGGTTATCAGACAATCCTCACCACAGCGAAACTGTTCCGCCCGTTCGTGAACTCGGTTGTAACAACAGTCGTTGGAACACTGGTAGGTCTGGCAATGGCAACCCTCGGTGGTTATGTACTGAACCAGTACGATATGCCGGGAAGAAGCTTCTTCTCCTACTTCTTGCTTGTCACCATGATCTTCTCCGGTGGTATGATTCCGGAATACCTGGTCATGAAGCGTCTGCATCTTGTAGACAGTATGTGGATCCTTGTTGTAAAGCACGGAATCAACGTATACAACCTCGTTCTTATGAAGAACTTCTTCGAAGGCATCCCGAATTCCCTGTACGAAGCTGCAGAACTTGACGGATGCACACCGATGCAGATTTTCTACAAAGTCGTTCTCCCGCTTTCCAAGGCGGCGCTGGCTTCGATTGGTCTGATGTTTGCAGTCACTATCTGGAACGACTATTCCAACGTGCAGATTTATATTACAAATCCGACCCAGGTCAACTTCCAGTATCAGCTGCGTGTCATGATCATGGACGGTGATACTCCGACGACCGCTTACAAGGTATCTCAGAATACGCTCTATTACGCATCAATCGTATGTGCGATCCTGCCGTTTATGGTTGCGTATCCATTCCTGCAGAAATACTTCGTTACCGGTATTAACGCAGGCGCAGTTAAAGAGTAAAAAACACTGTCGTAAGTTCACAGAAAGAAGTGACGAATTTGTGACGGAAACAGGGCAGGAGGGCAATTGCCCTCCTGTCCTTCATCATTTTTGGAGATAACGTATGAACAGAATTCTTTATCTGGGTGACAGCACCGTCACGTGGAATCATATCGCAACCTATCCGCAGACCGGTCTTTCGCAGGGACTGCTGTGGTATGTGAAGGATGATGTGTTTGTGCGAAGCTTCGCAATTAATGGAAGAAGCACGAAATCATTTATCGATCAGGGCAGACTTGCGGAAGCGGAAGCGTATATGCAGGAAGGAGACTTTGTGTTCATTCAGTTTGGTCATAATGACCAGAAGATGTATGACACGGAGCGCTATGCTGATGCGTTTGGAACATATCAGGAAAATCTGAAACTTATGGCAGATACTGCCATTCGAAAAGGAGCGCATCCGGTCATTATCTCTTCTGTCGCAAGACGACTGTTTGATGAGTCCGGCGTTTTTCTGCCTGGCAGCCACGGTGAATACCCGAAAGCTGCGCAGGAGCTGGCGGAACAGGAGGGTATTCCGTTTATCGAAATGACCCAGAAGTCCGAGGAGTATCTGGCAAAGCTCGGAGAATTTGCTTCCCGCGAGCTGTATGTATATCCGAAAGATAATTCCCATCTGCAGGTGAGAGGTGCAGTCATTATGGCCGGGTTTATTGCCGATGGACTGCTGGCACTTGGCAGCCCGTACAGCGACCTGCTGGTTCCGCGAAACGCGAAGATCATTGACGAAGACAAAGCTGCTGCGGAAGAACCTTATATGGTTGAGAAAACGGGAAAGCCGTTCAGTGATCCTTCTTTGAACCTCGATGCATTTCAGAACGAAAAACAGGATTAAAAAAAAACAAATGAAACAGAACAGACTTGCGCACAGCGGATATGAGAGCTTTGCGGAAAATTATCGGAGATATAAAGATAAACCTCTGCTGGTTCTCTTCAGTATGTACAAAGGACAGTATCACCGGTTTCTGATCAGCTTCATTTTCTACCTGATCAAGCATTCGCCGGCACTTTTGACCCCGCTGCTGATTGCGAATGTGATCAACGGAGTTCTGGAAGGCGGCGAAGCGGCTATGCGCACAGTCATGCTCAATGTTGGAATCTGGCTTGGATTGCTGTGTGTGCATCTGCCGGCGAATTATATTCATACAAAATATAAGAGCGAGCTTACCCGGCAGACAGAAGCCGGACTGCGGGCAGCACTGGTGAAAAAGCTTTCGGAGCTGTCGATTCTGTATCACATCCGAATGCCGTCGGGAAAACTGCAGTCCAAAATAATACGGGATGTGGACGCAATCGAGATGATGTCCTCCCAGCTGTTCGTCAATCTGATCAATATTACGACGAATGTGATAATTACACTGACGATCACCGCTTTCAAAAACCGGGTAATTCTGCTGTTCTTCATTCTTGTGGCACCGGTTGCTTCACTGACAATCATCGCCTTCCGGAAAAGGATCAAACTGGCCAACCGGAATTACCGTCTGGAAACGGAAGAGACCTCAGCCCGTGTCATGGAGATGGTGGAGATGGTTCCGGCCACCCGTGCGCATGCGATGGAAGATGCGGAACGCCGAAAAATGATCGCACAGCTCGAGAAAGTTGCAGATAACGGCTATCATCTGGATATCATTCAATCGCACTTTGGTGCTGTTGGATGGGTAGTGTTTCAGGTCTTTCAGGCCCTGTGCCTCGGGTTTACTGCATTTATGGCATTAAATGGAAAGATCAAGGCTGGAGATATTACATTTTATCAGTCAAGTTTTACAACGGTCGTCAATCAGGTGACAGCTATCATCAATCTGCTTCCCATCATCACAAAGGGACTCGAATCCATCACATCGGTCGGTGAGGTTCTGGCCAGCGATGATGTGGAAATCAACGAAGGAAAAGAAACACTGACTGAATTAAAGGGAGATTATTCTTTCCAGCATGTCGGATATGCTTATCCGGAATCGGATGAAATGGTATTGAAGGATGTAAGTCTTGATGTACCGGCAGGAACGACAGTTGCGATTGTTGGAAAATCCGGCTCCGGCAAGACAACGCTGATGTCTCTGATCGTTGGGTATATGCTACCTGAAAGCGGAAAGATCGAAATCGATGGAAAGGACATGGCAAAGATCGACCGTAAGTCCTACCGGAAATATATTTCATTCGTACCGCAGACACCACTCCTGTTTACCGGGACGCTGCGGGAAAACATCATCTATGGACTGGAGAATGTTACGGAGGAAATGATTTCCGACGCAATTGATGCGGCAAATCTGAGAACACTTGTTGAGGAGCTGCCGGATGGTCTGGATACAGTGCTTGAAGAACATGGCGCCAATCTTTCGGGCGGGCAGCGACAGCGGATCGCCATTGCCCGTGCATTGATCCGTGATCCAAAAGTGATCCTGCTGGATGAGGCGACCTCCGCTCTGGATGTCATCTCCGAGCAGGAGATTCAAAAGGCGCTTGGCAGACTTTTAAAGAACCGGACCGCGTTTATTACAGCGCATCGCCTTTCCACGATTCGGAACGCGGATCTCATCATTGTGATGGATCAGGGTGTGATCGCGGAACGGGGAACTTATAAGGAACTGATGGAGAAACAGGGGATCTTCTATACAATGGAAAACCTGCAGATCAGAATGCGTTAACAGGAGGAAAACAGTATATGGATTTCTTAAAACCCGAATCAAAATTCATGATGTGGCTTGGGATACTGGCCAACCTCATGATTCTGAATTTTCTGACACTTCTTCTGTGTCTGCCTGTTGTAACAGCAGGCGCGTCACTGACAGCAATGCATTACGTTCTGCAGAAGCTTGTGAGAGGTGAAGAGGGAGATATCATGGAACAGTATTTCCGGGCGTTCAAAATGAACTTCCGGCAGGCAATGATCCTCTGGATCATAATGCTGTTCGTGTTTGCAGTGCTGTTTGTAGACTGGCGTATTATCCGCATGCAGGGAGATCAGTTCCCAGGAATCGTCATCATTCTGCTGTACGCGGCGATCGTGGTGATCTACCTGATCTCGCTGTATGTTTTCCCGGTACTTGCCCGCTATAAAAACACAATCGGCGGTACATTGAAGACATCATTTGCAATGGCAGCCTACGGATTGTCCATGTTCCGTACGATAATCTGTGGAATCGTGAATCTTGTGCCGCTGGCAATTCTCTGGGTGTTCGGATATTCCGTTATTCCAGTATTCCTGGCATTCTGCTTCACCGGACCTGGCATCGTCCGTGCCAGGATATACAGAGGTCTCTTCAGCAGTTATGAAGGAGCCGGACAGACTGCGATCGAACCCGCAGAGGAGGAGAATGAATGAAACCGGAAGTCAGGAAACAGATTGATGAATATATTGAATATCTTCTGGACAACTCAAGTGCGGAGAAACCGATGTGGAACAAGGAACTTGTTATCGAAGGGAAACCCAACAAGTGGAACTACATCGACGGCTGTATGATTACGGCATTGCTTTCACTGTATGAAATGACAGGCAGGGATCGCTACTATGAATTTGCGAAAGATTTCATTGATTACTTCGTACAGGAAGATGGCAGTATCCGTACCTACAACGTGAAAGAATACAATCTGGATAACATCAATACCGCAAGCAACCTGTTCTTTCTGTATGACCGAACGGGTGATGAGAAATACAGAAGGGCTCTGGATCTTGTCCGTACACAGTTGGATACGATGCCGCGGACAAAAGAAGGAAGTTTCTGGCATAAGGACATCTATCCGAATCAGGTGTGGCTGGACGGACTGTATATGGCAGAGCCGTTTTACATGCGATACGAGACGAAGTTCCGCAACATGGAAAACTGCAACGATGTCATTCATCAGTTCAAAAATGTTGAAAAGCATATGAAGGATGAAGCGACAGGTCTGTATTATCACGGATACGATGAATCAAGAGAGATGTACTGGGCAGACCCGGCAACCGGCTGCAGTCCGAATTTCTGGCTCCGTTCCCTTGGATGGTTCGCATTGGCGCTCTGCGAAACCGCACTGGCATGCGATGAGTCGCTTTACTATGAAAAGAGATACCTGATCTCTCTGCTGGAGAATCTGGCAGATGCCCTGATTCCGTTCCAGGATGAAAGCGGCATGTTTTACCAGGTTCCCGATAAACCGGAAGCGGAGGGAAACTATCTGGAAACATCCGGAACAGCTCTGATCGCCTATGCGATTCTCAAAGCTGTGCGGCTTGGGTTTATTTCTCCTCGTTACGCAAAGATCGGAGAAAAAGCATTCGACGGTATCTGTGAAACGTATCTGTCAAAGAATCCGGATGGAACCCTGAAGCTCGGCGGAATCTGCCTGGTGGCAGGTCTTGGCGGAAAGCAGCATCGTGACGGGTCGCTGGCTTATTACTTCAGTGAGCCGGTTGTTGAAAACGAAGCCAAGGGGGTCGCACCGTTCCTGCTTGCCTATACGGAAATGCTGCGAAAGGAAAACGCGTAGCTGCCGAACAGCCGGAGAAAGGATATAAGTTATGAGTATTCGTGTAATTGCTGTATCTGTACGAAGTGTGACGGTTGAGCGGATTAATGACGACAGATATGAAAGTACACCATGTTCTGTTTATCTGAATGGTGAGCAGAAAGAACAAACCGAAAAAAACGTGATCACGCTTTTTGGGCTGGATCCCGATACCGAATATGAGCTGACTGTGAAAGAGGACGAAACACCGTCTTCCGTTACCTTCCGCACGAAAAAGGAGACAATTCTTCTGAATGTCAGGGCCTTTGGCGCGAAAGGTGATGGAATCACCAGCGATACCGCTGCGATCCAGGCTGCCATCGCCTGCTGCCCCAAAGACGGAACGGTATATCTGCCGAAGGGCATCTATCTCTCTTCATCGATTTTTCTTAAGAGTGATATGACCTTCTGGATTGACAGGGATGCGGAGCTTCTGGGAGAAACAGACCGGACGAAGTATCCGGTTCTGCCGGGAATGGTTCGTAACATCTATGACAACGGGATGGAAATGAGCTTTGGCTCCTGGGAAGGTAATCCTTTGGATTGCTTTGCGGCACTCCTGAGTGCTGTTGGCACAGAAAATCTTACAATCATTGGCGAAGGAACTGTAAACGGAAATGCCGAAGTATCCGACTGGTGGATTGACCGAAAAATCAAACGGATCGCATGGCGTCCGCGTCTGTTGTTTTTTAACCAGTGCAGAAACGTGACGGTTCAGGGTATTACGGTTAAGAATTCGCCTTCCTGGACGGTACATCCGTATTATTCTGCAGATATGAAGTTTCTGAATCTGACGATTCAGAATCCGTATGATTCACCGAACACCGACGGATTTGACCCGGAGAGCTGCACGGATGTTCTGCTGCTGGGAACGAAGATCTCGGTTGGCGATGACTGTGTTGCGATCAAGAGCGGAAAACTATATATGGCTTCCGCTCATCATCAGATGTCGGAACGGATCGTGATTCGCAACTGTCTGTTTGAAAAGGGGCATGGCTCGGTAACGATCGGTTCAGAGATTGCCGGGGGAGTCCGGAATGTTCATGTTTCCCAATGCCGCTTTATTGGTACAGACAGAGGTGTTCGGATCAAGACACGCCGCGGCAGAGGAGAACGTTCTGTTCTTACAGATCTTGTGTTCGAGAATATCCGGATGGAGGATGTCCGGATGCCAATTACCGTAAACATGCATTATTTCTGTGATCCGGATGGTCACAGCAGTTATGTGCAGAGCCAGGAGGAAATGGAACGGGACTACCGGACACCGTCAATCGGAACGATTACGCTGAAAGATGTAAGCTGTTCCGGTGTCAGTGCTAGTCTGGTTTGCGCCTGTGGTCTGCCGGAGTCAAAGATTGGAAAGATCCACCTGGAAAATATCGAGGCACATTATGATCCGAAGAAGGATCGGGTTCCTGTTACTCCGGTCATGATGGACGGATTTGATCCGGTTGAAGGGGAGAGCCTCTGGCTGAAGAATACCGAAAAACTGGAAGTGAACGGTCTGCACCTGTATGGGGAAAAGATTCTTGATCCGGTGCTGATCAACGGTGTTGAAACCGAAATTCAGGATTTCACGATTGAGGACAGAGTTCTGAAATAATAAGGAGAGCTGACATTTATGATTCAGTTTGGTTTGCGACTTCACGATGCGGAAAAACTGCCGCTCGAGGAGCAGCTGAAAGAAGTTCGGGCACAGGGATTCACCTGTGTCCATCTTGCACTTTCCAAGATTCAGGGAATGACTGACGATCCATCTGCGCTGACTCCCGGCTATGCAATGTATCTGAGAAGAACATTTGAAAACGCCGGGCTTGATATTGCCGTGCTGGGTAATTATCTGAACCTTGCGACACCGGATACGGAGGCACTGAAAAAGAATCAGGAGAAGTATACTGCGCATTTGCGGTTTGCCTCATTGCTGGGAGCAGGGGTAGTCGGAACAGAGACCGGCAATCCAAACACAGAATACAAATATGATCCGGAGCGCTCGCATTCTGATGAAGCACTGGATACTTTCATTACAAATCTAAGGCCGGTTGTTAAGGATGCAGAGCGGTTCGGTGTGATCCTTGCGATTGAACCGGTATGGCGGCATATTGTGTATTCTCCGCAGCGGGCAAGGACAGTGCTTGATGCGATTGATTCACCGAATCTGCGCATCATCTTTGACCCGGTCAATCTGCTGGATGAAGAAAACGAGGATCAAAGAGAGGAAGTCTTTGCGGAAGCGATGACGCTTCTGGAAAAGGAAATTGCCGTGATACATATCAAAGACTATAAGCGGGAAACCGGGGTTCGTACATGCATGGCGGCGGGAACCGGCGATATGGATTATCGTTCGATTCTGAAATTTGCGAAAGAAAAGAAACCGTTTATTCAGGCGACGCTGGAGAACACGAAACCGGAAAATGCCCGTGCTGCTCTGGCATATCTGCGCAGTATTGAAGAAAGCGTTTAATGTATGAAATATCAGAATCCTGTTCTGTTCGCGGATTATTCCGATCCGGATGTTATCCGGGTCAAAGATCAGTATATTCTTACAGCATCGAGCTTTAACTATATGCCTGGATTACCGATCCTTGTTTCGAATGATCTTGTAAACTGGCAGCTTAAGACCTATGCAGTTGAGACAATTACAGAAGATGCTACTCAGGGTATTCCCCATGACGACAGTGAAGCGGTGGGTAGACGATATGAATTGCCACGGCATTCGGAAGGAATCTGGGCACCCTCGATTCGCTTCCATGACGGCATGTACTGGATCTACTATGGTATGCCGGATGAGGGAATCTATATGGTGAAGGCCGCGGATCCTCTTGGCCCCTGGTCAGAGCCGGTGTGTGTGAAACCTGCCAAAGGGTTTATCGATCCCTGCCCGATCTGGGATGATGACGGACGTGCCTATATCATTCATGCATATGCGAAAAGCAGGATCGGTTTTAAAAGCATCCTGGGAATCTTTGAAATCTCACCGGATGGTACACGGGCAGTTTCGGAAGATTCGTTTCTTTTTGATGGCAACGATCCCGCCCATCCGGCAATCACGATTGAAGGACCGAAAGTTTACAAACGAAACGGCTATTACTACATTCTCGCTCCGGCTGGCGGTGTAACAACGGGCTGGCAGACGGCTCTGCGAAGCAGAAACATTCACGGACCGTATGAGATCCGAACCGTCATGGATCAGGGGAACACCGTAATCAACGGTCCGCATCAGGGAGCGCTCGTTGATTCTCCTGACGGAAGAGAATGGTTTCTGCATTTTCAGGACAGAGGACTCTACGGAAGGATCTGCCATCTACAGCCGGTGACCTGGAAAGATGACTGGCCCATGATCGGTGTGGATGTCAATGGAGATGGATGCGGCAATCCGGTAGAAAACTGGGATCTTCCCGTGGAAGGGTTTCCGGCAGCACATCTGGAAAGCTCGGATCTGTTTACCGATCATCGGATTGGTCTGCAGTGGCAATGGATGGGTAATCTGAAACGATCCCCGCTGGGAGAGCCGGTACATGAAAACGGCATCGCCCTCAAAGCAATGAATCTATCAGAGGAAGAAACCCCGATCATCTGGCACAGCTCCAATGTTCTGACACAGAAGCTGATCATGCCGGAATTTAGGATGGATGTACGGATAGATGCATCCCGCCTCTGCGACAGAAACCGGGCAGGCATCGTGATGATGGGTGGAAACTATACTTCGCTTCATGTGCAAAAGAGAGACCATGAAGTCCGGATCTGCCTGATCGAATCCCAGGGCGATGACGCGGATAAGAAAGAAATCCTCAAGGCGTCGTTTGATATCCCGGAAAGTGAGCTTTCCAATCTGACCTTCCGGATGATCTTTGTCCGTACCTCGAAAGCGGAAGTCAGTGAACAGGGAGAGGTAATAATACGGAACAAAGAAGCAGATGATCTGTACTTCTGCAATCGTAATTGCGAAACACCGGAGCTGCGGATGTTCTGGCGAACAGGAAACAATCCGTTTCAGGACAGTGGCTGCCGGTTTACGCCGTCGGATCATACCTGGGTTGGAGCAAAAACCGGACTGTTTGCTCTGGCGGGAAAAAATGCGGAAGAAGGAGTTGCAGAATTTCTCTTTGTGACAGTAAAGGAACTGTAAAAGACAGCTGCAATTCTGCAGCCAGGCAGATCAGCAGCCAATTCAGGCATGACCTAAATTACGGTTTTGGAGATACTGAGCGAATCGCTCAAATACAGAACAAACAAAGGCTGGGAGAAATCCCGGCCTGATCATTTTTTTTGACAGACAGCCTGAACTGGAAGAATCCGTTAAGACATAACGTGCGAAAGGAAAGACTGCCCACTGGACAAGAAAGAAAAACATCTGTTCATCAACCTGCAATCTTGTAATCTGCAGCCGTGCCATTGTTTCAATCTGTCTGAAGTGTTCGGATTAGGAATCAGACATCGTTTGGAATTTCCGAAACGGCCTGCTCACTGTTTTCTACAAGGTCGGTTTTCCGGCTCTTACGATAATTCCGTGGTGAAAGACCGAACTGCTTCTTGAATACATCTTTGAAGTAATTGCTGTCGGAAAAGCCGGTGTTCTCTGCGATTTCCGCAATCGAATGAGAAGTGGACATCAGCTCAGTTTCCGCGTGTTTCAGACGAATATAGGTGAGATACTCTTTCATACCCATTCCGGTGATCAGATGGAATCGCTTGGAAAAATACGAGGGAGAAAGTTCATATTTTTCTGCAAGAAGGTCCAGAGTGATCGGCAGATAATAGTGTTCTGAGATATAACGGGCAGCTTCCTGAATGGTGATGTCGCCTTCCTGGGCCAGCTGGCTGGAATATCCGGTATTCGCGGTACAGTAGCGTTTTGTAATAACAAAGAATTCCTGCAGGAGCAGCTGCAGCATCACTTCCGTATTCTCATCGCTGATCGGATCTTCATGAACCATCCTGTCAATAATGTTTTCCAGAAGGTCCCGATAGGATCCGGGGGTGTGAAACATCGCTGCCTTTGCCAGAAAGAGTTCCTTCATATCTTTGATCACATAGCTGTTTCCCCTGCGGACATCCGTATCCCGAAAATAAATATTCACACGCGTTGTCTGCCGGATATAGCGGTTATAGTGAGCGAGGTTCGGGGGGATGATCAGGTAATCCCCTCCCTGCAGGTCAAACAGCCGGTCGTCGATGAAAAATCTTGTATTGCCTTTGACGACATAATAAATTTCGTAGTAATTATGCGAATGGTTTTCCTCCATCCGCGTGTCACTCTGCCGGACCATGCTGTTGCAGTAGATCCGGTCAATCGTTTTATTGGATATTCGCATGAGGCTCTCCTGTCAATCCTGATTGTGTATGGAAGCGGACTGAAGATAATATGTGAACTGTTTCTTTCCGTATGCCGCAGTTCCAAACGTCGCACCGGTAAAACGCTTCCCTTTTTCGATGCCTTCGTCACTGAGGTAATACACGTTTTCAAGCGTTGTGCTGCACAGGATGTCCCCAGTATCCGTAAGCAGCGAAAAGGAGCGTTTTAATCCATCGGTCTCCATCTGGAAAACATATGTAGTCAAAGGATGATCCAGCCGGTGTTCCGGATGGGTTATGGTTTCATCTCCGATATGCTCGCACAGACTGCATGCATACTGTGTTCCTTTACAGCTGACAGCGAAGAAGACATAGGTGTTTTCATCGTAATAGCAGATGAGACCTGCCTGATCCCCGGGTTCCAGTGCCGGAAACATCAGCCGGATCACGGCTGAAAAACGGAAGCTTTCCTGACGGTGCAGGAACAGATTCCGGCTTGAAACGGTAGACAGCGGGGAAGGAGAAGAAAGAAGCCGAATCCCGTTTTCTGTCACGGATACAGCGCCTTCCTGCGGTTCCCGCGGTGTCATCCATTCAATCATACGGAATGGAGTTTCTTCGGTTTTTTCTTCGCGGAATATTGGGAATGGGTTCGGTGCAATCACCGAAGGACCCTGCAGGCTGTTTACAATCGGCCATCCATCTGCTGTCCAGGTAATCTGGTCCAGTGCGGTTTCCCTGCCAAGCACAGTGTAACGTCCGCAAAGATATCTGCCGCAGAGATAAACCATGTACCATCTGCCGTCCTGTGTTTCAACGGGTTTCCCGTGTCCGCATCGCTGCAGACCAGCCTGGGGATCACTCTGCCGCAGGATCGGATTGTAAGGGCAGGGTTCATAGATTCCCATTAATGTCCGGCTGCGGGAAACGGTCACCATATGTCCGGGTCCGGTGCCGCCTTCCGCCTGAAACAGATAGTAATATCCGTCTTTTTTCAGAAGATGCGGTCCTTCCGGCGCATGCCGGTCAGAGCCGTAATACAGCAGGGATGCGTCTGATATCTTTCGGGTGCAGTCTTCATTCAGTTCAAAGATTCTTGCACCGCGGTTCAGCAACATGTAATGTCTGCCGTTTTCATGAAAGATCGAAGGATCGATTCCGTCCTCATCGATAAAGACCGGTTTGGAATACGGCCCCTCAGGATGCTCAGAAGACACCACCATCTGTCTTCTGTATACCGTGTCGGTATCGTTATGCCGGTATGTTGCTGTGATATAGAAACGACCATTGTCATAACTGATATCCGGCGCCCAGTAGCCTCTGCCGCTTTCGAGAGTCCCCAGATCAGACCAGGCAGGATCCGTGATTGCGTGACCAATGATCCGCCAGTGTACCAGATCTCTGGAGTGAGAAATCGGAATGCACGGAAAATAGGTAAATGAGGAATTAACCATGTAATAATCCTCGCCGACCCGGACGATCGAAGGATCCGGAAAGAAGCCCCGACGTATCGGGTTATGGTACATATCCGGATACGGTGTGCCGACAAGGCTCAGGAAGCAGGGATATAACGTGTCAGGAAACTGCTGATATGAAATCTCATACGGTGTAATAAGATGTTGATCGGCTTCAAGAGGAGACATTCCGCACCGTTCCGTGAGATATCTGCATTTTTGAATATCCCCTGACAGCGTGGCATAATAAAGTATATTTCTGTGCAGGGAGTCGTATTCATCGAGACTGGCAAACGAATATTCGACAATGTATTTCAGGATCTCAAAGGACCCGTGTTCCGCAGCGAAAAGGGATACCGGCGGCTGCCCGGCGGAAGCTTCACGGATTGATGAAGGAGACGCGGCCAGGATTTCTTTTACCCGGTCGATATCATTCTGCACAATTGCGTTCCGGAGTGGAGACATAGGAGATCCTTTCTGGAATAAGATGGTTTCATTCTAGCACACGACAGAAGCTGCCTGCCGTGCTGAAAACAGGAGGTTATACACGATGCCTGTCATGGGTGAATTCAGGGAAGAGCGGGAAGCAATACGGAATGCCCCATTTGCGAAAAAGCTCGAATACTTTAAAGACTATTATCTTCTGAAAACAATTATCATTCTGGCGGTGATCGGACTGGCCGGGACACTTTTATACAACTATTTTTCAAGAAAGCAGACCGCTTTATATGTTGTGCTGGTCAACTTCTCCGCCGTGCAGGAGTCCACAGAAGAAATGGTCACGCCGTTTGCGGAGGAAACAATCGACACCCGGAAAGAAGAAATCATTATCGACAGCTCTTCCTACATTTCATCCGATACGAATGAAGTAAACTTCATCAAGTACGGGTATGAAGATGAACAGCGTCTGTACACGATGGTCATGAACGGTGATATAGACCTGTTGGTTACCGGTGAAGATGTATTGAACCGGTATGCCGAACAGGACTGGTTCGATGATCTGAGGATCGTTATGGATACGGATGATCTGACGTCTGTAGGGGAGGACAGGATTCTGTATTGGAAGAATGTGCCGATCGGAATCCGGATCGACAGTACCTCGGTGCTGTTTAAATACTATGCCTATAACGGCAAAGCGGGAGAGACGATATATGCAGGATTCCCGGCAGGCGGTGTACACCAGAAAACAGCAGTGGAGTTTCTGAACAATTTTCTGACACAATGAACCAGATACGGAAAGCTCCGTGTTTTCTGACCGGTTAATCGACTGAGGCATTACTCTGAACGGGGAATGCCTTTTTTCTTCCAGTGAATCGAAACAGCGTAAAGAAACGGAAGCGTCTGTCTTACAATGAAGGGGAATACCGGAGGACAGAAGACATGATCAGAGCCGCTTTGGTCGGGACTGGCACGATGGGCCGCAATTATCTCAGATTTGTAAACGATGGAAAGGTTCATGGGCTGATCTTCACTGCGGCAGTTGCGCGCAGTGAATCCAGCCGCACCCTGGTGAAAGAGATCGCGGGTGATACGATTGCTTTATTTCAAAGCGAAGACGAACTCTACGAACATGCCGATCTCTTTGATGCGGTGATTATCGCGACTCCGCACCGGTTTCATCCGGCGATGGGGGAACGGGCACTGCGGTGTGGAAAACATCTGATGCTTGATAAACCGATGGGGATTTCGGTCGCGGACTGCGAAGTGCTTCTGAAAGCGGAACAGGAATGTGATTCCGTGTTCACCATGATGTTTCATCAGCGCACCTATCCTTCCTATCGAAGGATCAAAGAACTGATTGATTCAGGGGAGATTGGAACGATCCGCCGCGTACTCATGGAAAACACACGGTATTTCCGTACCGCTCATTATCACCATTCCGGTTCCTGGCGGAGCAGCTGGAACGGGGAAGGAGGTGGAATGCTGATAAATCAGGGTCAGCATCTTCTCGATATTTACCAGTGGTTATTCGGCATGCCGGAAACGCTGTCGGCCAGGATCGGATTCGGGAAATACAACGACTTCCGTGTCGATGATGAGGCGGTGCTGTATACCACCTATAGCGGTGGTGCAAGCGGTCTCTTCATTCTTTCGACCGGCGAAGGAACACGGCAGGAGCGTCTTGAGATCAGTGGCTCAAAAGGAACTGCGATTCTGACAGGAAACCGTCTTTCGATTCACCGGTACAACAGGGACTTAACGGAATACGCAGAAACGGCTTTGGTTAATGCGAGAGAAGAGCTTACCGAAACCGTTACGGAAGAAGCGTTTGATTTTGATGAAACGTCACAGCCCCGGATTCTTGAAAACTTCGTGAAAGCAATCGAAGATAACGAATCTCTGATCGTACCGGGCAAAGAAGGCATTCGTGCGCTGGAACTGAGCAATGTTGCCTATCTTTCCGCCTGGACAAAGGAAACAGTGTCGTTACCAATCGATGCCGTGAGGTATCAGAAGCTGCTGGAAGAACATCAAAAAGAAGAAATGAAATGCGGGCAGCAGTGAGGACTCCCGCCCGTTTGCTTATCCGGGCAATCATTTCTGATCTGCCCCGTTTTCAACCTGGGACAGATGAAAGACAGGGGATTATACCGATCCGTCTGTATCGGCAGAAAGAGAATCTCATACGGAACAATTGGGCTATGAATACCGGAAAAAGTTGCGTGCAGAAGGGGTGTTCCGGCACCTCTAAAGTAAATCGGTTTAATTTCTCGAAAAAAAGTATAAAAATGTCTGAAAATACTTGAAATACAGGCAAAAGCCATTCATAATAAGTTTACCGGTTAACTAATTATTAACCAAGTGGATAGAAAGAGGAAGATTATGTTTGATGCAAAAGATTTCAGATTAGACGGCAAAGTTGCTCTTGTTACAGGCGCAAGCTATGGAATCGGATTTGCGATCGCTTCGGCATTTGCCAAGGCTGGCGCAACGATCTGCTTCTGTGACCTCAACCCGGATAAGAACGCAAAAGGTATTGAAGACTACAAGGCATTAGGCATTGATGCACACGGTTATGTGTGCAATGTCTGCGATGAAGCTCAGGTACAGGAAATGGTCAGGAAGATCGAAGAGGAAGTAGGAACCATCGATATTCTTGTCAACAATGCCGGCATCATCAAGCGCATTCCTATGACTGATATGACTGCAGATGAGTTCCGTGCAGTGGTTGATGTTGACCTCAACGCACCGTTCATTGTCTCCAAGGCGGTTATCCCCGGCATGATCAAGAAGGGCCATGGAAAGATCATCAACATCTGTTCGATGATGTCTGAACTTGGAAGAGAAACAGTATCTGCTTACGCTGCCGCAAAGGGCGGACTCAAAATGCTTACCAAGAACATCTGCTCGGAATATGGAGAATACAACATTCAGTGCAATGGCATTGGCCCGGGCTATATTGCCACACCGCAGACAGCACCGTTAAGAGAGAAACAGCCGGATGGTTCCAGACATCCGTTTGATCAGTTCATCGTCGCAAAAACACCGGCAGCGCGCTGGGGCACACCAGAAGATCTGCAGGGACCTGCAGTATTCCTGGCAAGCGACGCATCCAACTTCGTTAACGGTCATATCCTCTATGTTGATGGAGGAATCCTTGCATATATTGGCAAACAGCCGCAGTAAGAAAGAAGAGGGCTAAACATGTTTGAATCAATGAATGAGCAGATCGCTGCGTTCGGTGTTGTGCCGGTCGTAGTGCTGGAGAATGCGGAGGATGCGGAACCTCTTGCAAAAGCGCTTGTGGAAGCAGGGCTTCCGGTAGCGGAAGTTACGTTCCGTACTGCAGCGGCGGAAGAGAGCATCCGCCGGATGAGCAATGCATATCCTGACATGTGTGTGGGCGCCGGAACGGTGCTTTCCGTAGAACAGGTCGACCGTGCAGTTGCGGCAGGCGCAAAGTTCATCGTCAGTCCGGGTTTTGATCCGGAAGTCGTCGACTACTGCATCGAAAAGAATATTCCGGTTTATCCGGGTCTGATCACACCGAGCGAGATGATTCAGGCGGTCAAGCGCGGACTTTCCGTTGTGAAGTTCTTCCCGGCGGAGCAGTTCGGCGGTGTCGCAACGATCAAAGCTATGACAGCAGCCTTTACAACGGTCAAAGTTATGCCGACCGGCGGAATCAGTGCGAAAAATCTCAAAGACTATCTGAGTTTTAACAAGATCGTTGCCTGCGGCGGAAGCTGGATGGTAAAAGGCGACATGATCAAGGCTGGGGAGTTTGAAAAGATCAAGGAAATGACGAAAGAAGCAGTAGCTTTGGTAAAGGAGATCAGAGGCTGAGTATGAATCTGAATTTAAAACCAGAAGGAACATATACGTATGACGCAGTAAGTCTTGGTGAAGTTATGCTGAGACTGGATCCGGGAGAAGGCCGGATCCGCACTGCCCGTGAATTCCGGGCATGGGAAGGCGGCGGAGAATACAACGTCGTACGAGGCCTTCGTAAATGCTTCGGAATGAAGACAGCAGTTATTACTGCGTTTGCGGACAATGAAGTTGGTCGTTTGATGGAAGATTTCATCTGTCAGGGCGGCGTTGACACATCGCTCATCAAATGGATGAAGACAGACGGAATTGGCAGAATCTGCCGCAATGGCATTAACTTTACAGAACGCGGCTATGGCATCCGTGGTGCAGTAGGATGTTCTGACCGTTTCAATACCGCTATCTCCAAAGCTACAGCGGAGGATTTCGATTTCGAATATATCTTTGGCAAGCTCGGTGCCCGCTGGCTCCACACCGGCGGAATCTATGCGGCACTGTCAGAGACATCCTCAAAGACGGTTATCGATGCGATCAAGACGGCGAAGAAGTACGGTACACTGATTTCATACGACCTGAACTACCGTCCGTCCATGTGGTCCGCAATCGGCGGTCAGGAAAAGGCACAGGAAGTTAATCGCGAGATTGCGAAGTATGTCGATGTCATGATCGGCAATGAAGAGGATTTCACCGCATGTCTTGGATTCCAGATCGAAGGCAACGATGAGAATCTCAAAGAGCTGAATCTTGAGGGTTATAAGAAAATGCTCAACGAGGCGGTCAAGACCTATCCGAACTGGAAAGCCGTTGCGACTACGCTCCGTACGGTAAAGACAGCGACAGTCAATGACTGGAAGGCTATGTGTTATGCGGATGGTGAAATCTACATGTCCAAGAGCTATGACGGACTTGAGATTCTCGACCGTGTCGGAGGAGGAGACTCCTTTGCGTCCGGACTCGTATTCGGTCTTATGACAACCGGCGATCCGGAGGTTGCGGTGAATTACGGTGCAGCACATGGTGCACTGGCGATGACAACACCGGGTGACACCTCAATGGCGAACCGGAAAGAAGTGGAAGCGATAATGGGCGGCGCAGGTGCGCGTGTTCAGCGTTGATCCGTTTAACGATTTAAACCCCAGGAACTGCGTGGGAGAACCTGCGCAGTTTTAAAAAGAGAAGGAGATCAGATGATATGGCACTGCATGTAATGGATGAAGCGAACCGATGTCTTGGCTGTAAGGTTCCCCGCTGTCAGCAGGGATGTCCGATTCACACAAACATTCCGGAAGTGATCCGCCTGCTGAAAGCCGGAAAACTGAATGACGCAGGATGGATGCTGTTTGAAAACAATCCGCTGACAACGGTATGCTCGCTGGTATGCAATCATGAAAAGCAATGCGAAGGCCACTGTGTTCGCGGAATCAAGGAGACCCCGGTACACTTCTCAATCATTGAGAATTACATCTCCACCACTTATGCAAACCAGATGGTAGCCGGTCCGGCACCCTCCAATGGACGCAAAGCGGCAGTGATCGGGGCCGGGCCTTCCGGGATTACGATCGCGGTCATTCTCGCAAGGTATGGATATAAAATGACGATTTTTGACAGCCGTGACAAAATCGGTGGTGTCATGCGGTACGGAATTCCTGATTTCCGTCTTCCGGACAGCGTGCTGGATGACTTTGCTTACCGTCATCTGGAGCTGAAAGGAATTGAGTTCAGACCGAATACCTATATTGGAAATGCAATTACGATCGATGACCTCTTCCGTGATGGATATCAGAGTGTATTTGTAGGAGCCGGATTATGGAAGCCGAGAAGGCTGAACATCCGTGGTGAGAGTCTTGGACATGTCAGTTACGCGATCAATTATCTGGCAAGTCCGAAAGCCTTCCATCTTGGTGATACCGTAATGATCATCGGAACTGGAAACTCCGCTATGGACTGTGCCCGTACTGCGGTACGCGGCGGTGCGCATCATGTTATATGCGTCAACCGCAGAGACAAGATCGCTGCCAGCCAGTATGAAGCCAGCTATGCAAAGCTGGAGGGTGTGGAATTCCTGATGAACAAATGCACCCTGGAGATCCGCGAAGACGGACTGATCCTAGCGGACAGTGAAGTTACAGCAGAAGGAAAAGTTGTTCCGGTGAATGGAACGGAAAAGCTGTATCCGTGCGACAGCGTCATCATTGCCGCAAGCCAGGAAGCCGAAAGCAATCTTGTCTCAACCACAAAGGGAATCGACACCGAACGTTCCGGTCTTCTGACCGTTGATGAAGATGGACGTACGAGCAGGCCGGGTGTGTTCGCAGCCGGAGACATGGTCAATGGTGCCCGAACAGTCGTAGAGGCGGTTGCGAATGGCAAAAAGGTGGCAGAAGCGATGCATCTTTACATGCAGAGTCTGCCGATGCCGGTGACGACGGAATATCCGGATGTGCCGAAAGCGGAATCTGTCGCTGCCTCAGCGCAGGCTGAGCAGATCCTGATTGTCGGAAACGGTTGATAAAAACACACAATGGACAACAGGATGCGCTGTCAAGGCATTCGTACAGCAGATCGGAATATGTGAAAGAAAGAAGGAATGGAAAATGAAAATCGCAATGATCAATGAATTCTCCCAGGCCGCAAAAAATGATACGATCCTCAGCTGCCTGAAAGAGGTAACAGAGCCGATGGGGCATACGGTATACAATACCGGAATGTCTACGGAAGAGGCAGGTCTGCAGCTTGGAGAGCCTGGATATCTCACCTATCTGAATATCGGAGTACAGGCTGCACTGCTGCTGAACTCCGGTGCGGTCGACTTTGTTGTAACAGGATGCGGTACCGGACAGGGTGCACTCATGGCCTGCGATATGATGCCGGGGGTTGTCTGCGGTTATTGCATTGAGCCGAGTGATGCCTATCTGTTCATGCAGATCAACAACGGAAACGCACTTGCGCTTCCGTATGCGAAAGGATTTGGCTGGGGAGCAGATGTTAATCTGAAGAATATCTTCAACATCGCATTCAGCTCACCAAAAGGAATGGGCTATCCGAATGAGCCGGGCAGAAAGGAATCCCAGAACCGCAATGCGGCGAAACTGGTCGAAGTAAAAGCGGCCATCGCAAAACCCCTGCCAGAAGCACTGTCCGCAATGGATCAGGATGTCGTCCGGAAATCACTGACTCCTCGTTTTCTGGAATGCTTCAGAGAAGGCTGCCAGGATCCGAAGCTGATGGAGCTGGTGGAGTCGTATCTCTAGGCACAGGGAAATCATTATTAACGGGATATTCCGTTCCGTTAAAGTCTTAATTCCTGCCATAATACACAGTAAAAGAGCCAGCTGAACATTTGATATGATCCCGCCAAAGTAGACACACGAAATATAGAAAACGTGTATCTATGGAGGTGGGATTTCATCATGGGAAGAAAACTAAAGGTTTCCTATGAGGACAAGATCAAGGCATGTGAGGATTATTTGAATGGAACTGCGTCAACCAAAGAAATTGCGGAACGGTTGAACCTGGGAACCAAAGGAAGAATAACTGTTCTAAGATGGACACATAAGTATCGTGAGTATGGGCCGGAATCATTAATAACAAAACTGAAGAACAATTCTTATACCAAAGAATTCAAGATCAATGCGGTAGAAGAGTATCTGTCAGGGAATGGATCAATAGAGCAGATAGCCAATAAATACCAAATACCTTCTCAAGAAACCTTGCGGAGGTGGATCGCCAAGTATAATGACCTTAAAGAGCTTGAGGACTATATTCCCAGGCCGGAGGTCTATCAGAAAATGGCATATCGCAAGAAAACAACGCAGGAAGAGCGTGAAGAGATCGTTAAGTACTGTATTGATCACGATAAGGATTACAAGAATACCGCTGCTGTGTATGACGTCTCATACAGTCAGGTATACGGCTGGGTACAGAAGTACCTTGAGAAAGGCTCAGACGGTCTTACCGACAAACGTGGCAAGCGCAAGGAAGAGTCAGAGCTCACGGAGGTCGAAAAGCTTCGGCGGCAGAACAAGATCCTTGAGGCTAAGATCAGAGAACTTGAGATGGAGTCAGTCCTGTTAAAAAAAGTAGAGGAAATCGAAAGGAGGCGATCTTTTCAAAAGCGAAAAATGAAATAAAGTATATGGCGATGAAGGAACTGCACGAACAGGAAGGCTACAGTATCAGCTGGATGTGCAGAAAGCTTGGAATCAATCGCGCAGCCTACTACAAATGGCTGAACCGCAAGATTCCGGCAAAAGAACAGGAAGATCTGGAAATCGCGGAAAAGATCAAAGAATATCATGAACGCATGGGCGGCATCCTTGGATACCGGCGTATGACAATCTTCCTGAACAGACGCGAAGGAACGGATTACAGACCCAAACGGATACGCAGGATCATGGGAATCCTTGGCATTCATTCCTCGATCCGCAGAGTAAGGAAGTGCTGTACTGTAAGCAATAAGAAAGATCCAAAAGCAGACAATCTTCTCAAACGGAATTTCGAGGCATCAGCACCGAATGAGAAATGGACAACGGATGTCACAGAGTTCAAGGTTCCGGGAGGAAAAGGAAAGATCTATCTCAGTGCGTTTATGGATCTTTATGACCGATTCATCGTTGCCTGGGCAGTAAGTGACCGCAATGACAATGCGCTTGTATTCGATACATTCAATAAGGCTATGGCAGCGAATCCGAATGCGTCCCCGCTGTTCCACAGTGACAGAGGATTCCAGTACACGAGCCTCGCATTCCGGAAACTGCTTACCGATCATTCCATGAAGCAGTCGATGTCCAGAGTGGCGTGCTGTATCGATAACGGGCCGCAGGAAGCATTCTGGGGCATCATGAAGACCGAGATGCCAAAGTTGTTCAGATATCATGACAGAGATTCTCTGATCGAAGGAATCAGTAAATATATCAGCTTCTATAACAACGAACGATATCAGGAACGGTACGATTCCAAAACACCGATGGAAGTCCGTACGGAGGCATTACAAGCTGAAGAACCGATACTCTATCCGATTCCGGTCAACCTTAGAATCGAAAAATACAAACGGCACTTAACAGAATTGAACGCAACAAAAAGCCCAACCGGATCAGCTCCGATTGGGCAGGCATTACTTTAGATATTTTGGGTGTCTACTTGACAGGCCCCGGATCA